>Ga0316204_10011445_pt1 | contig 11097 bp, 8 predicted proteins | sample 6monrhotite_MG_2_FD_205661 | JGI IMG/M metagenome (GOLD analysis project Ga0316204, IMG submission 205661) | Microbial mat bacterial communities from mineral coupon in-situ incubated in ocean water Damariscotta River, Maine, United States -... | ecosystem: Environmental > Aquatic > Marine >...
TTTGCTACTTATTCTGTACCTACTCCTCAGGTATTGTTAATGCTGGGTGCTGGCTTAGTATTATTGAGCGCGCTTAGAAGAAAGAGCTAGGATGAATTTAAGTACCGGTTAGTGTACTAGGTACTTTGTATTGATCTGCACATATCCCCGCTGTTTGAGGTGGGGATATGTGTTTATTCTCGTTAGCAATAATTCTGTGCCAGTGATTGAAAAGAGACTGATGAGGGGCGTATCAATAGCTGCTCAATAAATCGATTCACTTTTTGTTTGTTATTTCATCTACCGTGTTGTCGAGTTGCTCGACAGACTCTTTACTCCACTTGCGAAACCATTGCTCGCATTGTTGAATCTGTTTTTGATTGCCATGTTTTCGCGCACCTTTGAGTAATATCCTATTTTTCTTGAATAACATTGTTAACGCTGCGGCTCGGTCGTCATCGGTTAGATGGCTTTGTTCCAAAATCCTATCTAAGGCCTGTAGGCGAAACCGGTCCATACCCCAGTGTAGGCGAGAGAGTTGATCTTCGTGGCCGCCATATTTCTTTATCAGGGTTTCCTCTGAGTACAGTACGGGATAGCGACTGCATATTTTTAGCCATAGATCATAGTCTTCGCAGGCGGGTAGGTTTTCATCAAACAAGCCGACTTCATCGAATAGCGTGCGTTTAATCATAGAGGCTGAGGGTGAGATGGCGCATAGCGGCAGGCAGCGTTGAAATATCCAACCGCCGGCCTTGCCATGTTTGTTCATTTGATTAACCCGCACGCCATCGCGTATCCAAATTTCATCACTGTGTATGAGTGGAATGCTAGGGTCTTGCTCGGCTAAGGCAAGTTGTGTTTCGAGTTTGTTGGTTAGCCATTCATCATCGGAATCCAATAGTGCGATCCAATCGCCTTTGGCTTGTTTGATGCCTAGATTGCGGGCAGCGCTAACGCCTTGGTTGTCCTGCCGAATATAACGGATGGTGGGGTAGTGCTGTTGCACGAACTCGGCGGTATTGTCGCTGGAACCATCATCAATGACGATAATTTCTAAGGGCGCGATAGTTTGCGCCAGTACGGAATCAATTGCGCGGCCTAAGGTATGGGCTCGGTTATAGCTGGGGATGATGACACTGACTGAGTTCATGTTTATTTGTTCGGATTAAGCAAGGGTTGTAGCCAGCGGGTGTAGAGTGCGTCAGCAATGCGTTGCTGAGCCTTAACGCGAGGCGCTAAGTTTTCCATCATCTGGGTTTTGCTTTGTACGGTTGGGCTGGGCTGTGTGACTTCAGCCGCACCAGCATCGGCCCAAGCAGGGACAGCCTCTAGCGTCATTTCAACATGGCATTGCAGGGCTAAGACGTTATCAAAGGCAAAGGCTTGGTGGTCGCAGTGATCACTTTTTAGAATGCAGTCTGCTTGTTCTGGGATGGAGAATTTTTCGCCGTGCCAATGGAAAACTTCAAAGAGCTGTGGTAACTCACCTAACCAGTCTTGAGCGATGGGGTTGTTAATGCGCTCGACATCCATCCAGCCAATTTCTTTACAGTGATTGGCGTCAATGGTGCCGCTCAAGGCCTTACTAATGAGTTGGCCGCCAAGGCAATGGCCGAGGATAGGGAGTTTCTGATCAACGGCAAGACGGATGAGCGCGAGTTCGGCGTCAATCCAGGCTAGCTCATCATTGACGCTCATGGGACCGCCCATAAATACCAATCCAGCGCTGCCGTGAGTGTCTGTCGGGATGGGTGCGCCGTTGTCTACTTCGATTACAATATAGTCAATGCCGTTTCTGTTTAATACGTCGGCTAGGTAACCGGGGCCTTCATGGGCGACGTGACGAAAAATCCAGATGGGTTTCATTGTCTTTATCTTTGCTGAAAAGTGAGTGCCTATCATACCTCAACTGGGGTGAATTATTGATAGGGCTAGTCAAGTCGACGACTAGCCCGTTGGTGACTTAGGCAACTTTATCTTCAGGTTTGCGCTGGCGCTCGTACAAGAACTTTAAGACTTCGGTGCGGTAGTGATTGTATTGTGGGTCGTCGGCTAGCACGACGCGGTTACGCGGCCGCTCTAACTCGACTTTCAATATTTCACCAACGGTGGCGTCGGGGCCGTTGGTCATCATGACGATGCGATCAGAGAGCAGCACGGCTTCGTCGACATCGTGAGTAATCATGATGACGGTGTTGTTGAGATCGTTTTGTATCTCCATGAGTGAGTCTTGTAGGTGGGCACGTGTGAGCGCGTCAAGGGCACCGAAGGGTTCATCCATCAGTAATACTTTAGGTTGCATGGCCAAGGCTCGGGCGATACCTACACGCTGTTTCATACCGCCTGAAATCTCAGAGGGTTTTTTGTGTTGAGCGTGAGTCATGTGTACCAACTCCATGTTGTGCTCAATCCATTCTTTCATTTCGGCTTTGGATTTTTTGCCTTTGAATACGCGTTTTACCGCCAGCTCAACATTTTCGTAAGCGGTTAGCCAGGGTAATAAGGAATGGTTTTGAAACACCACGGCACGCTCGGGGCCGGGTTCGTTGACTTCTTTGCCTTCTAAAATTACACCACCGGTGGTCGCTTGGTATAAGCCAGCGACAATGTTTAATACCGTGGATTTACCACAGCCAGAGTGACCAATTAGGGAGATGAACTCACCTTGGCTGATTTTCAGGTTAATGTCATCCAAGGCTTTAAACGAGCCCTTTTTGGTGGGGAACTCGATGGATACTTGGCTTAGCTCTAAATATTCTTGACTCATTTTTTGATCTCCGCGCAGTGTTGACTAAGGCGCATATTATTCGTGTGAGAATGTTTTTTGTAAGGTCACCATCAACCAGTCGAGAATAAAACCGATGATGCCGATGGCGAGTACCGCGACCATGATGCGGCTCAATGAATTAGAGCTACCATTTTGAAATTCATCCCAGACAAACTTACCTAGGCCGGGATTTTGGGCGAGCATTTCCGCCGCAATTAATACCATCCAACCAATGCCTAAGGAGATGCGAAGGCCGGTAAAAATAGAGGGCAATGATGATGGAATGGCGATTTTTACGACTTGCTCCCACCAGCTCAGGCGCAGTACGCGACCAACGTTAATTAAATCTTTATCAATGGAGGCAACGCCAACAGCGGTGTTAATTAAGGTAGGCCATAGGGAACACAACATAACGGTGATGGCAGAGGTGACGAAGGCTTTTTCAAACATCGGATCATCTGAGACGTAAACAGCACTGACCACCATGGTAACAATGGGTAACCAAGCTAGCGGCGAGACCGGTTTGAATATCTGAATCAATGGCCCGACAGCGGTATACAGTGTTTTGCTCAAACCACAGGCAATGCCTAGCGGGATAGCGATGAGGCTGGCGAAGATGAAGCCAGTGAATACCGTGATCAAGCTAGTGATGATTTGGTCGAAGAAGGTGGGGTTGCCGGTATAGGGCCTAATCTTGACGACGGCGTCAGGATTTTTTTCCAGCTTCTTGGCGTTACGTTCTTCTTGGCGTTCATAAAAGGCGACTTCTTTATCTCGCTCTGCTTGGTGTTCATCAACTAAGTTGCCAGTCTGCTCCCAGACTTGCGTTGGCCCAGGTAGCTCACCTAAGCTGGTGTTGACTTGCTTGGCCAAGCCGCCCCAGATTAATAGAAAGGCGACAATGGCTATGATGGGTAAACCGATGAATTTAAATATGTCGGTTAACTGCTCTTTGGGGTCTTCACCGGTGGCAAGTTTGACCACGGGCGTAAGCCATTGGAAGCCGGTGGTGTCCATAATGTGGATGAGTTTTGCTTTCATGGCGCGGGTCTTTTGTTTAGTTTTAGGTTTGTCTGGTGTTGCAATAATCTTGCTGGCATCGTTGCTTAAGTGTTCAACGATTGTGCCTTCGTTTTTTTCCACGGGAGGTGTCGTTGACGTCGCCGACGCTGTTAGTTCTGTTTGCATGACCTTAACCCTCTCTAGTCAGGATGCGGGGGGAGATAGGCTAGCGCTGATGTTGCGTAGCGCTAGCCCGGCACTACTGTGTTAAATTTTTTCAGCGTCTTTTAAGCCAATATCAAACTTTTTCAAATAGGCATTCGGTTGCTTGCCGTCGTAAGTGATGCCATCAATGAAGTGAGTTTGTGGGGCACGAAAACCATCTTCTGTCATGAAGTCTGGGAAATCTTTCGCCTTAACATGACCTTCAGCAATTAACTCTTTTGCGGCGATTTCATAGATGTCTGGGCGGTAAACTTTTTTAGCGATATCCATGTACCAGCTGTCAGGTTTTTGGTCTGAGATTTGCCCCCAGCGACGCATTTGTGTGAGATACCAAATCGCATCAGAGTAGTAAGGGAAGGTGGCGTTATAACGGAAGAATACGTTGAAATCAGGCACCGAACGCTTGTCGCCTTTTTCGTATTCAAAGGTACCGGTCATGGAGTTGGCGATTACGTCATAATCTGCACCCACGTAGTTAGACTGCGATAAAATTTTAACGGCTTCAGCGCGATTGGCATTATTGTCTGCATCCAACCACTGGGCAGCGCGAATCATCGCTTTGACGACACGAATATGGGTGTTTGGATATTTTTCTGCCCACTTGTTACTCACACCAAAGACCTTCTCTGGATTGTTTTTCCAGATCTCATAGTCGGTCACGACAGGTACACCAATGCCTTTGAATACCGCTTGTTGGTTCCAAGGCTCACCTACGCAATAACCGTTAATGGTGCCCGCTTCCATGGTGGCTGGCATTTGAGGTGGAGGCGTGACCGATAGCAGTGCGTCGGCATCAATGGTGCCAGAGGTGTCCCCTTTGTGTGGTGCGTAAAAGCCGGGGTTAATCCCCCCCGCTGCTAGCCAGTAACGTAGTTCGTAGTTGTGAGTTGATACCGGAAATACCATACCCATTTTGAACGGCTTACCTTCATCTTTGAATGATTCGATAACGGGCTTAAGTGAATCGGCTTTAATGGGATGAACAGGCTTGCCATTTTCGTGTGGCACATGCTTTTTCATTTGCGCCCAAACGTCGTTTGAAACGGTGATGGCATTACCGTTTAAATCCATGCTAAAGGCGGTGATAATGTGATCTTGTGTGCCAAAGCCAATGGTTGCGCCTAGGGGTTGGCCGGCTAGCATGTGAGCACCATCGAGTTCGCCAGTGATGACGCGATCTAATAATACCTTCCAGTTCGCCTGAGCTTCTATGGTGACGTAGAGACCTTCATCTTCGAAGTAGCCTTTTTCATAAGCAATGGCCAATGGGGCCATGTCGGTTAGCTTAATAAAGCCAAACTTTAAGTCTTCTTTTTCAGGCTCGCCAACTTCTGCGGATGCTGGTGCAATGAGGAGCATGGATGCTGTGCTGGTGAGTAGTGCGGCGGAGACTAATCCTGTGACTTTTTTCAGGAAGGTGCGGCGGGGTGTAGCTTGTTTCATGGTGTTCTCCTGCTTTATTTTGTGCAAAAAAACGCCCATGAGATAAACCCGCAAAGGGGAGTTCTCATGGACGCCGTTGTCTTTAAAATTATTAGTTTGAGTGAATTACTTCGCTTAACTCATGACTCATTGGGTTTGTCCGCCGTTGGACTTCACCGAGTTTCACGCTTGCATTTGTATTTTGCAAAGACGGTGCCATGTTTTATATTTTTATAAATATCAGGTGGTTAGGTGTTTTGTGCTCAGGTATTTTATTGATGGAACAAGTAGGTGCACCAGAATGTATCGTTTAAATGGAAGCTGTTGGTGCGTTGATGTCGTTTGGTGGTGCTTAGTGGAGGAGGGGAGGGGCATGATAAGCCAAAAAAAAGGCCACACGCTTGCTTGCGTATGGCCAGGATTTAGGAGGGAGTTCGTTATAATTATTGTATTTCTTTAGGCCGTGCTTTTATTAGAAAGACGCTTGACCTATTAACCAAAATTTATCGGTATCTACGCTATGTGTATCTGCTTTGTAGCTGGCGTATTTGGCAATAAGTTTATAGTGCTTGCCATACTTCTTAGCCGCAAGAAGACCAAGCTCTGAGCCGTAGCTGTCACCACCATTGTCGGCCGCAAAGTCATGATAAATAGCTTTGAGTTTTGTTCCTGCAACCTTGCCAGCAACACTGATGTAAGTATCGGTTAAGCCATTTTTAACTTTTGTGGGATCTAAAAACTTATCCGTCCAACCATTAAACGCATGCTTTGTTGCCAGTGGTGTGGAAAAGCTGAAGGTGCCATCGCCACCTAATACTTCGTGACCGAGTTTGGCAGTGATGCCGCTGGCCTTAACGCCCGCCTCTATCAAATAATAAGCAGCATCAATGGTGTCAGCACCATCTTGATAGGCGTCTTGTTTAGCAAACTCTGCGGTGTAGAGTAGTTTCATGCCTTCGCTCAGATCGGCTTTGCCTGCAGCGCGTAGACCGAAGGTTTGGCTGGAGGCGGCAGGTGCATCAACTAAGTCGAGTAAATAGCCGTAGGCGCTGATTTTTGCCATAGGTAGGCCCGTGTAGCCGGCATTTAAAATGTGCGCTTCAGTCTGAGTATCACCACCCGTGATGGTGTTGACGTTGTTAACGTAGCCATAGATCAGTGTTAAATCAGATATCGAGGTATTCACAACAGACAAAGCATCGAAGCTTTGTGCATTTTGACGCCAGCCGACGTTACCAACAAAGCGGGCATTGTCCAATACTACTTCTTGGCGACCATATTTTACGGTGGTATCGCCAAGAGTGTATTTTAAATAAGCTTGGTTAACTTCGGTGCCAGTGGGGTCTGCAACAACCGGGCGATCACCGTTGCCGTTTTGCGTACTATTGTAGTTTTCATTGCCGAAGGCCGTTACATCATCCATTTGAATAAAGCCGCTCAGGCCTTGGTAATCACCGGTGGTATGGGATAGGCGAGTGCGCAAGGTGTATGCATTGGCTTTTAAATCCGTACCGTCTTGATCGACCTGTTCGTAACGTAGGCGAAGATCTACCTTGCTTGTGCCACTGGTCATTGCCTCTGTGAAAGTGTCTGCGGCGTGAGCGCTTTGTATTGCTACGGCACTCATTGTTGTTAGCAGTACTGAGCTAAGAATGGCCTTTTTTACGGCGGTATTGACGGGTGTTTTATTCAATAACTTCTTCATGTGTGGTCCTCTTGAAAATAATAAATTAGCCAACTAAGGCTTGTTGTTAATCATGTTGGGCGAAGATGGGTCGTTGTCGTCGCGCATTTTTTATTTTTTAATGCCTAATAACGTTTTCTTAAATTGAAAAAAAAGCGCCCGTAGCGTCAGAGAGGGTATCTGATGCTGCGGACGCCGGTGTCCAAAAAAATTATTGTGTGTTTTTTGATTAGCTGGTTTCGTGCCACTTCTGATATTTATCAATAAAATCAGTTAGATGTGCTCTGTTGGTCGAATTATTTCTAAGTGTTGGGTCAATCTATGCACCAGCTTTGCACAAATAATGCACCAGCTGTGCGCAAAGAAGCTTGGGTGAAAAATTGACGAAAAAGTCCAGCCATCATCTTCATCTATTTTTTTGTGTTTATTCCAATATCTTTGCGTATTTGTAAATTAGTATTTTTGTCTATTCTTGTTTGTCGAAAAACTGGAGTGTTTGCTCGAGCCATGAGTGGTTTTCATACTCTGCCCTGAATAGGGTAAAATTGCGCCCCTACTTACTGTTGGAATACGCTTCTTATATGCAACGATTATCTGTACCTCAAGGCGAGTTCAGCTTGGCTCGTTATCCATTGCGTTCGAATGAAACCTTGCGAGCTTGGGATGCGGCGGATGAGTATGTGCTGAATCATTTGGCTCACGTCTCGGTATTGCAAACGAATGCGCGGGTATTGATTTTAAATGATAGCTTTGGAGCGTTGAGTGTAGCGTTGGCCGAGTATCGTCCTGAGTTGGTGTCCGACTCATTGTTAGCTCATGCGGGTACTCAAGCGAATTTGAGTGCGAATGAGTTAGATCAACATAGTGTGATCTTGCGTAGCAGCATCGAACCGCTGAGCCGTATTTACGATGTGGTGATTTTAAAAATCACCAAGAGCATGGCCTTGTTGGAAGATCAGTTGCATCGCCTGCGTCCGCACTTATCTGACCAGTCGGTGTTTATCGCAGCGGCGATGGTCAAAGGGATTCATAGCTCGACACTAAAATTATTTGAACGTGTGATCGGTCCGACCAAAACATCACTCGCGCGTAAAAAAGCACGCTTGGTCTTCGCTCAGTTTGATCCTGAGTTGGAACCCGGTGCAAACCCTTTTCCAAAATATTATGATTTGGAGGCAACAGATGATCGGTTGCTCAATCACTCCGGTGTGTTTTCGCGCGAGAAATTGGATATTGGCACTCGTTTTTTTGTGTCACAGTTGCCTGCCAATAATAAGGTACAGACAATAGTCGATCTGGGCTGTGGTAACGGCGCAGTGGGTATGATGGCCGCGCATAAAAATCCGGCCGCAGAACTGATTTTTGTTGATGAGTCCTTTATGGCGGTGGATGCTGCCAAGCAAAATTTTCATGCGGCATTTGCCGAGCTGCGTACTGCACGTTTTGAGGTCATGGATTGTTTATCGGGTATTGAACCAGCGAGCGCCGATGTGGTGCTAAATAATCCCCCTTTCCACCAGCAGACCGTAGTGGGAGATCATATTGCCCGCCAGATGTTTGCTGAATCGAGCCGTGTTTTAAAGACAGGGGGTGAGTTGTGGGTGGTAGGCAATCGCCATCTGGGTTATCACGTGCGCCTCAAGGGCTTGTTCGGAAATTGTGAATTAGTGGCAAGCAATCAGAAATTTGTTGTGTTGCGAGCGATCAAGCGTTAGCAGGCACACATATGTTCAACGTGCAGTTCATGCTAATCTAAGCTGCATTAATAGGGCAGGCGTTAGCATGCCTTTGCTCGTAATTTTAAGGTAATCAATGTCGATGAAAGATCGTGATGTAGCCGTGTGGCCGGGTGCACCCTATCCCTTAGGTTCAAGCTGGGATGGTGAAGGTGTTAATTTTGCATTGTTTTCAGAGCATGCTGAGCGAGTGGAGTTGTGTCTGTTTGATACCAAAACCCAGGAGCTTATTCAGACGATTAAGGTGACGTGGCAGACCGATCAAGTTTGGCATTGTTACTTGCCGGATGCTCGTCCTGGCGCATTGTATGGCTACCGTGTTTATGGCCCTTACGATCCCTGCGCGGGTCATCGCTTTAATCCCAATAAACTACTGCTCGATCCCTATGCTAAAGACATCACGGGCCCGCTGATTTGGAGCGATGCCATGTTTGGCTATGAAGTGGGTCATCTTGATGCAGATTTGCACATGGATGAGCGAGACAGTGCCGATAGCATGCTTAAAAGTCGGGTTATTGATCCGGCCTTTACTTGGGGTGATGATAAACCTTTGCGCACCCCGTGGCATGACACCGTGATTTACGAACTGCATGTGAAGGGCTTTACCAAACTCAATCCCCATATTCCAGAGCGTCTACGAGGTACTTATGCTGGTTTGGCCTCGGATGCCTCGATTGATTACCTTAAGCGTTTAGGCGTGACTGCGGTTGAGTTAATGCCAGTGCATTCTTTTATCGATGATCGACATTTGGAAGAAAAAGGCCTGCGTAACTATTGGGGCTATAACTCCATTGGTTTTTTCTCGCCGGATTCGCGTTATTCTGCCAGTGGCAATATCAAAGAATTTAAAACCATGGTTAAGCGCCTTCACTCTGAAGGTATCGAAGTTATTTTAGATGTGGTTTATAACCATACGGCGGAAGGCTCACACCTGGGGCCGACCTTGTGTTTTCGTGGTATCGATAATATTGCCTATTATCGCTTAACGCCTGAAGATAAACGCTATCACATGGATTACACCGGCTGCGGCAATACCTTAAATATGCGCCACCCCCGTGTGTTGCAGTTGATTATGGATAGTCTGCGTTATTGGGTGGAAGATATGCATGTCGATGGTTTTCGCTTTGATTTGGCCTCAGCTTTAGCGCGGGAGCTTCATGCGGTAGATCGCCTAGGTGCCTTTTTCGACATCATTCACCAAGACCCCGTTTTGTCACAAGTGAAGTTGATTGCTGAGCCTTGGGATTTGGGCGAAGGTGGCTATCAGGTGGGTAACTTTCCAGTGGGCTGGACCGAGTGGAACGGCAAGTACCGCGATACGATGCGTGCCTATTGGAAAGGTGATGGCGATTTGATTGGTGAGATGGCTTACCGTTTGACGGGCTCGAGTGATTTATATGAGCAAGGTGGTCGTCGACCCTATGCCTCGATTAACTTCATCACCTGCCATGACGGTTTTCCGTTGCGAGATTTGGTGAGTTATAACGAAAAATATAATTTAGCCAATGGCGAAAGTAATCGTGACGGTGAAAGTCACAACTTAAGTTGGAATTGTGGTGAAGAGGGTGAAACGCAAAGCAAACACATTCGCTCCTTACGCATGCGTCAACAGCGTAACTTTTTAGCGACCTTGTTCTTATCTCAAGGCGTACCCATGCTAACGGCTGGGGATGAAATCAGTCGTACCCAAGGTGGTAACAATAATGCCTACTGTCAGGATAACGAGTTGACCTGGATGGATTGGACGCCCGATAAGGAAAAGCGTCAGTTATTGCGTTTTGTGCAAAAAGTGATTCAATTGCGCAAAGAGCACCCCGTCTTTCGTCGCCGCTATTTTTTCCAGGGTCGCGATATTCGTGGTGCTGGCGTTAAAGATTTGACCTGGCTCAAGCCTGATGGGGGCGAGATGAGCGCTGAGGAATGGCAGCAATCATTTGCTCGTTGCTTAGGTCTATTTTTATCGGGCGAATTGGTTGATGAGCATGATGAGCGAGGGCAGAGAATCAAAGATGACAATATCATCTTATTATTTAATGCCGGCCACAAAGGTTTGGACTTTATTTTACCTGACGAACCTGAGCGTGCCCGCTGGGATGTCTTGCTAGATACTAGCTATGACGATGGCAACGGGTTGTTGGGGCGTGTCTATCACCCCAAAGAAGCCTACCCGCTCAAGCGTCGCTCGTTAGTGGTGTTGCGTCAGTTGATTAGCGCACCGTTGAGAGTCGGCGTGAGTGATGACAAGGAAGCGTGGTTTTAGTTGGATTAAAGCAAGGGCG
>Ga0316204_10011446_pt1 | contig 11097 bp, 8 predicted proteins | sample 6monrhotite_MG_2_FD_205661 | JGI IMG/M metagenome (GOLD analysis project Ga0316204, IMG submission 205661) | Microbial mat bacterial communities from mineral coupon in-situ incubated in ocean water Damariscotta River, Maine, United States -... | ecosystem: Environmental > Aquatic > Marine >...
TAATCTGATAGTCATATAAAAAAATTCAACTCGATGTTTATTTTTGTGGCTTTTTGACCGTTTATGACCGATAGTGCGTCAGGCGTTCATCGCCACTTATTTCAAGAAAGGCGTTTCAATGAATTCCACCCCCCAAGATCCCTGGCTTTTGACCCCCGGCCCACTGACCACATCCATGGCAACGAAAGAAGCCATGCTTCACGATTGGGGGTCACGCGATGCCACATTTATCGAGACCAACCAACGTGTCCGCGATAATCTCCTTAAAATCGCCGAGGCTGAGGCCAGCCACGTCTGTGTACCGGTTCAGGGCAGCGGCACCTTCGCGGTTGAGGCGACCATCGCCACGTTGCTGCCTCGGGACGGCAAAGCGCTGGTCCTGGTCAACGGTGCCTACGGCAAACGGATGGTCAAGATCATCGAATACCTCGGCCGCGCCCATACGGCACTGGAAACCCCGGAAGATACCCCTCCCTCTCTGGAAGACTTGGACGATACGCTTAGCAACGATGCTGATATCACCCATGTTCTTGTTGTTCACTGTGAAACCACATCCGGCATCCTTAATCCCATCAAGGAAATCGCCGACATTGTTGAGAAACATAAACGCCATTTGATTATCGATGCCATGAGCGCCTTTGGCGCAATTGCCCTAAGCGCCAAAAACGTACATTTCGATGCCGTCATGGCGTCTTCCAACAAATGTCTGGAAGGCGTTCCAGGTATGGGTTTCTCGATCATACGGCAATCTGAGCTGGAAAAATGTAAAGGTAACGCCCATTCGCTGAGCCTCGACCTGTATGACCAGTGGGTCACCATGGAAGACACCAAACAATGGCGGTTCACCCCGCCCATCCATGTGATCGTCGCCTTTGACAAAGCCATGGAACAGTTTTTTGAAGCGGGTGGTGTCGATGGCCGCAATGCACGTTATTCCAACAACCGCAAAGTTCTGGTCGACGGGCTTCGTGAAATGGGATTTGAAACCCTGCTCCCGGATCATCTACAGGCACCGATCATTGTCACCATCAAAATGCCTGCTGATCCAGCCTTTGATTTTCAGACTTTTTATGACCGTCTGAAGGATCAGGGATACATCATCTATCCCGGCAAACTGACGGTCGCCCCGTCATTTCGCATCGGCTGCATAGGTGCACTAAATGAGACCCACATGGAAGGTGTACTCGAGGTCATTCGCCAGACAGTTGCCGACATGGGCATCAATACGGGTGCACCCACCGCAGCCTGATCCATTTTATAAAGTTCACTTCAACGCAATTCATCTGACGAAAAGGGTTTGAGACAATGCAATTTACTCATGAACGTGAATTCACTTATTCCCGGACCTATCATGGTCCAATTCGCTGCGTTATTTTCGATTGGGCGGGAACGACCATGGATTTCGGTTGTATGGCCCCCGCCGTGGTTTTCTGTAAGGTATTTGAAGAAAAGGGTGTTTCCATTTCCATGGAAGAAGCCCGCATTCCAATGGGCGCGCATAAAAAGGTCCATATCGGACTAATTTGTGAAATTCCAAGCGTCCGCCGTCGCTGGACGGAAGTCCACGGCAGTGAGCCAACAGATACCGATGTCGATGAAATGTTCGCACGCTTCGTGCCGTTACAGGAAGCCTGCCTGTCAGAATATTCCCAACTGATCCCGGGCACTCTGGAGGTCGTCGCCGAGTGTCGCAAACGCGGGTACAAAATCGGCTCAACGTCCGGCTACCTCCCGGGCATGCTGGCGATCAATCTGGCTGATGCTCAGAAACAAGGATATTCGCCGGACGCCACTTTTGGCGCTGGTGATGTTCCGCGCGGTCGTCCATTTGGGCACATGGTGATACGCAATATGCTGGAACTGGATATTTCCCCGGTTCAGTCCGTCGTTAAAATCGATGACACACTGACCGGAATTGAAGAAGGCCTGAACGCTGGCGGGTGGGCGATTGGTCTGGCGATTTCCGGTAACGAAGTCGGTGTGTCACTCAAGGAATGGGATGCTTTCTCAGAAGATGTAAAACAAAAACACCGCGATCGTATTTATCCGACCATGTACCAACGCGGCGCACATTATGTCATCGATAGCATCGCCGACCTGATGCCGTGCCTCGATGACATTGAGGCCCGCATGCGGCGCGGGGATAAACCCTGAACACCTAACTCAACATCGATAAACGAGGATATTCGAAAGAGGAACCATAGGAATGGCTCCTCTTTCCTTTGCCTAAACGCTGGAGAAAAACACAATGAGCATCACCAAATCCCCGATAACCGTCAACGACCGCACCTATGCCTGGCCGAACCAACCAGTGGTCGTCGTCTGCGTTGATGGTTCGGAACCGGCTTATATTGAACAAGCCGTTGCTGCCGGGCGAATGCCGTTTACAGCAAAAATCATCGAAAATGGAACTGACCTTCGGGCCAATTGTGTCGTTCCGGCATTCACCAATCCCAATAACCTTTCAATCATCACCGGCACTCCGCCAGCAGTTCACGGCATTTGCGGAAATTTCTTCTACGATATGGAAGCCGACGCCGAAATCATGATGAATGACCCGAAACTCCTTCGTGCGGAAACCATCTTCGAAGCCTTCTTTAACGCCGGGGCAAAAATCACCATCGTTACGGCGAAAGATAAACTGCGCAAACTTCTCGGCCATGGGTTGGACTATAGCAGTGGTCGCGCCATTTGTTTTTCATCTGAAAAAGCCGATGAAACAACGCTCGCTGAACACGGTATTGAAAATGCCCAACAGTTGGTCGGGCGGCCCATCCCTTCCGTCTATTCCGCTGAGCTTAGCGAGTTCATCTTTGATGCTGGCGTCAAGCTGATGGAACAGGAACGCCCGGACCTGATGTATCTATCAACAACGGATTACATCCAGCACAAACACGCGCCGGGCACACCCGTCGCCAATGATTTTTATGCCATGATGGACAGCTATTGGGAGAAGCTGGATGCACTCGGCGCTGTTGTTGCGCTGACTGCAGATCACGGTATGGCCGACATGCACGACAGTGCAGGCGAGCCGGATGTTGTTTACCTTCAACCCATATTGGATGACATGCTGGGTGCCGGGGCCGCCCGCGTGATCTTGCCGATCACCGATCCCTACGTTGTCCATCACGGTGCCTTGGGGGGGTATGGAACGGCCTATCTGCCCGATGGTACAGACGTCGATAAAGTTTGTGCTGATCTCAATACCATTGATGGAATTGAAACCGCCCTGACCAAGGCCGAGGCCTGCGCCCGCTTCGAACTCCCGACAGATCGGGTTGGAGACATTGTTGTCATTTCCACTGCCCACAAGGCGATTGGCAGCCAGGCCGACAAACACGATTTGTCAGGCTTGAAAGATCCCCTGAGATCACATGGTGGCCTGTCGACCCAAAACGTACCGTTATTGGTTAACCGACCGGTCAGTGGCATTCCCACCGACCACCAGCTTCGTAATTTTGATGTCTTCAACGTGGCCTTGAATCACGTTGCCTGAACTCGGATTTTAAAGGAAAAATCTATGGATACTTTGTCAAATCTTCGCCACGAAAGCATGCGCATTGGCGGTAAGAAAGTCAGTACAGATCAGCGTATTGATGTGTTCAACCCCTATAGCGGGGCAGCAATCGGGTCAATCCCGCGCGGCACAGCGGCGCACGTCGATCAGGCCTTCGAGATTGCCGCCAACTACACACCGACGTTGACGCGATATGAACGCCAGCAGATTTTGATGAAAACGGCGAACCTGATCATTGAGCGCCGGGACGAAATTTCTGACGTCATTACGGCAGAACTCGGGATATCAAAAAAGGATTCCCAGTATGAATGTGGACGCGGGTTTGATGTGTTCAGCCTGTGCAGCCAACTTTGCATTCAGGACGACGGCGAGGCTTTTTCCTGCGATCTGACCCCGCACGGCCAGAAGCGCCGCATTTTTACGACCCGCGAACCCTTAACGGCGATCAGTGCCATCACACCGTCCAACCATCCGCTCAATATGGTGGCGCACAAAATCGCGCCCTCCATCGCGACCAACAACTGCATGGTTCTCAAACCGGCCGAAGTAACACCCTTTGCCGCCCTGATGCTGGCCGATATTCTGTACGATGCCGGTTTGCCACCCGAAATGTTTCAGGTCGTCACTGGCGTGCCGGGTGATTTTGGTGACGCCATGCTTACCAACGAACACGTTTCCCTCGTCACTTTCACGGGGGGCGTTCCGGCTGGAAAATACATTGCCAACAAAGCAGGGTACCGCCGCACGGTCCTGGAACTGGGTGGCAACGCGCCACTGATCATCATGGAAGACGCCGACCTGGATCGAGCCGCGGCCATGGCAGTCGCCGGAGCAACGAAAAACTCCGGACAGCGTTGCACCGCCGTCAAACGCATTCTCTGTGTCGAGTCGGTGGCTGATGAGTTTGTCGCATTGGTTACCGAGAAAGCGAAGAAACTCAAATACGGAAATCCCATGGACCCGGAAACGGATATCGGCACCGTGGTCGATGAAAACGCAGCCAAGTTGTTCGAAAGCCGGGTCACGGATGCCGTTGCGAAGGGTGCAACCTTGTTGCACGGCAACAACCGCGAAGGCGCCGTTTACCCCCCAACTGTCGTCGACCATGTTCCCTATGATTGTGAATTGGTTCGCGAAGAATCCTTCGGTCCGGTTATCCCCGTTATCCGTTGTAAGGACCTGGATGACATCATCCGTATCTCCAATTCGACGGCGTTCGGCCTGTCCTCCGGTGTCTGCACGGATAACTGGCAGTATATCAACCGTCTGATCCACGAACTGAAAACCGGCACCGTCAACGTCTGGGAAGTTCCCGGTTACCGCACGGAAATGTCGCCGTTCGGCGGCATCAAGGATTCAGGCCTGGGCTACAAAGAAGGCGTGGTCGAAGCCATGAAGAGCTACACCAACGTCAAGACGTTCTCCCTGCCCTGGGGACTTTAAACACCAACAAATCAGGCGGGAGCTTCGGCTTCCGCCTTTTTTTATGCCCTAATTTTATCCAGTTCACTGGCGAGGTGCTCTATGACGCCATCCCAGTCTCCCGGAGAGGATTGCCGGAATAGTCTTGCACTTGGATACCATGGGCAATCTTCCCTTCCGATCCCCCAGCGCCATTCGGCCACATGAGGTAGAACAATCCATGTCGGGAATCCCATCGCCCCGCTTAAATGCGCGACCGACGTATCGGGTGTGATGACAAGATCAAGCTGATTGATGACGGCGGCGGTATCGGAGAACGAGTTTAAGTCGTTGTGCAATTCGACAATGCGATCACCCATGCCCGCATCCCGCAAATCCGTTTCTCCGTCATCCTTTTGAAGAGAGTAAAATTTAAACTGATCTTGAGACAGTAATGGGCGGAACACCTCTAGCCCCGGCGAGCGCCAAAGATTAGCACCATGTCCCGACCTGCCTTTCCAAACCAAACCGATACGCAGAGTTCCCTTCGCGATTTCGATCTTTCCCCGCCAGCCCTGTTCTGCGTCTGGCGGTACGGACAGATAATCATCTGGTGCCGGAATTGAGTCCAAAGTGGTTCCGAAGACACCGGGCAGGCTCATCATGGGGATATGAAAGTCATAAGCTGGAAGCGGGTTGCCAGGGGTTAGCACCTCTTCAACTCCCTGGAGAGTGCCCAGCACCCCTTGCACCACATCCGGCGCCTCTACGATTACACGTGCCCCGCATTCAGCGAGAACAGAGATGTAACGGCAAAACTGAAAACTGTCTCCAAATCCCTGCTCTGCATGAACAAGAATTATCTTCCCGTTCAAAGGCTCACCAGCCCAGTGCGGTCTGTCCCAGCGCCGCTTGATGCTGGCAAAATGTCTAGTCTGCCAGCGCCACTCAAACTCTTTCCAGCCTTCTTTGAATTCTCCACCCTGCAACAGTGCCATCGACAGGTTACGATGCGCTTCGGCATCATCAGGGTCGAGGTCAATGGCCCGTCGATAACAGGCTATAGCCTCGTCACGCCTGCCAAGCTCCTGCAGGGCCACTCCCTTGTTCGAGTGGATTTCAGCCAGATCAGGCATGAGCGCCAGCGCCATGTCATAACACATCAACGCGTCACCTAAATGCCCAGCGGCCCGCAGGATATTCCCAAGGTTGCAGTGAGATTCACAATGGCCGGGATCAATTGAAATAACTTTGCGATAGGCCACCTCGGCTTTCTTGTCGCGTCCGCTATCCTGATAGACCCGCGCCAACTGAAACCGGGCGTCAACATACCCACCATCCAACTGAACCGTGACCTCAAAGGCGTGAACGGCGGCCTCAAGGTCACCAAGTCCGACCAGCGCCATCCCCCGATTGAAGGTGGCAGCGACAAATCGGGGCTGGAGCTTTAGTGCGTGTTCGGAATGCTTCAAAGCCTCTGCATAGTCGCCTGCATCAACCAAGGCCGCAGCAATATCTGAATTTATATCGGCCTGTTCCGGTGCCAAAACCAGGGATTGACGGTAGGCCGCAATCGCTGACGTGATCTGGCCACGCGCTTTTTCGATCCGCCCCAGATTCGCATGGTAAAGTGCGACACGGTTATTCAGGCTAATCGCATGGATTAGTTGATCGCGAGCTTGCTCAAGATTAGCTTTCTGAAAAAAAATAACGCCGAGCAAATGAATTGCATCGGCGTTATCTGGATTTTCTATTAACAGGCTGCGGTATCCGGCCTCCGCCAGGTCAAGCTTCCCCGCCTGATGGTCATCGATAACCTCAGCGAGCGTCTTTTCTGCCATCAACCAGATTTATCGGATTGCATGTTTAGTTTTTTCGACCCAGCACTCGCCAGATCAGTGGCAGCGACACAGAGGCCAGGGCAATCTTGGTCAGCCCCCCCAACACAAACGGATACAGGCCCCATTCAAGAATTGGTTTGTCCCAACCATAAAGAGCGCCCAGCCACAGCAGGCCCGAAACAAAGATTGCAGCAGTGGCGACGGTCATAACCGTCGCTGTTTTCCAGATATTGCGATCCCAGCCACGTGTCGCACCCCAGCCACAAATGGCAACCGCGAGCACAAACCCGGCCAGATACCCACCTGTGTTGCCCATCATATATGCAAGGCCAATACCCTTTTCAGGTGTACCGGCGAAGACCGGCAACCCGAATGCGCCCTCAGCCAGATAAAGCACAATTGTCGCCAGTCCTAGGCGAGGGCCATAGGCCATGCCAATGGAGAGGATGACCATGGTCTGCAAGGTCATTGGTACCGGATAGAACGGAACTTGAATTTTCGAAGATACTGCGATCAACAGGCTGCCAACAAAAGCCAGAAACGCACCGCGAACGAGTCGCTGTGTTGTCGTTTTTTCGGCAAGCGGCCATACACTTTCAGCCAGAGTTTGTGAGCTCGGGGAAGTGGGGTTCATCGTTATAATCTCCTCGGATTCCATATAAAGGAAACGACCCGTTTGAGTGCGTCTCTACAGTTAGGAAGACCATACCTCGGTTTGCCTTCAATTCAATGGAAATGATTACCGCTCAAACACGGAATCTTTACCCTTAACACCAGTAAAAACGTGGCACATCTTTGGCTGTGTTGATAGGTTATGCCAATTCAGTTTCAAAGGGGGGCAAGAATCCATGGATCCTAGACAAGTAAAAACCGTTGAAGACGCAAAAGCGATTATCGAAGAACGCGGCCTTGATTATGTAAAAGTCGGTGTTTTCGATATCGATGGCATTATGCGCGGCAAATATATGAAAAAGGAAAAATTCCTGTCTTCTCTAGACAAGGGATTCGGCTTTTGTGATGTCGTCAACGGATGGGATTCTCAGGACCAGCTTTATGACAACGCAACCGTAACCGGCTGGCATACCGGGTACCCGGATGTTGGTGTGCGCATTTTACCAGACTCTTGTCGCGACATTGCCTGGGAAGACGACATGTTGTTTTTCCTGGGGGAGTTCGAGGGAAAACATGAAGACGTTTGCTCGCGCGGGATTCTGCGCCGCGTCCTCGAAAAGGCTGACTCCATGGGATTCGATGCCTTGGCTGGAATGGAGTTTGAATTTTTTGTCTTTGAAGAAACGCCCCATTCCGCACGTGAAAAAAATTACCGCAACATGAAACACCTACAGCCCGGGTATTTCGGCTATTCGGTGCTACGCAACACTGTCGATTCTGACATTTACCGGGAGTTGATGGACGGCTGCATCATCATGGATATGGAACTTGAAGGCCTTCACGAAGAAACCGGACCTGGCGTACTCGAAGCCGCAATCGCCGTCGATTCGGCCATAGCCGCAGCCGACAAGGCCGCCCTGTTCAAGACGTTTTCCAAAATCATGTTTCAGAAGAACGGCCTGATGGCGACCTTCATGGCCAAATGTTCAGCCGACTGGCCGGGGCAAAGCGGGCACATCCACATGTCGTTAAAAAACAAGGATGGTTCTTCGGTTTTTCATGATCCCTCCAAACCCCACAACATCAGCGACAAAATGCGCCACTTCATCGGTGGGCAACAAAAGCTGATGCCTGAAACGCTGGCCATGGTTGCCTCTACAGTAAATTCCTATACCCGACTGATTCCGGGCTTCTGGGCCCCAACAGAATCAAGCTGGGGCATTGATAACCGGACAGTCGCGTTACGCGTCATTGAAGGCAGCGCAAACTCACAGCGGATTGAATATCGAGTTGCTGCCGCAGACACCAACCCCTACCTCGCGCTCGCCGCTTCTATTGGAACCGGACTGTGGGGAATTGAAAATGAGATCGAGCCCGATGCACCTGTTCAGGGAAATGGTTACGATCAGAAATATCCCAAACGCCTGCAACTTCCACGCACCCTGTTTGAGGCCGCCGGGCGCCTGAAAGCATCGAAACCTGCGCGCAGCCTTTTTGGTGACACATTTGTCGATCACTTTGCAGCATCGCGTGAATGGGAAGAACGAGAATTCCGCCGCGCCATCACGGACTGGGAAATGGAACGCTACTTCGAAATCATCTAGGGACTGGACATTATGACTGCTATGACGAGACGAACCCTGTTTGGCTTTCTGGCCATGATTGGCGTCACGTTTGCCTCGCCTCAGTTTGCCGCCGAGGGCACAGATGTCATCGGTCAGGTCACCAGACTTCAGAAAACCGCCTTTGCGATGCAGGATGCCCTGCCCCGCAAACTTGAGGTCGGCAGCAACATTCAGCTCGGAGATGTCATTTCAACAGGCAAAGGGGCCAGACTCGAGATCGTGCTTAGTGATGGCGCAGAAGTTACGCTTGGCGAGCGCACGCACTTCGTCATGCAGGAATTCATCATGTCCAGTGGTGAAAACAACGCCGTCATGCGCTTGCTGGAGGGCGCCTTCAAGGTCACCAGCGGCGAAATGATGAAGCTCGCCGATGCACAAATGCTAGTGCAGACGAATACCGCTACGATCGGAATTCGCGGCACCACATTCTGGGGGGGATCGCTGGATGGCGAATTTGAAGTCGCCCTGCTGGATGGCAAAGGTGTTTATGTGCAAACCAGAGCCGGTCGGGTTGATCTATCGATCAAAGGTGACGGAACGTTTATTAAAAGCGCCGATCAGGCACCTTCACAACCAAAAGCCTGGACACAGAAAAAAGTTGACCGCGCGGTCGCAACAGTGACCTTCGAATAGGGGACAAATTTCACTAATAATTTGACGTATTCGGGATATCCATTCCCGACCGGAGGCAGTATAAACGCTCATTAGATTTTCCTAGGAGATCAGAAAAATGAGTACAAACCTCCGTTGCGTAAGCCCCGTTGATGGCAGCATTTATGTTGAACGCAATTATGCCACTTCCAGTGAAATTGCGACGGCAGTTGAGACTGCCGTCAACGCCCAAAAACAGTGGAAACAAACCCCGGTTAGTGAACGTGCAGAGATCTGCACAAAAGCTATAGACGCCTTTGTCGCCAAGAAAGACGAAATCGGTGAAGGCATCACCTGGCAAATGGGTCGCCCGATCCGCTTTGGCGGCGGTGAAGTCGCCGGCGTCGAAGAGCGCGCGCGACATATGATTTCCATAGCCCAAACGGCATTGGCGGATGTTCCTGTCGAAGAGAAAGACGGGTTCACACGCTTTATCCGTCACGACCCCCTCGGCCTGATTTTTGTCATCGCCCCGTGGAATTACCCTTATCTCACATCGGTCAACTCGATCATCCCGGCGATCATGGCGGGCAATGCGGTGATCCTGAAACACTCGGCCCAGACCCCTCTGTGTGCGGAAGTTTATGCAGCAGTTTTTGAAGCCGCCGGACTGCCCAAAGGTATCTTCCAGTATCTGCACCTCAACCATGCTGACACCGAGTCCCTGATCCAGGCACCGGAAGTTGACTTCGTCGCCTTTACCGGATCGGTTCCGGGCGGTGCCATGGTTGAACGCGCTGCGGCCGGACGTTTTGTTGGCGTCGGCCTTGAACTGGGCGGCAAGGACCCCGCATATGTTCGTGGCGATGCCGATGTGCAATACGCGGCAGAAGGGTTGGTCGACGGATCGTTTTTCAACTCCGGCCAATCGTGTTGCGGAATTGAACGCATTTATGTCCACGAAACCGTCTATGACCAATTCATCGACATCGCGCGTGATACCACCCTTGGCTACAAACTCGGCAACCCGACCGACCCGGACGTGACCATTGGCCCGCTTGTTCGCGCCAGTGCCGCCGACTTTGTTCGCAAACAGACGGCGGATGCCATCGCCGCCGGGGCTCAGGCCTTGATTCCGGAAGGCACATTTGGCGCCGATGAGCCGGGCTCGCCTTATCTCGGCCCACAAATCTTGGTCAACGTCGATCATTCCATGGACGTGATGAGCGAAGAGAGCTTCGGTCCTGTTGTCGGCATTATGAAGGTCGCCTCTGATGAAGACGCCGTCAAACTGATGAATGACAGCGCCTTTGGCCTGACCGCATCAATCTGGACATCAGACGCTGACGCGGCTCTCCGGATCGGTGACAGTGTATCAACCGGAACATGGTTCATGAACCGCTGCGACTACCTGGACCCGGCGCTGGCGTGGACTGGCGTCAAGGATTCCGGTCGCGGCTGCACCTTGTCGGCGCTCGGATACGATCACCTGACCCGACCAAAATCTTTC
>Ga0316204_10011447_pt1 | contig 11097 bp, 5 predicted proteins | sample 6monrhotite_MG_2_FD_205661 | JGI IMG/M metagenome (GOLD analysis project Ga0316204, IMG submission 205661) | Microbial mat bacterial communities from mineral coupon in-situ incubated in ocean water Damariscotta River, Maine, United States -... | ecosystem: Environmental > Aquatic > Marine >...
CAAGTTCAGGAACTTATTTGGATACAATAGCTGGAATAAATGGTTGTGATAGTATTATCACTATTAATCTAACTCTTGAAAGTCATAGCACATCTTTCATCGATACACTTGTGTGTGACAGTCTCATTTCTCCAAGTGGGATCTACGTTTGGACAAGTTCTGGTAATTATTTGGATACCATATCCAATTCAGTTGGATGCGATAGTATCATTACCACTAATTTATCGATTAGTTTTGAAAGTACCACTGTTTTGAATTCTATAGCATGCGATAGTTTGTTGTCTCCAAGCGGAAACTTTATTTGGACAAATTCAGGAACCTTCGCAGATACAATTGCAAACTTAGCGGGGTGCGACAGTATTCTTTTGGTTAACTTAACAATTGGAACAGTAGATCCCTCTGTTACTCTTAGTGGGGGAGAGATGATTGCAAATCAGTCAGGAGCCACTTATCAATGGCTTGATTGCGATAATGGCTTCAATCAGATACCAAATGAAATCAATCAACATTTTGTACCGGCATCAAACGGGAATTACGCTGTCGAAGTGATGAATGGAAGCTGCGTGGATACGTCAATTTGCCATAATATTTCAAACGTTGGATTTCTTGAACCTGAAAGAAATTTCTCATTTAATATTTATCCAAATCCAACTGCGAGTGAATTTGAGATTATTCTTAGTGATCAAAGCAATGTTGAAGTCCGTATTTACAGTTCAAATAGTAAACTTATTTATCAAAGGAACTTTACTTTTAGTGAATACTTGAGCCTTGAGTGCCCTTATCCAATAGGCTTATATTTTATCGAAGTTATCAATGAAAAGGGAGAGAGCGTCATAAAAAAGCTAATAGTTTCAGGTTAAGATTAAATTTCTCGCTTCTTGTAGCCATTTTACCCAACTCCGGTTGCCCAGTGGTCTTTCAGAGCCTTATCTGTCTCGCGATTGATTTGGACGAACAGTTATTGCTATATTTGAGATTTAGTCGTTTATAAACCTTACTTATGTATTCTAAGTTTTTGCTATCATTTGCTTTTCTATTTTGTGGTACCAACTTTATTTATGGTCAGTCTATGGGCTTAGATTGGGTTCATCAAATTGGAAACGGTGAAGGGGGGATAGACCAGCCAGAAGATTTATTTATTGATCACCTTGGCAACTATTATGTTACCGGATTCTTTGAAGGTTCAGTTGATTTTGATCCATCTCCTTCTGCAATTGGTAAGCTAACTTCGAATGGTGAAGCAGATGCATTTGTAGCGAAATATGATTTGAACGGAAATTATATTTGGGCTATAAGTATTGGTGGAGAATATACAGAACAAGGGAATTCTGTTACTGTAGACGATAATGGAAATGTCTATGTTACGGGGTTTTATGAAGATTTGTGTGATTTTAATCCATCGGACTCACTTGAAGTATTGACTCCAATAGGTTACAAGGACATTTTTTTGGCTAAATATGATTCCTTAGGAAATTTTATTTGGGTAAAAAGTATGGGAGGATCTTCTCATGAATGGGGTTCAAATGTCGCAATTGGGAATAGTAATCAATTGATTTTAACGGGTACATACCAGGGTACAATAGATTTAGATCCATCTGTTCTGAACTACAACATTTCTTCAATAGCTAGTTATTATGATATTTTCATTGCCGAATATAATCTTAACGGTGATTTTCAATGGGCTAATAGCTTTGGGGATTCGGGAGCGGAATACGTAACGGACTTAAAATTCAATGATAACAACGAGTTTATAATTTCAGGAACTTTTGGTGGAACTGTAGACTTTGATCCTGGTATAGGTACCATGAATTTAACATCAAATGGAGGCACCGATTGTTACATTGCCAAATATGATTCATTAGGTAGTTTATTAATGGCAATTAATGTTGGTGGATCTGGCTATGAAGAAGGAAGTAAATTTGCGTTTGACAGTAGTGATAATATTTATTTTACAGGAATGTTTGTTGGTACGGCAGACTTTGATCCTTCTGGTGGCGTTAGTAATATTTCAACAAATGGTGGTCAGGATGGGTTTTTAGCCAAATACGATTCACAGGGTCTTTACCAATGGGCATTTACGATTGGGGCGTCTTTAAATCAATGGGGTATAGGTGTTACGGTGGATGGGAATGACAATCCCTGCGTGACTGGTTTTTTTGAAAGCACGGTAGATTTTGACCCATCTACTAATACAGAATATGAGACTTCTCAGGGAGGAGAGGACATGTTTATCGCATCCTACAATGCAAACGGAGAATACTTATGGTCTCATGGCGTTGGAGGTATTGGGACAACTCGAGGATTGTGTATGGAAACAAATCCAGCTGGAGATGTATGTGTTACTGGATATAACTATTGGACGGCAGATTTTGATCCTTCTTTTCCTGGTGGGGAATTGACTTCAGTTTCTGCAAATTCTGTTTTTATTGGTATTTATGAGTCCTTCAGTGGTAATTATCTAAACGGGTGGATTACAGAGGATCAAAAAGGAGGAGTTGATGAAGTCAATGACATAGTAACAGATAGTGCAGGTAATCTCTATGTCGCTGGTAGAGTTTCAGGGAATGTTGACTTTGATGGATCTGAAGGATATTATATAATAGAAGGAAATGGAACTTATGACGCTTTTCTGGCCAAATATGATCCCTTAGGAAATCTTATTTGGGTGAATACTTTTGGAGCACAATACGATGATGAGGTGCATGGTTTGGCTATAGATGATAGCGTTCTCTATATCGTTGGTAATTTTCAAGATTCCGTGGATTTCGACTCGTCTCTTGGAACCGCAATTCTAGGATCCCATAATGGAAATTCAGATATTTTTTTGGCCAAATATGATACTTCTGGACAATACATATGGGCTATAGATATTGGAGGTAATGGTTCAGACTATGGGAGAGCAGTTGGGGTGGACAGCAATGGAGATGTTTATATCACAGGTGACTTTAAAGTTACAACTGACTTTGATCCATCTGTTTCGAGCGCTCTCGTAACCACCAATGGAACGGCGGATGTTTTTCTTGCAAAATATGACAATTTCGGCAATTATATATGGGCGAAAGGTATTGGAGGATTATGGTTTGATAGGTCAAATGACATTGCCGTAGATGCAAATGACAATATTTTTATTACTGGATGGTTCAGTGATTCTGCAAATTTTGATTCGTTGGATGTAAACGATTATGTATTAGCCGAAGGAGTTCACGATGTTTTTCTAGCGAAGTATAGCGCAAATGGGAGCTGTGAGTGGGTAAATGGTATCGGTTCTATAGGGGTTCAAAATAAAGCTTATTCTGTGGCTATAGATGTTAATAATAATGCATATATAACTGGTCAAATGCAGGGAACGGTTGATTTTGACCCGACAATGAGTGTTGCTAATATCACCGCCAGTGGAAGTGCTTTCGACATGTTCCTTGCTAAATATAATGAGAATGGTGAATATGTATGGGCTTTTGGCGTTGGTGATGACTATTCAGCAATTGGATCAAGTTTAACTATTGACAACAATCAGGATTTGTATGTGACAGGTAGTTTTGGCAATACAGTAGATTTTGATCCTTCCTTAAATACAGCAAATTTGACGGCTTTTGGTCAGAGTGATATTTATGTGGCAAAATATGATACTTCTTCTAATTATATTTGGTCTACAAGTATGGGGGGAGCCAAAGATGAACAAGGGACGGCATTGACCGTTCATGAAGGTGCTCAATTATTTTTGGGAGGCTTATTCTATTCTATGGCAGATTTTAATCCATCAAATAACATGGAGTATTATTTGAATTCTGATGGACTTCATGACATCTTTCTTGGAGTTTATAACCAATGTTTTCCTTCAAACGCAACTTTAAATGATACTGTATGTGACAATGTGGTTAGTCCGAGTGGTGCTTATGTATGGGACAGTACTGGAGTATATTCTGATCTGATTTCGAACAATCTAGGATGCGACTCTCTAATAACTGTCAATCTATTAGTACAGAACAGTTCAGCCCACACCGATATAGTATCGGCGTGTAATTCATATCAATGGTTGGATGGTAATACTTACGCATTTGATAATAACACCGCCATGCACATCTTAACTAATTCGGTAGGTTGTGATAGCGTTTTAACCTTAAATCTAGATATCAATAATATTGATACCTCTGTAATTCAAAATGGAATTGATTTAACAGCCAATGCTTTCGGTCCTGGTTTTAATTATCAGTGGATTGATTGCAACGATAATTATTCAATTATTTCGGGAGAGACTAGCCAATCCTATTCGACAAGCCAAAGCGGAAATTATGCATTAATTATTTCTGATGGCTTTTGCACAGACACTTCAAACTGCTACTTTGTAGATTTTTCTCGGATTGAGAAGATGAATGCTACTCCGGAAATCAATTTATATCCTAACCCAACATCTGGAGAAATTTTTGTTGACATTGGCCAAAATGTTGGCGATGTCAAGTTATTGGTCCGAAACGCCCTAGGACAAGTTATTAATTCAATGGATTATGTCAGCACTAAAATTTTAAACTATGAAATTTCAGGGTCTCCGGGTATATATTTCATTGAAATTAGTATTAACGAAACTCCTCAAGTTGTCCTGAGGGCGGTGAAGACTTAAGGTTGACTTTATGGATTGAAATTGTTCGCTTTGACAAGAGGGATATCCCTTGATTAAATCAATTTAGAGTTGATTTGATCATACCATTTGCTAATTTAGTTGGTTTTGTTACTTATTTGCGACAATTAGAATCTTAGTAGCTCTATAGTAATCCAATATGATTTCTGCAGACAATATCCCTTCAGGAAAGGGTTCGATACGCTCCGGCTCTACTTTTCGAACATCGCTAATGTCCAAAACTATCTGCAGTTATTAGTTTTTGGGAATTTTTTGTTTAAAAAATGTCTCCTTAGGGAATGATTTTATCGAGATTGTGATTAGCCAGTGTTTTATACAAAATAAAATATCTGAAACATCTATAAAAACATGTAGGTATTTATACTGAATTTGTAGAAATAATAGGTGATTCAAGAATATTTGTTGGGCAAAATTTCTATATTGAGTCCTCTTGAGCAACTCTAAATGGATATAACCTGTACGAACATTAATTTTGCCCAATATGGTTTAACTACCACATGTGTTGGATATCAGATTCATGTATTAATTGATGATGTTCAAGAGCGTGTTTCTGAATTGTTGCATTCAATTTCGGATCAGAGCTGGATAAATAGCTTAGAAGCTTGCAAGCAATTGACATTCAAAGCGAGAGCAAATGCCACGATCTATCATATTTCTAATAATATCATTTCGAAGGTTCAAAATGATATTACTGAGGAGTTTGGTGAGTTCATGGTTTCGAGTTCGGCGCAGGACGCGTTGGAAGATGAATTGAATCATTTGAAAATTCCACTTGCTGAACTTTTAAAAGAAAAAATTATTGGTAACCCCGGGTTTGATTTTCATACCGAAAGTTCAAATGAAGTTCTTGTCTTCGGAGAAGCAAAGTATAGTGAGGCAGGTACTCCCAGAAGAAAGGCATTGAAACAAATAGGGGAATTCATACAGAAGGATAAAGATGAGATGGAATTAATAATTCTTAACGAATTTTGTTCTGAAAATGCAATGACAAATGCTGTAAAGAGTGAAAGAGGGTATTGCGCTGCGTTTTCATTTAATGGTGGAAATATTGACACTATTTTTAGAAACGCAATCAATTCAGTTGATTTTCAGAACTTATTAAATAATAAAGAATTGTATTTAATAGCAGTCGAAGTTTCATAGTGATTGACCTAATTAGAAATAAGAACCTTGACGGCGATGTATTGCTTAGAATTCTTTCTAGAATTCATGAAGAGGGTCCTATTCGACCAAGAGATTTCGAAAATTTGGCACATTTTAAAAAATTTCAACCAGAGGAATTCGAAAAAATTGAGCCTAAATTGATGAGTTTGATGGGGTTGTTTTACAAAACACAAGAACCAAATAATGCAATTGAATTGGTTTATTCAATTTTCGCAGAGAGCATCAAGGAAACAACAGGATATGCTTTTACACCAGTTCAAGCTGATGCTTTTAATAGGATTTTAGATAAAACCTATTTTTCATTTTCCGCGCCAACCAGTGCCGGTAAATCTCACTTGTTCAGAGAATTGATATCATCTATTTCTGGGGATATCATCATAGTCGTTCCTTCGCGTGCTTTAATTTCAGAATATATTAGCTTGCTTCATAAAATAGTGGACAATTCGGTGCTGGTTTTGGATTTTATTGAATTAGTAAACCTAAATCATACCGTCAGCAAAATATATGTTATCACACCCGAGAGAGGTGTGGAACTATTTAAGAACTTAGACCGGCTCAATGTCGAATTGTTTTTGTTTGATGAAGCTCAATTGTCTGAAGATGGAATTCGAGGAATGAAATTTGACTCTTTTGTTAGACGTGCTGATAAGGCACTTCCAACATCTAAGAAAGTCTTTACTCACCCTTTTATTGAAAATCCCGAGGGACAATTAAAAAAACACAGTTTTCTCGAAAATGGGGACTTCAAATCCTATGTTCAAAATACTGTGGGTAAAATTTATGTCAGCAGAAGAGATGAGAAATTTTATTATTTCTCTCCTTTTGATAAGGATCGTCCGGAATACCTAGCGGAGGATGAACTTTTGACTAATATTTTGAATAATGAGGGATCTATTTTAATCTATACTTCAAAGTCAAAGATCTACGATGGCAGTTTTATAGTAGAATTTGAAGGCTTGATCTCTCAATGCCCTATTTTAGATCATCCTGACGCCAAGAACTATGTTGAGAAGCTTAGAAAATTCTTTGGAGCTTCGGACCGAACAGGGGATAAGCAATCGACACTTGTAGATTTGATGAGTAAAGGGATCGTGATTCATCATGGTTCAATTCCATTGAAAGCTAGACTACTCATTGAGGAGTTTGTTAACGCTGGTCATTCTAAAATTTGTTTTTCAACTTCCACTTTGACACAAGGAATAAATATGCCCTTTGATGCTGTTTGGGTGACTCATTTTAGATTCACTGGGGATGATCAACGCAAGATTTTAGATTTAAAGAACTTGATTGGAAGAGCTGGTAGGAGCTCAAAAGAAATAAACTCCTTCAATTATGGATATGTTATAATAGAACAGCGGAATATCGATTTATTTTGTAGCCGAATAAATGCTAATTCTACTATTACCGAGAGCTCACAGATAGACTCTGAAGTTGAAGAAGTAGATATTGATTTAAAAGATGTAGTAGAAGCGATTCGAACGGAGAGTTTTAATGATGACCTTCATTTGACAAATTCCCAGGTGGAGAGAATTTCTACTTCAGATATTGAAGCGTCAATTAAACATATCCTGGACACTCTTCTTCCTAATGGCGTTCCCATTACAGGAAGAGATTATTATGCTTTGACAAATTATAGAAGGAAGAAAGTCAAAAATGCTTTGGCAGATATCTATACTGCTCATCTCCGGAGGAGAACTCTAACTGCAGGTGAAAAAGGTGTTTTAAGTGCAGCTATTCCAATGCTATTGTGGCAGATTCAAGGAAAGTCATTTGCGGAAATCGTGTCTTTGAGGCATGCCTTTATTTCCGAAAAAGATAAAAGGACAGAATATTTGCGTAGCTATAGAAAAGGTGAGATAACGAGGTCTGAATATCAAAAGTTAATGCTCAATTTACCAGTTCGATTTTCCGCAATGGCCGAGGCATTGCCAAATAAGAGATATTCCAGATCAATCCCCCTCTATCAAGGAAGTGTTATAAACGTAGATTTTGATCGAATAATTTATGATACCTATGATTTTATTGATAAAGTCATATCTCTGTCTCTTAGGGATCCTTTGAATGCGGCGTTTCAAAAATATTTTGACAACACCAATGATTTTAGAGGACTTATTATGATAAACTACATAAAATACGGTACAAACAATCCTGTGGAAATTTGGTTGATTCGTTACGGCTTTTCATTTGTTGATATTGAGTGGTTGGTGGATTACATAGATGACATAAATGAAAATGAAATCACTTTCAAGCCAAGTATTCATCAACTTGATACGGAGAAACTACAACTCGTAGAAAGGTATTTAAGATAGTCTTATGTCGTTTGTTAAAAGAATCTATTCGAAGCTTCCTAATGATTGGATATATCAACTAGTCCAGTTGTTTTTAATCTCAGCATTTACATTTTACTTATTCGAATTTTTCTATGGAATTGAAATTCTTGAGGATTATTGGGCGAAAGAGCGCTCTAATATGATAATTTCATTCCTTGTTGTTCAAGGCTGCGTCAAGGTTAGTTTCTTTTGGGGTGTTAGTTTGGTCCTTAAGAAAATCATTTTCAAAGGAATTTTGAAACGAGTTGATAAAGAAGTTCTTGCTCCCCGATCAATTTCAGATTTAAGGGAGTTATCTCAACTTCGTTCCATTTTGGCAAGGTTGTTTGGAATTCCACGAGCTCTCGGAGTTATCACAACGGACGACATAGATGAATTTATCGACGCAATTGATTTGAATGACGAAATAGACGAACTAATTAAGAGCACAGCGCGCTGGACTACTGTGGCATTAATGGGTGCTCTAGTCTTGATTCTCGTCTATCATTTGAGTGCTTTGTATATCATACCTTTGTTAATCTTCATAATGATTCTTCAAGGCCTCTTTTGGTACGTAATGTTCTTTATGATCAGAAATGCCAGTTTGTTGCAAAGCTTTAGAAAAAAGTTGGATTGATTCACGCATGATTAAAACAAAGGACTCTCGAAATCTCTGATTATATATTCTTTAGTCCTCAGGATGTTTGGGTTAAGCTGGTCAGCCTGATTTTCAGTAGTTTGCGAGACTTGACTTAAAGCTTGTTAACCTTTTGATACTTTCCATTTATAAAACCTTAGTGCTAAACACAATTCACTTTCTGCAGGTTCGAGAGCAAGGAACGAGGGAGAACCCATGTTTAGCTCAGGGCTATTTTGGTGTTAGGGTGAAATCACTCGGCATTCTTGATTTTTTCAAAACCAATGAAAGATGGGGCAAGTTGATTTTTGTCACCTTGCCCCAGAATGATCATGCTCTATTTCGTAAAGTTGTCAATTGCTCTGCAGATACGATAATCCAGATAACAAGCAGTATAGCAATAGAGTGGATTATACCAGCAATATGGTGTAGTCAGAGCCGATTCTAAACAGGCATCATACTCTCCTTCACAATTTAATCCTGAACCTTGAGCCGGTGGTAGATTAAGGTCATTAGCTAGTAAGGTGGACATTTGGATTCGATTATTAGCAATTGACAAAAACTGAGTGTGAGCGATGTAAAGTTTTTGAAGCTTCTTAACTGCTTTGAAGTGCGTTTTAAATTTAATGTCAGCAAAGATCATCTGTTTCTTTTGTGCTTCGGTAAGTTGTTGATTATCTAATATTCCGGAAAGAATGTTTTGTTCTTGCTCGCTCATGTCTTCGTAGGTTGCAATTGCATTATAATGCGCGGTTGAAAACTTTTGAGCTATATTATTTTGCTGGCTTTTTGTGTTTTCATTTGGCGAATTATTATTTAAAGATTGCTGCGCATTTGTCGTTTCAATTGGATTGGATTCAATTACTTCCTTTTCGCAAGCAATAAACATCAGTCCGATGACAGGAATTAAGATTAAATTTTTCATAATTTATTTTTTAAAGTTTTGACAATGTAATCTTGCGATCATTTAAAACATTGGCCCAAACAGATGTTTGTGATGAACGTCCCGTGAAAATGTGATGAACGAATTAGAGAAATAAGTATAAAAACCTAGAGTTTTATTTTGTCTATTTCTTCTAGATAGGTTTTTCCAACTTGGATGGTTTGACTGTTGATGACTAATTCTTTCTTTCCTTTTTGGTCAACTTTGTCAATTCTCACAATGAAAGATCGGCGAATTTGAAGATATTCTAAAGGGTCCGGAACAAGGTCAAGGAATGAGCTTAATTTTTCTCTGATCACCGTTTTTCCTTTTTCATGGTGGATCTCTAAGTAATTCCCGTCTGATTTGATGTAGAAGATTGCGGAGCTAGCAATCTTCACTTCTCTGCCACTCTCTTTCACTATAATGAATCCTGATTCACCTTTAATACGCTTCATTATCTGGCGTAGAATTTCTCTTACTAAGTCTTTGTTATATAGAAGTATTCGAAATTTAAAGAAGAGATAAATCAGAATCAATCCAGCAATAACTATGGCAATTAAGAACCACCAAGTTTTCCAAAAAGGTGGGCTTATACTAAAAGCAAAAACATCTTGTTCTTTTTCCCAGTTTTGGTTGGAACCTTTCATTTGAACAACGAATTCGTAGTTACCAGGGGTCAAACTCATGTATGTGACGTCTCTGGTGTTGGTATAATTCCATTTGTTTTCGGCACCCTTGAGTTTATATCTATATAGTATAGGATCCCTCTTTTTAAAACTGATTGCTGAAAATGAGAAGGAAAACCGATTCTCATGATAGCCAAACGCAGAATTTGAATCGCTTAAAGCATTGTCATTAACTAGCACCTCCGAGATACGGAGATGATACTGAGAATCTTCATTTGTCATAGGACTCATCTGATCCTCAGAAAAAAAGCAAATTCCATTTCTAGTTGCCAGCCAAACAGCTTTATCTAAAACCAACACATCATTCACCTCAGGGCTCGATAATCCATCAGAGAAATTCAAGCCTGAAACTTGATAAGAAGACCTATCTATTGAAAAGGTAATCTTATTCAAACCTCCGTCTGAACAAATCCACAAGTCTTTATGTTTATCTAAATATAGCTTGTTAATAAAACCACTTTCGAGTTCAATTGGATGAATGATATGAATCAATTCTCCTGCCTTATAAATGTAAATTCCATAGCCGTGACAAGCAGCAAGTAAATACTCATCTTCAATTAAAATATCGTTTGTTGCTAAAGGCATATATCGTATATCTAATTCATATTCTGAGGTAGAATCGTTTATATCACGAGTATAAATACCTTCGATTGTTGCAACGTTAACAATTGACTCAGAAATCTCGACATCACTAATTTTTGAAGGAACTCTAAAGTAGAGATCATCATTATCAAACATTATTT
>Ga0316204_10011449_pt1 | contig 11095 bp, 10 predicted proteins | sample 6monrhotite_MG_2_FD_205661 | JGI IMG/M metagenome (GOLD analysis project Ga0316204, IMG submission 205661) | Microbial mat bacterial communities from mineral coupon in-situ incubated in ocean water Damariscotta River, Maine, United States -... | ecosystem: Environmental > Aquatic > Marine >...
TAGATTATAGATTATAGATTATAGATTATAGATTATAGATTATAGATTATAGATTATAGATTATAGATTATAGATTATAGATTATCGCTACCAATCGGCCAGTAACGTACACAACATTGATTACTACTACAAAGAGTATAGTTGAAAAGTAAAAGAGTTTATTTAATGCTACTTTAGAAATTTTCTAATAGTAGCAACATGGCGCCTACTGACTTCGATTTTTTCATCGCATTCTTTAAGTTCTGTTAAATACCGGCCTTGTTGATCTTTACGTATGGCTTTGAGTTGCTGTTTAGAAATAAGTGCATTGCGATGAATGCGAATAAAGTGTTTGCTTAATCTGTTTTCTAAGCTTTTGAGTGACTCTTCAATTAGAACTTCACCATCACGATATTTTACCGTGACATATTTATGCTCAGCTTGAAAATAAAAAATATCCTCTAAATCAATTTGGCGAACACCACTATGAATGCGAACACTTAAATGAAGTTCTTCTTGCGTTTCGTTTTCTGAGTTATTTTCTGTTTGTAGAGCTTGTAACTGAACGCGATTGAGTTTATTGGCTGAAGCTAAGGCTTTTTTCAATTTTTCTTTGCGTACAGGTTTGAGTAAGTAACCAATGGCATTTGCATCGAAAGCGTCTAAGGCATATTCATCATAAGCGGTAACAAATATTACAGCAGGCGGTGTTTCTAATTGGGAGAGTTGATTTGCGGTTTCTATACCATCCATGCCGGGCATGCGAATATCTAACAACACGACATCCGGATTATGTTTTTGTGTTTGTTCTAAAGCAACTAAACCGTTTTTTGCCTCAAATAATTCATAAGCAGTATCTGCTGTAACTGCAATATCATTTAGATGGCGCTGTAAACGTTCGCGCGCTAGCTGTTCATCATCAACGATCAAAATCTTCATGCGTCTCTACTTTATTCGGTAGTTCATAGGGGAATTGAAGTGATACTTGATACAGACCATCATGCTCGTTAATTTCAAGTTTTCCGCGTTGAGCATATAAAGCGGCTAAGCGTTCTCTCACATTGTCTTGCGCCAGTTGGTTGCCGCCTTGTCGTTGGGGCGTGTTTTTATCGGGTAAAGAATTGCTTAAAGTGAATTCAATTTGATTATTATCTTGTCGGCCTTTAATTTCAATACAACCCCCTTCGGTTTGCGATTCTATACCGTGATAAATCGCATTCTCTATTAGTGGTTGTAATAATAAAGCAGGCACTAAGGCATCATCAGGAACATCAAGATCCCATTCTACATCCAAGCGATCACCTAAACGCAGCTGTTCTATTTCAAGGTAACGCTGGCAAAGTTCGATCTCTTCTTCTAAGCGTACTTGTTTACGTGCATCACTTAAACTGACTCGAAATAAGTCGGCCAAGTTTTCGACTGCTGTTTCTGCTTTTTCAGGATTACTTCTTGTCAGTGATGCAATGGTGTTCATGCTATTAAATAAAAAATGAGGGCGAATACGAGATTGCAATGCTTGAACCCGTGCCTCAGTTTCAGCGCGAACATTGCGGCGCCATTGATTTTGTATGTAAAAATAACGTAAAACTGGCCCCGCTAAAATGGCACCCATCGCAAGATTGCGCACTAAAAATTGCCAGTGCCAGTTTTCTGGGTAAAGTACAATGGAGTTTTTATAGATGAAGAAATAAGTTAGCTCAGAAATGATACCAATGACACTGAGAATAATGATGTAACTAATAATACCTGCTTTGATATTAGAAAATCGGGCGAGGTAAGGTCGAAACAAACAAAGTATTGAGCAGCTAGCCAGCGCACACCATTGTACAAATAATGAAATCAGTCCTAGTTTGTACCAACGCTGTGTGACCGGAATATCTAAAGGCGCAAGCGCAAGAAAAAAGGCAAAAAGCTCTGCAATCAGCACAACGAAGAATACTGCGCGAATCCCACATAAATTGGGTAAAAATAGTCTATCGATGTCAGATTCTTTATTTTGCAAAATAGGTTTTTACCGTTATTAAAATGTTTGCGCTCTCCTTTTATATATACACGCTGGGCGTGTAGCGGGCAACACGTTATACTTCTATTTCCAGATTGAATGACAAAATTGATACTTTCACGACTTTACAGGTTTCTAAAACATGAGCGACGCATCAAATAAAAATAATCCAGCAGATAAATTATGGGGTGGACGGTTTACCGCGCCAACTAATGAATTTGTTGAGGTCTTCACCGCCTCTGTCGGATTTGATCAGCGTATGTATAAGCAAGATATTATGGGCTCAATTGCCCATGCGCGCATGTTAGAGCATGTGGGTGTGTTAACCGTGGAAGAGTGTAGCGCCATTGTGAATGGTTTGGATGACATTGCACACGATATTGAGTCGGGTCAATTTGCTTGGTCGACAGCGCTTGAAGATGTTCACATGAATATAGAAGCACGTTTGACCGATCGCATTGGTGTGACAGGTAAAAAACTCCACACCGGACGTTCGCGTAATGACCAAGTTGCCACTGATATACGCTTATATCTTCGCGATGAAGTGGATACCATTGATGCAGAGTTAAAGCGTTTGCTTGAAGGTTTATTAAGCTTAGCAACACGTGAAGTTGATACGATTATGCCGGGCTTTACCCATTTACAAACGGCACAACCCGTGAGCTTTGGCCACCACATGTTAGCGTGGTGTGAAATGTTAGTGCGTGATCGTGAGCGCTTAGCTGACTGTCGTAAGCGGATTAATGTTATGCCGTTAGGTAGTGCTGCATTAGCGGGTACAACCTACCCGATAGATCGTGAGTTTACTGCGCGTGAGTTAGGGTTTGACGGTATCGCTGAAAATTCTTTAGATGGTGTGAGCGATCGTGACTTTGCGATTGAGTTTGTTTCTGTCTCTTCACTTATTATGATGCATTTATCGCGCTTCTCAGAAGAGTTAGTGCTTTGGAGTTCTGCGCAATTTGATTTTGTTGACCTCGGCGATAGTTTTTGTACCGGCTCAAGCATTATGCCGCAGAAGAAAAACCCCGATGTACCCGAACTGGTAAGAGGTAAGACAGGCCGTATTTATGGCCATTTAATGAGCCTGCTCACTTTAATGAAGAGCCAACCTTTGGCTTACAATAAAGACAACCAGGAAGATAAAGAACCGTTGTTCGACACGGTGGATAATATACGTGGTTGTTTACGTTTGTACGCAGATATGATGCCGCAAATTATTGTAAAAAAAGAAAACATGTATGCGGCTGCGCGTAGTGGTTTTTCTACTGCAACCGACTTAGCCGATTACCTCGTACGCAAAGGTATGCCATTTCGTGATGCGCATGAAGTGGTGGGTAAATCAGTGGCTTATGGTGTTGAAACGAAAAAAGATTTATCTGATATGACATTAGATGAGCTAAAGAAATTCTCTGGCATTATCGAACAAGATGTTTTTGAAGTGCTTACTTTAGAAGGCTCTGTAGCCGCACGGAATCATCGTGGTGGTACGGCACCTGAGCAAGTACGGAAACAAATAGAACGTTTGACTAAGCTTATTTAAATGTTGTTTTAAATATTAGTCTTCGAGTTTTTGTCGCGCTTTTAGCATTAACAAACTTAAGTCATCGCCTTTAGCCCATTGTGCACAGGCAAATTTAGCTGTGGCGTTAAAGCCATTAGGTAACTCTTCAGGTAGTGCTAACTCAGAGAGTTTATTTTCTAAGTTGGTACTTAAGGTGATGCAATCTTCTGCTGTTGTTTCTGGTAACACCAATAAGAAGTCAGTGTCATTTAACTTACCAACGATGTCCGCCCAGCGAACTTGATCATTAAGCATATGGCTAATAGCGATGAGTAATTCAGCAGACTGTTGATTATCGAGTTGCTCAAGATCATTGATTTGCATAATCACTATCGACAATAAACTATTATACCGGCGGCTTCGTGAAATTTGTGGTTCTAAACTTTGGAACAGCGCTACTTTATTAGGCATGCCTGTTATTTCGTCTACAGCAAGTGCTTCGCGTAAATCGTCTTTTAATTGCTCTCGTTCTTGCATCAATAAATGCAACGGTCCGACATCAGTGATGTAGTGAATGGTGCTTTTATTTTCTAAGCTATGTTTACTGCACAAAAACCATTGTTCATCACGAATATTTGTTGCTGGAATATGTACTGCTTTTGTAGAAGTAAATAATGGCTGAAGAACTTCAGGCAATTCGTTAATGCAGTGACCATTGATTTCATCAGTGGTAATGCCTAAAAGAGCCTCAAAAGTGTCATTCACCCAGGTAATATTTTGCTTCTCATCTGACATCGCAAGACCCATTGGGCATGATTTTAAAATTTGACTGAGGTCAGCGCTATTAAGTTCTTTCAACATGAGCCTTTATCTATCCTTGGTTAATATCATTGTTATTAGTATGTGATTGTATGATATTTAGTCACAGTATACTGAATTTAGTGTGGCGCGAGAATAGCCACTAACTATCTATATTTTAAGTTTTTTTACAAAATTTGAAGGTGTTTTAAACATTGTTAACTCTTTGCTTTCACTAATAATATTTATTTAGAAAGGCAGAGAGTGGACGATATATAAGGTATGAGCAAAAAGTTACAAAAAGCGCACTCTGTTGAAGATTACGACTTCCAAAAAATAAAACAGCAATTTTTGGATATCAATCAGGCGCGTATAAAACGTATTGCAGATGACTTAAGAGTTTCACAACGTGACTTTTTAAAAATTTTGCCATTGCTGTTCCATGTCAACCACCCATTACTGCCTGGCTATGTTTCAAAAGAAACACCTATCGGCATTCCATTCTATACTCCCGACTCAGATGCTTTGCATTTAGCTCAGCGTCTTTCACGGAGTTTTGAATATAAGAAAAAAGCGTATCGTGAGTTTAATATAGATGCAATTTATTTAATGGGTAGCAGTGGAACGATTGCCTATAATGATAAAAGTGATTTTGATCTTTGGATTTGCCATGGCGAAAGTCTAACCGATGAAGAAGTTGAAGCGCTTGAAATAAAAACACAAGGGGTACAAGAATGGGCGCAGAATTACGGTGTCGATGCCAATATCTACTTAGTCAATCCTGCAAAGCTACGTAAGGGTGAGTTAGGTTTTTTAAGTAATGAAAGTAGTGGTAGTGCGTTAGACAGTTTATTGCTTGAAGAATTTTATCGTACCAGCGTTTTGTTGCATGGCCGATATCCTTTGTGGTGGTTAGTACCGCCAGAGTTGGAGTATCAATACGAATCATACGTTGAAAATTTAAAGCAAAAACGTTTTATCCATAGCAAAGAACATATTGATTTTGGAGGTTTACGATCAATAGAGTCAAACGAGTTTTATGGTGCGACATTATGGTTATTATATAAAGGAATTAGTGCACCGTATAAAAGTATTTTGAAAATTTTATTAATGCAAGCTTATGCAAGTGAATTTCCGCAAGTTGATATGTTAGGGATGAATTTTAAGAAATCTGTTTATGCCGGTGAGACAGATATTAATCTTTTAGATCCTTATATTATGATGTTGAATAAGGTTGAAGATTTTTTAAAAAATGCGGGTGATGAATCTCGTTTATTGCTGGCAAGACGTAGTTTTTATTTTAAAGTCAACGAAGTTATGAGTGAGCATACTGATGCTAACGAGCAAAATTGGCGTCAAAAAGTTTTAGCTCATTTAATTAAAAAATGGGAATGGAGTACTATAGATGTAGCAATGTTAGACAAAAAAAACGAATGGAAAATATCACAAGTTATTCGTGAGAGAAATTCACTAATAGCAGAGTTTAAAATAAGTTATCGTTTTTTATCTAATTTTGCTCATCAACATGTACAGAGTCAAAATTTAATTCGTCAAGCGGACCTTAATGTATTAGGTCGAAAAATTTATGCCGCATTTGAACGTAAAGCAGGAAAAATCGAATTAGTATATCGTGGTATAACATCTCAATTATTTGAGTCACATATTTCATTTCATAAGCTAAACTCTGAGAGCGGCACGAGTTTTTGGGTTGCTTTTAATGGTGTGGTACCAAGAAGCGACGTTGCGGTGACTTCGCCATTAAAACGTTCTTTGAGTTTAGTGGAGTTGTTATGTTGGTGTTATTTCAACAAAATTATTAATCAAAAAACGATCGTCGGTTTATACAGCAATGATTCTGATTTAACCGATAAAGAAATACGACAGCTTATAGAAAGTCTTGAAGGTTATTTCTTCAAAGAAGTTGATGAAGAGCGTAGTACAGAAGATTATCGTCAGCCTGCCAGCATAATGGCAAATGCAACTTACATTAATGTGGGTATCGATCCACTGCTGTTAGATAAAAAGAATGGCACACACATTAGCAGTGAATATAGTGATGCCTTTAAATATGGTTCACGACATAGCAATTTAACAGTAACGATAGATCAGATACTTTTAACTAGCTGGCAAGAAGTTTTGATATTTTCATATCGCGGTGTAACCGGCTTAATGCAATGTTTGAAAGAGTATATGCAATGGTCACCGCCCTCTCAAGGTCGAAGACCGCCACCAATTAACGCTAATAGTTTTTCTTCTTATCGTGGTTCGTCTATATCCAAACGTGTAGAACAGCTTTTTACTTCAGTATATGAATGTTTTTATTCTACTCGTTATGCTGCTGTTACACGTTTTATATTGGGCGTCGAATGGGGTTATTACATACTAAGTTTAGAAGATGACAATTTAAAATATGTTAAGACAGATTCACAAGAAGAATTAATTAAGTATTTATCTATACCTAGAGAAACATATTCGCAATGGGTTTTTGATAATGAAACACTAGAAAACCATGTACTTCCAGCTATATATTCAGAAAATAAGCCGGGAGTAGTACAATGTTTCTATGAGTTAAAAAAAGAAGGTGCAGATGTTTATGTACTTGATGAAAAAGGCACTTTATCTTATCAAGAAGATATATTTTATGATGTGTCGACACTAATGCGTCATTACTCTCGTTTTTTTGAATCAATACATAACCGTATGCATTTTGTGGCACAGCAAAGCTCACAAGAAACGGCAATTCGTGTCGACGATATTAAGTTCTATATGCTTCGACGTGGCCGTAATGGTCAGAAGGTTGTCACTGAGCAATCAATCAATAAATATATTCGTACTTCGCAATATATTAGTTTACAAGTTATTGTTGACTTAGTGGATGCAAAACCGATTTTCACTTTGTTTTATGAAAATGAAGAATTTTCAAGTTTGCAATATGGTTCCAGGCTATATAAAGAAGTCGTTAAGCGAGTGTTACTCAGCCGAGAAAGCGGTGAAGAGTATGATATCTATGTGACGGATATTGATCTTTCACCGGCTGTAGTAAACATGAAAGTAAATAGCATACAAACAAGTCGCTATTTATATTACAAGCGACAAATAGAAGAAAACCTTAAAAAAGCGGCGCAAGATCTCGCAAGCTAGTTTTATTCTGACTCACGTAGTTCTTCAAATATTTTTTCAATATCTTCACTCCATTGCGATAAATATTTATCTGCACCAGGAAATTTTTCATTAGAAAACCGCATTGGGTTTGCTGTCATCAGTAATGTGTCGTCTTGTTCTGCAAAGATAGCAATTTTCCAAGGAATATAAGGTATAAGGTGAGGATACTTCTTTACAATAGTATCGACTTCTTTTTGTTTGCCAAAAAAAACAACACGATATTTATCTGTTAAAAACCCACTTTTTGTTAAGCCTATATCAATACGTTGTACTCGACTCACTTTATAGTTAAGACTAATAATGGTTTCTTGTAGTTTTGACATGGCTTCAGGGAATGATTGGTTTGTTCTTGCCATGATAAGTTGTTCCGCATGAATCACGCTCGAACACAATAGCAATAAACTAGCAAATAATAGGCTTAGATTAGTTTTGTACTTCAAAATGTTGATTCCTCTATAATCTCTGAATAGGTTAAGAACATTTCCTTACATAATTTATTGAGCTCTGCATTATTGAAGAAGCTACTCATGTATAAAGGATTAGTCGACATGACAGTCACTTTTCCGTTATTTTCTGTCACGGTAATTCTGCAGGGCAAGAATAAACCTACTCGAGGATCAATCGCTAGTGCACGGTTTAAGAAATTGAAGTTACAAAAATAAATAATAATTTGTTTTTTATTCTCTTTACCTTTTTCTACAAGACCTTGATTTAAGTATTGCTCGCGTATTAAACGGAAATTTTTACCAACGATAGCTTCTTTAATAAGATTAACGGTTTTATCAAGAGAGTGTGGCGAATCAAAAGTGATAAGAGGCTCTTTAGGTGCTTCTATAGGTTGTGTTACCGGTATATTTTCAAAAGAACGCACGTAACTGACAACATCATCAATGTCTTTTTCTGATAAGCCTAGTTTTAAGTATGACACCATGGGCGTGCCTTCACGTCCGTTCATTAATACAGTTTTAATCATAAGGTCAGGGGCAGAGGTGAGAAAACCCGAATTATTTAAAGCCGGCGCGATGACCGGAAGATCACGTGGTCGTGAAAAGGTCACGCCTGTTCCTTTACCACCTTCACCGTTTGCACCATGACAGCTGGCACAATATTGATTGTAAAGTTGTTTACCATGCTTAATATCTGCATTAATTTTTTTATTAGAATATTTAAATGGTTTGCCCGGTGCCCAGCTACGAATATGTTTTATAATTGCATTCACTTCAGATTGTTTGAGCTGGCTAAAGGCAGGCATAACGCGCCCTGGGCGACCCATGCGGATAGTTTTGGTTAAGTAGTCATTTGTTACACCATATTGAAAATCGGGTAATGCGAGTGGCACGCCAACGCCACCTTGCCCATGTTGGCCATGGCAAGCAGCACAATGAGTAGAGTAGAGTTGCGCCCCTTGTTGCTTTGATTGTTCGGCATAAATGCTTTTCGCCGTGCTGCTTAATGCGATAATGCTAATAACAATGATTTTAAGATGTAGTGCCAAAATTCAATCCTGAAGTAGTATTGGATATGCGTATTGTAAAAGACGTGTGTTGAGTGTTTTTGATGTATATCAATAAATGATGAAGTCACATTAATAATGGTAAAAAAATGAAACCTTTTTCAGAATCGAGCGAGCAAAATAAAGCCCCTATCTTGTCAGTGTTAAATCGTCATTGTCAGCATGTGGCTAATGTATTAGAAGTAGGTAGCGGCACAGGTCAACATGCAGTCTATTTTGCCGAGCAATTTCCTCATCTTACTTGGTATGCGAGTGATCAAGCAGAGTATCACTCTGGTATTCAACAATGGTTGGCAAGCGTACAACGGGATAATATAAAAGGCCCGTTATTGCTGGATGTTAACCAAAAACAATGGCCAGTGAGTGAAATGGATATGATATTTAGTGCAAATACGGCACATATTATGAGTTGGCCAAGCGTTGAAAATTTATTTGCAGGCGTTGCTGAAACATTAATTTCGAATGGGTATTTTTGTCTTTACGGACCTTTTAATTATGGTGGAAAATTTACCAGCGAAAGCAATGCACGCTTTGATCTTTGGTTAAAACAACGTGATATAGAAAGTGGAGTACGTGACTTTGAGGCATTACAAGATTTAGCCGAAGCAGCGGGCTTAGCATTGATTGAAGATAATGAAATGCCGGCTAATAATCGTTTCTTGGTATGGAAAAAAGTCGTTGATATTTGATATAAAAGCTAAAGGCATTTTCACCGCAAAGAAGCAGAGTGCGTTTAGAAAATTCAGTAGTAAACTTTGCGTTCTTAGCGTCTTAGCGTCTTAGCGTCTTAGCGTCTTAGCGTCTTAGCGTCTTAGCGTCTTAGCGTCTTAGCGCTGAACCAGGTTTTGGTTTATTTGAGTCTCTGATTTATCCAATTTGAAATAGCATCAATTTCATCGGGGCATACACTGTGTTCCATAGGATAATTGAGTAATTCAGTTGGGCAATTGAGTTTATTTAATTGTTGTTGTGTTTTAACCGCAAGCTCTAAAGGCACAACAGGATCATATGTGCCATGAGCGATAAAGATAGCGGTATTTTTATTAGCATCATGAATTTCATTTTCTACCGTATCAGCCAACGGTAAGTAAGTTGATAAAGCCATGATACCCGCTAAGGGTTTGTGATAACGCAGAGCAGTATGAAGTGCTATTGCACCACCTTGCGAGAAGCCAGCAAGTATAATGCTTTCACTGCTTACACCTCGAGCTATCTCATTTTCAATTAAGTCGATGATAGCTTTTTCAGAACCTCGGATACCCGTATCATCTTGGCGTTGATCTATTTGTGGCGCAGCAATGTCATACCAGGCAGGCATGCGCATACCATTATTAATAGTCACTGACATTTCAGGAGCATGCGGGAAAATAAATCGAACGGGCTGACTTAAGTTTAGCTCAGCTACAATAGGCTCAAAGTCATGGCCATCAGCACCCAGACCATGCAGCCAGATAACACTATGTTGAGCGTCACTTGCGCCAACCTCAAGAAAGGGTAATAGCATGGTGGTTAAGGTGCTTCTAGAGTAATCGCTTGGCCGGCTTGGTCAGTACAATAGTCAGAAAGCGCGTCATAAAGCTCTTTATCATTGCATCGCCATTGTTCAGTATCGCTATCAAAATCGAAATGGAAACCACCTTGTTTAGAAGCCACCCAAATTTGTTTTAAAGGTGCTTGGCGATTGATAATGATTTGTGAACCGTTGCTAAAAGTTAAAGTAAGAATGCCAGCAGCGGTTTCATAATCTATATCTGCAGCCGAGTCATCACAGGCTTCTTCTACAGCATCTTCAATACTCACTAAGACATCGTCAACAAGATCATTAAACTCTGATTCATTCATTTTATTCACCTGAAATATATTTTGAAAAGCCGATGAAGCGGCACTAATGTCTAAGAGAAGTATTGTACTGTATTCTAAGAGAAGCAGAGCTAAAAATTTGAGGAAAAAAAAGGCGAAGTTTTTACACTTCGCCGGATTTTCTTCCTATGGGGGATAGGAATTAACGAACTTTAGTAGACGCTGTTTCAGAACCACCTTTGTTATCAGACCATGTTAATTCAACAGCATCGCCTGATTTAGCACCTGCGAATTGGAAAGATAAGTAAGGGTTTTTAGAAATCGCGCCACTCCATTC
>Ga0316204_10011450_pt1 | contig 11095 bp, 8 predicted proteins | sample 6monrhotite_MG_2_FD_205661 | JGI IMG/M metagenome (GOLD analysis project Ga0316204, IMG submission 205661) | Microbial mat bacterial communities from mineral coupon in-situ incubated in ocean water Damariscotta River, Maine, United States -... | ecosystem: Environmental > Aquatic > Marine >...
AAAGAACCTTTTGATCGAGCGCGCCGGTTGTCTTCAGTTCGTTAACGATCTTGAAGAACGTACCGATGGGGCCATCCAGGTTGAATTCATCGGTGCCAACCAGATTTGCGGGCAGCTCAATTGTGTCAAGAAAACGCAACAGGGCATTGTCGATATTTATGCAGCCTCCACCCAGAATTCAGCTGGCGGTGCGCCCTATCTGAACGTTCTGGATTACGCTTATATGTTCCCGTCACGGGCGTCGCAGTATCACTTCCTGTATTCGCCCGGCAGCCAAAAGGTGCTGCGTGATCCCATGCGCAAGAAGCATGGCGTCGAGTTCCTGTTCAGTCATGCTGAACTGCGTGGTATTCAGTTGGGCCTTGCCTGGAAAGACAAACCTCTGGTCACCAGCGTGACACAGTTGGCGGGCACCAAGAACCGGGTTACGGGAACGCAGCTTGGCCGCATCGCCATGAACCTGATGAAACTGAACCCGACGCCGATTGCCTGGTCAGAAACCCTTGATGGCCTCAAGCAGGGCCTGATTGACGGGGCCGAAACCTGGGCGTCTGCTGTGGCTTACGCCAACATGTCTCCGGTGGTTTCGCAGGTGATCAACCTTGAATTTTTCTGTGGCACGGAACACACAGCTATGAATTCAAAGGTTTTTGATAGCCTCGGTGGTGAATTGCAGGATGCCGTGATGGAATCTTCCTATCTGTCTCAGGTTCATGTCCAGGCAGCGAACGAAGCCGCTTTGGTCAATACGGTTGGCTTCTCTGATCCGCAACACCCGAACACGATTTTCGCCAAACATGGAACCCGTGTGTCAATGTTGTCCGATGCTGCCAAGCGTGAAGCTGAAGAAATGTGTTCGCCTGAATTCCATCCCAAGGAATGGGAAAAATGGCGTGAGCGGCTCAATGGCTGGTCCGGTGGAATGGATACCTACAAATTCATTTCCGACATTGCCCGGGAAATTCCCAGAGATACGCTTGCGGAGAACGTCGAACCACGTCGCTGGTGGAAAGGTTAAACTCTCCCTTCCAACTGGGTGCGGTCGATGGGCCGCACCCTTTTTTTTTAGTGTATACTCATAAAAAAATTAAAATGTAAGGGACGCCGAGGCGGCAACAGGGAGACCATCAAGATGAGGATCATACGCTGGATTGATCAGAACATCGAAAAAATAATTATTCTGATCTGCTATGTGACCATGGCCGGGATTATTTTCGTCGAGGTCATTCGCAGGTTTCTGATTAATGAACAGGCGGCCTGGAGTTCGACCATCCCCATTTATCTGTTCCTCTGGGTGACGTGGATCGGCGCCGCGTACAATGTCAAGATCCGCACCCACCTGCGGTTTGATGAACTGCGGGTCAGGCTTCCTTATAACGCACAATTTTGCTGCCTGATTTTGGATGCTGTTTTGTGGATCTGCTTCGCCAGTATCGTAGCGGTCTATTCGGTTGAGCAGGTGTATTTGTCCTACGATAATTTCTCCATCGTCCAGGGGACGGATGATGTGATGCAGTGGTGGTTCTATATGGCAACACCGGTCGCCTGGACGCTGCTCTGTATCCGGGTCTTGCAGAACCTCAATAGCGATTTCCAGAAATGGAAGCGCCGCGAGAATTTTACAATCGCTGTCAATATCCTGGGCGAATAGGTGATATCATGGATGGTCTATTAATAAGCCTTATCTCAATCGGTGTCACAGTCCTGTTTATTCTGGGCGTTCCGATTTTTCTGGTCATCGGTTTTTGGGTTGTCGGTGTCAGTCTGGTCATTGATTTCACCTTGGCCAATATCGGTGTTACGCTTTATGAGGGTCTGAATTTCTTTGGATTGCTGGCGCTGCCGTTGTTTATCCTGACCGGCGATTTGATCAACAACGCCGGCATTGCCAAACGGCTTTCCGACTTCGCTTATTCCGTTCTTGGGTGGATGCGGGGCGGTCTGGCGATGGCTTCGTTGGGGGCCTGCGGTTTGTTTGCGGCCATTTCCGGCTCGAACTCCGCGACAACGGCAACCATCGGGTCGATCATGTATCCGGAAATGCGAGAAAACGGGTACGACAAGAATTTCGCCGCCGCAACTATCGCGGCGGGTGGCACTGTCGGCATTATTATCCCCCCCAGTATTATCTTCATCGTTTACGGGTTTCTGATGAACCTGTCGATCAGCGACCTGTTTATCGGCGGCCTGATTCCCGGTCTGCTCATGGTAATCGCCATGCAGGGAGCCTGCTGGTATATTTCAAGGAAAAACGGCTGGGGTCATTTGATCCGCTTTGATCCGATACGTGTTGCCCGTACGGCTCTGGGGGCATGGCTCGGTTTCTTTGCCATTATTCTGGTGATCTGGGGTATTTATGCGGGAAAATTCTCGCCGACGGAAGCTGCCGGGGTGACTGCCGGATTTTGTTTGTGCGTTGGATTGATCATGTATCCACTCAACAAGATTCTGGGCGAAATACGAGAAAATGAAGGGCCCGGAAAGACGCTCGCACGGACATTGGTTGTACAAGGGTTCACGGTCAGACAACTGCCCGACGTGATCATGCGTTCGGGGCAAATCACCGGTTTACTGGCCCCCTTGATCGCCATATCCGTGGTCATGCAGCAGATTCTGTCGTTGCTGGGCGCGAGAGATTTTGTCACCGAAATGCTGGCAAATCTGGGGGGGTATTATCCGATTCTGTTTGCCTGCATGTTAATCGTTCTGATGGCCGGAACAATTCTGGAAAGCCTGCCGAATACCATTATCCTGGCACCTATTCTGGCCCCGATTGCCGCCAGTATCGGCGTTGACCCTATTCACTTTGCCGTCATCTTTCTTGTCGGCGATGCTATCGGCTTCATCACACCGCCTTACGGTCTGAACCTCTACGTGGCCAGCGGGATCACCGGAATTCCGTACTTCCGATTATTGCGATATACCGTACCCTATTTGCTGGCGCTGATGATTGCCTGGTTTCTGGTGATCATGATTCCGGAATTTTCGACAATTTTGCTGGTCCATGAGGGTGCGGGAGTCTATCAACATGCGAACTAAGACCTAACATCTATGATCCATGGACGATATTTCTGATAAATCATCACGTTCTGTCCGCGCCCTTGAGGTTGTTGAAGCCGTAGCCAGCGCTGACCGACCCATGACGGTGGTTGATCTACTGGACCTGACCGGGTTGCCAAAGGCGACACTGCACCGGCTCTGTAATCTTCTTGAGGAGGAGGGGTTTCTCCGCCCCGACTTGAGTGGCCGAGGGTATGTCGGCGGACATCGTTTGGCCCGCTTGGCCCGACTGACCTTGGCAACGTCGACAGAACGATCCTATCGTCACGGGATATTAAGTGCGGTTTCTCAAGAGATCGGTGAAACCTGCAACATCGTTATCTCCAAGGGCTCCGAGATGTTCTATACGGACCGAGTCGAGACCGAATGGCCGTTGCGTCATCAGTTACCCATCGGCAGTAACGTTCCCGTCCACTGCACCGCCAGTGGCAAACTTTACCTGAGTTCGTTGACCAAGCGCCAATGTAGCGATCTGGTGTCCGTCCTGTCATTGGAGCGATATACCGATAAAACCATCACCGATCCCGATCAGCTGTTGACCGCCCTCAAGGCGGTCCGCCGTGACCGAGTGGGGATTGATGATGAAGAGTTTGTCGACGGTATGGTCGCCGTTGCCGTTCCCATAAATGACGACAAGGGCCGCATGGTCGGGGCTCTCGCATTTCATGCGCCAACCGTGCGTATGGACCTCGCCAGGGCGCGGACATTTTTGCCGGTGTTGCAAAAGGCCGCATCGGCGTTGTCCGCCAATGAACATGATTAGGTCACTAATTTCCGGGTCGTGCAGTAGACGCCCTGACAATCAATTCGACATCCAGCGCTTTTTCACTGACGACACTTTCACCTGACAGACGTCTCAGCAAATAATCGGCAGCCTGCTGGCCCATGGCGGTTGTTGGCACCCGCATAGTTGTCAGGGTTGGGGAGATGTGACAGGCCAGATCAATGTCATCAAAACCGGCGATGGAAATGTCACGGGGCACGTTCAAGCCTTTCGCCTGACATTCCAGCAATGCGCCCAGCGCCAGCAGATCATTTCCACCAATTACCGCACTGGGTGGCGTGGGGTGTTTAAGCAAAACCCGCATGGCTTCACGACCAAACTCTATCCCATAGGGTTTTTCGATCACACGTTCGGGGTCAAGCGACAAGCCCGCCTCGTTGAGTGCCTGACGGACTCCTGTGGTTCGATCTCTGACGCGATCATTTTCGGCACTGATACCGGAAATCAGAGCAATCGATTTATGCCCAAGGTCGACTAAATAGCGGGTCAACCGGCGTGCTGCTTCGACATTGTTGATGCCAACATAAGCATGGTGGTCATTGTCACCAATGGCCCAGGTGTTGACGTAAGGGATCTTTCGATCTGTCAGCATTTGATAAAGTTCATCGTGATGGCATGACCCCGTCAGCAGCAGCGCATCGACCCCATGCTCCAGCAGGGACTTCGCCTGTCGCAGTTCCTTGTTCAGGGTATAATCTGTGCTGGCGACAACAAGCGCATAGCCGTGGCCCTCGAGACGTTCTTCCAGGGCCTGAATGCAATCAGCGAAGATCGGGTTGGATAACGTTGGTACCAAAGCGCCGATCGCCCGCGATCGGCGTGAAGCCAGGGCGCGGGCAGCGGCATCCGGGACGTACCCCAGTTCTTTGATTGCCTGACGAACACGCCCGGCGATGGCCTCGCTGACTTTATTCGGAGAATTCAGGGTCCGGCTGACAGTTGCCGTGGAAACTTGCGCCCGCGTGGCAACGTCGCTCAGCTTTATAGAATTACCTGATTTCTGTAAGCGCTTTCTCGATTGCACTTGAAACCTCAAAACTCATGATCTGTTCATCAATGTCGGAAATCATATAAAAAATAGTTATAAATTCAATGTTAATGTTACTAATATTTGCAATTTTCCTGATTAACCAGGTTTTTAATTGACAGGTCCACGTAAAATTGGAGTAAGATACGATTCAAAATGTAATCGCTTACATTGTGAATGATAATTCTGGAGCGGAAATAGATGGCAATTGAATTTCTGAAAAAAGCAACAAAAACATCTGCTAGCGGCGAAGATGAAACCCGCCAAATTGTTCAGGAGATGTTAAGCGAAATCGAGACTGGGGGAGAGGAAGCAGCGCGCGCATACGGTGAAAAACTTGACCAATGGACCGGCGATATCGTCGTCGGCAGGGACGCCGTTGCCGCCGCTGCAGATCAGGTGTCGCAGCGCCTGAAAGATGACATCCTGTTTGCCCATGAACGGGTTCGTGATTTCGCCATCAGGCAGCGCGAAAGCATTGGTGAGTTTGAAGCAGAGCTTTCGCCGGGGTTATGGGCGGGGCAGAAGTTGATCCCCATGCAGGCGGCGGGGTGTTATGTTCCGGGCGGACGTTATGCCCATGTCGCGTCGGCGGTGATGAGTGTCACCACGGCCAAGGTTGCCGGTGTCGAAAATGTCATTTCCTGCTCGGCTCCAAATCCCGAACGCGGTGGGGTGCATCCGGCTATTCTATATGCCATGGATCTCTGTGGCGCCGATCATATTCTGGCGCTCGGAGGTGTGCAGGGCATCGCCGCAATGGCCTTCGGATTGTTCACCGGCAGCAAAGCAAATATACTCGTCGGTCCTGGCAACCGCTTCGTTGCGGAAGCCAAGCGCATGTTGTTTGGCCGTGTCGGCATTGACCTGTTTGCCGGCCCGACGGAAATTCTGGTGATCGCAGATGAAACGGCGGACCCGAACATCGTCGCTTATGACTTGGTTGGTCAGGCCGAGCATGGCCCTGATTCTCCGGCCTGGCTGGTAACCACCAGCCGTGTGCTGGCCCAAGACGTTATGGCCCGCATGCCTGGACTGATTGCTAACTTGCCGGATGTCCAGCAACAGGCCGCCGACGCCGCGTGGCGAGATTATGGTGAAGTGGTGCTCTGCGACACTGACGAAGAAGTTGCCACCGTTAGCGACACCTACGCACCGGAGCACCTGGAGGTGCAGACCGCCAATCTGGATTGGTATGTTGCCCGGCTTAAAAATTATGGATCGTTGTTTGTCGGTGAAGAGACGACGGTTGCCTTTGGCGACAAATGTTCAGGCACAAACCATATCCTGCCAACCAAGGGCGCGGGGCATTATACGGGCGGGTTATCTGTTCATAAATTTATCAAGGTCGTCACGACCCAACGCATGAGTAAAGATGCTAATCGTGAGGTCGCCGCCGCAACAGCCAGGATTTCACGCCTTGAAGGCATGGAAGGTCATGCCCGTACTGGCGATGTTCGTCTGGAGAAGTATTTCCCCGACGAACAGTTTGAACTTCAAGCCTGACGAGACGACAAGGAGCCACCATATGCCTTCATTTGTCGAAGATCTGTTTAACCTGGAAGGTCGCGTCGCCCTGGTTACGGGGGCGTCGTCAGGCATTGGCCGCCATATGGCGATGGTTCTCGCTGCTGGCGGTGCCAATCTTGTCATTGTCGGGCGGGATCAGGGACGGTTAACCGAAACTGCGGACGAGATCACATCCCTCGATTACGAAGCCGTGGCGCTGCCGGCTGACCTGCAAATCAGAGAAGACGTCGAACGGGTCGCCACAGCGTGTGCTGTTCCGTTTGGTACGCCCGACATTCTGGTGAATGCTGCCGGTATCAACCTTCGGGAATCGGCAGAAGAAATATCGTGGGAGACCTGGGATCAGACACAGCATATCAATATGAGCGTTCCGTTTTTCCTGGCGCGCGCTTTGGTCGGTGGTATGCGTGATAAGGGCGGCGGCAATATTATTAACTTGGCCTCTCTTCAATCCTACCGCGCCTTCGCTAACAGCGCGGCTTACGGTGCTTCCAAAGGAGGGATTGTCCAACTGACACGCGCAATGGCGGAAGCATGGTCAAGTGACGGTATCGTTGCCAATGCGATTGCACCTGGTTTTTTCCCAACCGAACTAACCAAGCCTGTTTTTGATAATCCCGAATTGCTGGCAAGAAATGCGGCGAAAACCGCAATTGGACGCAATGGCGTGATGGATGACCTTGATGGCGCGACCATATTTCTGGCGTCACGCGCCTCGTCTTATATCACAGGTCAGGTTTTATCTGTTGATGGAGGGTTCACGGCAAAATGAAGGCGCTGGTCTATACAGGTGTTCAGGAACTGAAATGGCAAGACATGCCAGACCCGAAACTATCAGAGGGGGATGTAGAAGTTGTTGTCGAAGCGGCAGGAATCTGCGGTTCAGACATGCATGCTTATTTGGGGCATGACGAGCGCCGCCCCGCGCCTCTGATATTGGGGCACGAGGCAAGCGGACTTGCCACAACCGGAAAATTCAAAGGCAAGCGTGTCGTTTTTAATCCGCTGGTAACCTGTGGGATATGTAATGACTGCCTGGGTGGTCGGCCTAATCTTTGCGCCAAGCGAGAAATTATCAGCATGATGCCCCGTCAGGGCGCATTTGCGGAAAAAGTTGCAATCCCCGAAAGCAACATCGTCGAAATTCCAGATGGAATGGACCCGGTCAAGGCGGCGCTGACGGAACCTATTGCTACGGCGCTCCACGCTGTCGGTGTTGCCGACCGAATTCTCTGGCGTCCCCTCGCAGAATGCCGCGCGCTGGTATTGGGCGGCGGCGCCATCGGATTGTCGGCGGCCCTTATCCTACGCAGTCGTGGATGTGCAGACGTTGTGATTGCTGATACCAACCCGTTGCGCCGGTCTGCGGCAAACAGTGAAGAAGGGTTCGAAACCCTGGATCCATTATCGACGTCACCGGATCAGAACGGGTTCGACCTTGTGATTGATGCAGTCGGCGGACGCAAAACCCGTGAAATGGCCTCTGACAGCATTAGGCCCGGCGGTGTCATTGCTCATATTGGCCTCATGGATTCTGATGATGGTCTGGATATCCGAAAATTAACATTACAGGAAGTCACGTTTGTAGGGACTTACACATATACGATGGTCGATTTCAGGAGCACAGTCGAAGTTCTGCATTCAGGCGCTCTTGGGAACTTGAACTGGGTCCAACAATGGAGCTTTGCAGACGGCGACCAGGCATTTCAGAAATTACATGCCGGTAAGATCGCGGCCGCCAAAATCGTACTAACCCGCTAACTTTGAAATTATATGGAGGCCTCTTTCTAAATTCCTGGGTCACCGTATGCAATACTGGGAAAGCTTTCTATGCTGATTTAGCTCTGGTATTCATTGATCAGGATTTTCAGTTATATTTTTAACGATGAAGCGGGTGGAAAACATGCGGATTGTTCCCTTGGCAGGTTACACGAATAAGTTATCTGGACGCCCAGGAGACGAAATAGATTTTAAAATTTCAAGCCAATCGAATTCCCCGATAAAGGCCCAACTATTTCGCTCAATCAGTGCCGACCCGAACCCAAAAGGTGCTGGGATTATCGAAGAGAGCTGTGAGGAAATTTTCCCGGCGCAAACTTTTACCGGCCGCAATCAACCATTTTTCCCCGGATCATATGGCAAGACGACGACCCCTATAGCCGTAACGGTTAAAAATGAGCTCAAGGTGGCTCTATTGGTTTGGCCAACCCAATATTGCACCCATAACCAGACGTTGCTTGGCATCGGTGAAACAGAATTACTCATGACCCCGGACGGTTATGCTGAATTACGCTTTGGGGATTATACAGTTAGCGTACCGAAACCGTTAAGCCTGCATCATTGGTACAAAATTGAAGGTTGCATCACCGCCGACGGGCATCTCTGCATCTCAGCAATATCCCTGAAGCAAGGTGCCGCAACCCAAAAAGTGGCGACAGCAAGCCGTAACTTGAGTGGGGGTTTAGGCCTGGATCTGGACGGGATCATTAGCGTTGGGGCGGCAATTTCAACAGGATCGGCTGCGCAGTTTTTCAATGGTAAGATCGAAACACCGCAAGTTCTGGCCGATGGCAAAATTGTCGCCAGTTGGAATTTTTCTACCGATATATCGGGACCTTCTGTGGTTGGCGAAAATTGCCCGGACATGGATTTCGTCAACTCTCCGACCCGAGGCGTTAAGGGGGCCTTCTGGGATGGAAGCGAGCAAAACTGGCGACACAAACCAGAACATTATGCCGCTATCCATTTTCACGAAGATGATATTTATGATTTTGCTTGGGAAACTGATTTCAGCTTTAAAATACCCGCCACCATGCCGTCTGGCATTTACGTCATGCGAATTTCAGGTGATGGTCATGAAGATGTGATGCCATTTTTTGTCTGCCCATCTTTGGGTAAGCCGACAGCCAAATTATGTGTCCTAGTCTCAACCTTCACCTATACAATTTACGGCAATCACGCCCGACCTGACTATCATGCAGGATGGCAAGGGCGAATTAAGGAGTGGGGGGCGTACCCTCACAACCCAGCCGAATATCCAAATTACGGCCTATCAACATATAACTTGCACAGTGATGGATCGGGAATATGCCACGCCTCACACAAACGCCCGCTGTTTAATATACGCCCCGGCTATATAACCTTCGGTGAGGCCGAATGTTCGGGGTTGCGACATTTTCAGGCCGATAGCCATCTGATTGCCTGGCTGCATGCCAAGGGCATAGATTACGATATCATCACCGATGACGAACTGCATAATGACGGGGTGGATGCGATAAAGGATTATGCCGTTGTAACCACCGGACAGACGCTTGATGCCCTAACTGCTTACCGCGATGGTGGCGGCTCCTTTCTCTATCTGGGGGGCAACGGATTTTATTGGCGTATCGTGCGCCATCGTGATGACCCGGACCTTCTTGAAATACGTCGCGCAGAGGATGGTCTGAGGGCTTGGGCGTCTGAGCCGGGTGAATATTACAACGCCTTTGACGGTAGTTATGGTGGCTTATGGCGCCGAAATGGACGCCCACCACAGCAATTGGTGGGTATTGGCTTTACCGCCCAGGGAATTTTTGTCGGCATGCCCTATAATCGGGTTTGTCATGACCCCGAGTTTGACTGGGTGTTTGATGGTATTGAAGGTGATGTTGTCGGGGATTTCGGTTTTAGCGGAAATGGTGCTGCCGGTTTTGAACTGGATCGCATCGACCCAGCGCTTAGTGACGGGCTCAATCTTGCAGAGGGCACCGGTATCACCGTTCTGGCCCATTCCTTCGATACAGCCGATGATTTTATGCTTGTTCCCGAAGAGCAACTAACCCATCTGACGAACTTGTCGGGAGGACCTGAAGATCAAGCCAAGCGCGCTGATATGGTCTATTTGGCCACTGAAGGCGGCGGCCAGGTTTTCGCAGTAGGCTCAATAACCTTTTGCGGAAGCCTGCCGTGGAACAATTACGACAACAATATCTCGAAGCTTTTATGCAACGTGCTAACGCGTTTTACCGGTCCCGTATAAAGAGGCAGAGTGTTTTAGCCAATATCCGGGCGGCCAACTGGGGGCAGGGCAGCTTCCAGGGCAGCACCAATGCGCAGCACCATCACTTCATCATGCGCTCGACCAACAATTTGCAGGCTGGTGGGAAGACCACCCTCAGATAAACCTATCGGGAGGGCCAAAGCACACATCGCCAAATAATTGAAGGGGCGGGTGAAATGACCCGGTGATATATCCTGGTCGATTTCGCTCAACATAGGTGCCGGAGACGTCGTGGTCGGGGTGAGAATAGCGTCTAATCGGCCCATCTTTCTAGCGAATGCCTCGCCGGATTTCCGCCTGGTTTCCAGCATCCGGACATAGTCATGTGCCAGATGTTTTTTACCCGATAACATTCGTTTGCGAACATCTTCATCCATCGGCTTCGCTGCATCTTCATACAGTTCTCCGTGATTATGATAGGCTTCAATGGCGATGATAGAACCGTTTTCATTGGCTATATCGCTGTAGGATGCTGGCGCATTAAACACTTCGATGATAGCCCCCAGGCTTTCAAGTTTTTCAATCGCGATATCATAATTTTCCAGAATTTCCGCCGAACAGTTGGAACGCTCTTTTTGGTCAATTTTGCCGAGCCGAAGGCCCGCCACACCTTTTCCCAGCGCAGCAAACATGCCTGTTCCATTTGCCCGCGCCA
>Ga0316204_10011451_pt1 | contig 11094 bp, 12 predicted proteins | sample 6monrhotite_MG_2_FD_205661 | JGI IMG/M metagenome (GOLD analysis project Ga0316204, IMG submission 205661) | Microbial mat bacterial communities from mineral coupon in-situ incubated in ocean water Damariscotta River, Maine, United States -... | ecosystem: Environmental > Aquatic > Marine >...
GCAACCCCGCCGCCGCCAAGCACATCGTGCAGCAGAAAATTAATGGCGTGCGTTCCGGGCAAATAGAATCGCTCAACCTCCCCTTCCAGGAAATGATCAAAACGACTTTTAATGCTCTCACAGGAAAGGGCTGCCCAGATATAGGGCAGATATTCCGGCTTGCGGGCAATGATACCAATATTTGATTTATCGCCTTTATCGCCGCTTCTGCCCCAAGCAAGTTGTATCAGCGGCACATAACAATATTCGCCGGAAAAATCCGGAGCATGTGGCTCATCAATTTGGGGAATGGCGGTTGTTTTTTTAAGTGTCACACTGTCACGTTTCTGGCTGTCGCATTTAGAATCGACAAAAATCGCCACTTTTTCCTTAGGATAAAGAAAGGAAAACAGCCGAACCACGGGGGTTGCACGGGGTCGGCCTCCTCCAAATCCGGACAGGCCCGGTGGTCCTGAGAGTCCCATTCCTGACACTTCTTTAAAAAGCAGATTAACGCCCAGTTCTGACGGATGCTTGCAGGCGATTTTGAGTGCCACTTCGCGCACGTCCAAATCTTGGGCTTCACTGCCATATTGGCTTTCTGATCCCAGTATTTCGATACTTTTCTCGCTGTAGTCGCCAACATTTGAGGCACGTAATTTTGCTTCGGCACGGGCAAACGAAGCGTTCGCAAATACTTGTGCTTTTTCAGTCGCATCTATGCCATAAAAATTCATCACCATGGTGCCGCGGTAGCCATCAAGGTAAGTGGCACAAACCTTATAGGTGCCTGTTGGTGAACGCCCTATTGCACCAGAAACATGAACAATATCAGTGCCTTGTTGTGTTATTTTCACGTTTGAAAAATCACAAACCATATCGGGTAACATGTAATTTTGCGGGTCCCCAATTTCATAAAGCATCTGCTCGGCAACCGTACCAACGCTAACTTTACCGCCCGTATTTCCCGGTTTACTTATGGTAATTTCGCCGCCAGAGGTTATTTCTGCGATCGGATATCCGATATTTTCAAGGCCGTCCGCGACCTCACGCCAGTCGGTGAAATTTCCGCCCGTCGCTTGCGGGCCGCATTCAATTAGATGCCCTGCCAAACTGCCTGCCGCCAGTAAATCGAGGTCATTTTCGGCCCACTCAAAGGCAGATATGCAGGCACCGAGTGTCACAGCGCTGTCGACTGACCTTCCGGTGATAACAATATCGGCACCACTATTAAGTGCCTGAGCTATCGGAAATGCGCCAATGTAGGCGTTAACGCTCAGGGTATCGTCTGGTTTTGGGAATGCGACACCGGAAAACATTTCGCTGGCACCAGAAGCGGCCAAGACATTGACTTCATTCAACAAATCATCGCCGGTCACAACAGCTACCGTTAATGACAGATTTTCAGCCTTGATCAGTGCCCGTATTGCTTCGCCGCAGGCCGCAGGGTTCACACCGCCTGCGTTGGAAAGAACCTTGACACCCTGCTCTGAAATTATCTGCAAATTTGGTTTCAGCACTGCGCTTACGAAGTCAGCAGCATAGCCCTTGGCAGGGTCTTTTGCCCGCGCGCGTGCCATAATCGACATGGTGATTTCAGCAAGATAATCATAAACCAGAAAGTCCACTCCCGCCGCCAGCAACTGCGGTGTAGACATATTGCTATCACCCCAATAACCGCTGGCGCCGCCTATTCGTATGGAATTATTGTTCTTTTTCACAAACTACCCCGAACCTTTTGAACCACCCTCATTTGTAAGTATGGACCACATGCCATAAAAAACAAGCCAATCGTATTGCTTTTTTCATTCTTTTCATTGAATGTAGTTAAAGGTTGAATGCATTGAGGTTCAAAGATGATTGAAAAACCCGCAGAAAACATAGGAAAACAACAGGCCAAGCGCACTGCTGCCCTTGAAAAAATATGTCAGGCAACAATCCTGTGTCTTGCAGAAACCGGCTATGCAGAAGCCTCAATCCAGCGCGTTGCTGAACGTGCAAGTGTTTCGAAAGGTGCGCTTCAACACCATTTTCCGACCAAACAAGACCTGATGACAGCCACCGCTGATCGCATTCTGTCAAACGCGACCTTCGCGCCCATTATCGGCGGTCGAAAAGCTGGAAAGCCCCGTGATGTACGCGCTGAAATCAGCCAGATATGGCAAAAATTTGTCAATACAGACGAATACCGCGCGCTGCTTGAAATTCTGATTGCCATCCGCACAGACCTTGATTTACAGGACCGCCTGTCGCCCCACCTGATCAACTGGGAAAAACAACGCCTACAAGCCGCTGTGCAACAGTATCAAGCCACAAGCGGCAATGATGAAGATGTCAAAATACTAATGACCATGACAACATCTCTGATGCGCGGCCTAATCGTTCAGGGCCAATATAATGAAGATCCAGCCTTTAGCCGCAAGGTAGTGGAATATTGGCTGGACATTATTTCAAAACGCCTCACGCCGCGCGAATACAACATTGATCACTAGCTGGCCAACCCTAACGTAGCAGCCGTTTTAGCCAACCATCTTGTAGTCGCAGGCCTTTCAGTCAAATCAAACCCTGCGTCTGGCGCGAACTGCGTATAGGCATAAAGCGCGATGTCTGCCAAGGTGATTGTACTACCAACAAACCAGCCATGGTTCTTCAAATGTGCCTCCATTCGGTCCAGAGCTGCTTCACCTTTTGCTACCAACACCGGATCACGGTCAGCAATTGCTCTGCCCTGGCACACAACATGGAACCGCGTCACTGCAATCGATGTTTCGTGGCTGTATTGTTCCCAAAACAGCCATTCATCCATTTTTGCACGCAGCCAACGACTAGCAGGGATAAGCGTACTGCCTTCAGCCAGATACCGCATTATGGCGTTAGACTGCGCTAACGTGCGGCCATCAGCAGCCTTTAACGCAGGCACCTGACCATAAGGATTAATCCTTAGAAATTCGGCCGTACGCGCTTCACCGCCTAAAACACTTACATCAACCCATTGATAGGTCTGGCCCAAATGGTCAGCCACATACCGGGTTTTCAAACAGTTCCCTGAAATTTTGTCACCGTAGAGTGTAAACATCTGCTGCCCCTTGATTGGTATTCATACTCTTTCTAATGCCTACGCAACAATCTGGCGCGCGATAATTCCCTTTGCTTCAGATTAGCAAAGTTAATTGCTTAAATTTTAGGCATGCGATAATAATTAAGCACATTGGCCATCAAACAATACGCCAATATCCATCTAACCATTTGTAATTAAACATGTTTATATAACTGGCATAGTTACTGCTCTTAAGGGGTTCGAATTAGATCACCTACAGGGAGCTGTCATGAAATACATCATCGCAATCATTAAACCCCACCGACTTGATCCCGTGCGCGACGCGTTGGCTGAAATCGGCATTAACGGCATGACCGTATCCGAAGTCCAAGGCTATGGCCGTCAGCGCGGGCAAAAGGAAATCTACCGAGGCGCAGAATATGAAGTTCATTTCCTGCCCAAGGTGAAACTTGAAATAGCAACTGATGAGGCTGTTGCCGAGCAAGCCGTGGAGGTTCTGCAACAAACCGCCCACACCGGCCAAATTGGTGACGGAAAAATCTTTGTCTTCGACCTCAATGAGGTTGTTCGTATCCGCACGGGCGAAACCAACGCAGCGGCTCTTTAGGGAAAAATCCATGTTTGATAAATCAACAATTCAAAAACTTATAATCGCTGCGATGGGCGTTGGGCTTATATCCATCCCGGCATCCGCCGCACCCAGCGCTGACAGCAGCTATATTTTCAATACCCTGCTGTTTCTGATCGGCGGCTTTCTGGTGATGTGGATGGCAGCAGGCTTTGCCATGCTTGAAGCTGGCCTCGTTCGCTCAAAGAATGTGGCTGAAATCTGCCTCAAAAATGTATCTCTTTATGCCCTCGCCTGCATCATGTGGATGCTGATGGGCTATAACCTGATGTATGCTGGCGTAGACGGTGGTTATCTTGGTTCCTTCATGATGCCGTGGGCACCTGACGATGCAGCAAGCCTGATTGACGGCGCAACAATTGATCCCACAGGGTATTCTGCGGGTTCAGATTTCTTCTTCCAGATGGTGTTTGTGGCAACAACGGCCTCAATTGTCTCGGGTACCGTTGCTGAACGCATCAAGTTATTTCCATTTCTAATCTTCACCGCCATCCTCGCAGGCATAATCTACCCTATTCAAGGGTCATGGGAATGGGGCGGCGGCTGGCTTAATTCAGAAGGTTTTGCCAGCACGTTTGGTGCCGAATTTTCTGATTTTGCCGGATCAACCCTTGTTCACTCAACTGGTGGCTGGGCAGCCTTGACAGGCGCAATCATCCTCGGGCCTCGCCTTGGACGCTATACAGGCGGCGGCATCAAGCCAATGCCGGGTTCCAGCATGCCGCTTGCAACTCTGGGTACGTTTGTATTGTGGGTTGGCTGGTTTGGCTTTAACGGCGCGTCCCAATTAGCACTGGGCACCATCAATGATGCTATTTCGGTTTCAAATATTTTTGTAAATACAAACATGGCCGCTGCTGGCGGCGCAATGGCAGCCGTGCTGGTTACCAAGTTTGTATACAAAAAAGTTGATCTTTCGATGGCTTTGAACGGCGCCCTTGCCGGGTTGGTTTCAATTACGGCTGGCCCTTTAACACCGATCCCCCTTGAGGCCACTCTTATCGGCGGTGTTGGCGGCGCGCTTGTGGTATTTGCTGTGCCTTTCCTGGATAGGCTTAAAATTGATGATGTTGTTGGTGCAATTTCTGTTCATTTAGTGTGTGGCATATGGGGTACGCTCGCAGTCGCATTTACTGATGGTGCGACAACATTCATGGCTCAACTTGCGGGCGTTATTGCCATTGGCGCTTTTGTGGTGCTGACAAGCGCTACAGCCTGGCTTGCACTAAAGCACACAGTTGGCATTCGCCTTGAAGCTGAAGATGAAGACCGCGGTTCTGATTTGGCCGAACTGGGCATGGAAGCCTATCCTGAGTTCGGTACAGGTTCTCAAAAATTCTAAGCATTTAACACGCATATTCAATGTATCCCCAACTTACAGCGGCCACTTTCGAGTGGCCGTTTTTTTATGCAGAAATACCCTAGTGATAATTTTGTCATTTACTTCCCCCAAAATCGCCCTATCCTTTACTGGACTACGGCGTCTAAAAATGAACAAAGCACGAGGAACGGCACATGGCGATTGATCCAATTTACACTTCGGCCCTAAAGGATTCGCACTGGGAAGTTCCTCAAGACTACGACACGTTATTTGACTGGAGATATAGCGACGAACGGTCTGATCTGATTAATCTCTATAATAAAGGTAAGTCCATGCAGTGGGACGCCGATGTACGCATCGACTGGTCTCATGAGCTTGATCCCGAAAACCCCATGGGTATTCCAAAAGAGTATTTTCCGCTTTGGGGCGCTAATTTTTTCCAAAAAATGTCCCCTAGGGAACAAGGAGAGGCAATTCGCCACCAGGCAGCCTGGAGCAACAGCCAGTTTTTACACGGTGAGCAAGGAGCACTGATTTGTTCGGCCAAAATCGTGCAGAATGTACCTGATCTTGAGGCCAAATTTTATGCTTCAACACAGGTAATGGACGAAGCCCGCCATGTGGAAGCCTACAAAAAACTGGTTGAAAAAATTGGTGTAGCGTATCCAATCACGGGCCCTCTGAAAACGCTCCTGGATCAGGTTATCCGCGATAGCCGCTGGGACATGACATACCTTGGCATGCAAGTGGTAATTGAAGGCTTGGCGCTTGCCGCTTTCTCAAACATTCGTGACAATGCCAAAGACCCATTGGCAACTGCGGTAAACGCCTATGTAATGCAAGATGAAGCACGTCATGTGGCGTTTGGCCGATTAGCTCTGCGAGAATATTATCCGCAATTAACGCAGTATGAGCGTAATGAGCGCGAAGAATTTCTGATTGAAGCCTGTTACCTGATGCGGGACCGCTTCAAAAATACAGAAGTATGGGAACTTCTGGGGTTCCCGATGAAAGAATGCGACGAATTTGTTGAAAACAGCGAAGGCCTGAAAATGTTCAGAACCCAGCTGTTCAGCCGGATTGTGCCTATAGTGAAAGACATAGGCCTTTGGGGCAATAAAATCACCTCTGCTTACGCCGATATGGGCATTTTAGGCTTTAGCAACATTGATGTGGAAGCGATGCAGGCCAACGACGAACGTGTCGCAGAAGAACACGACGAGCGCCGTGCCCATGTAGATGCTGCTATTGCAGCCGGGAAGTCAGCCGCAGAATAACTTTCTGCAAACAATGTTAAAGGATTACCCCTACGTTTCCACCTCTGTGAGCGCATGAATTCCCTTGACCTGCCGCCATTGATAAGCACCCTTGTTTGCAAAATGGGCACAGGCTTGCGCCATCATGGCTGAACGGCGGGAATATTTATGGAAAAATCCGGGGAATACTGGCACAGCAAACTTAAAGCAATGCAAACTGATTTATTGCAGTTGGAAGCCGAAAGCAAAGAGGGCCGCGAAGCCGTTGAACTGGACCAATCCCGCGTTGGCCGTCTTTCCCGCATTGATGCAATGCAATCTCAGGCAATGAACAAAGCAATTGGCGCACGCCGCAAACAATCGCTCGCGCGCATTGACGCTGCCTTTGAGCGCATTTTGGAAGATGAATTTGGCTACTGCTTGAAGTGCGGTGAAAACATTGAAGAAAAGCGTTTGGAATTTGATCCCACATCTATTTATTGTACGCCTTGTAACGCCCAAACATAGCCCCTACGCGGCTAGCAACAGTTATTTACCCAGCCTATTTATTAACATCATCCCACACCACAAATTCGTGGTTGATGCTCCATTCAATCAAGTGGCGGTAAATATCATCAATATAAGCCACATCGCCGCCAACAGCCTCAGCTGCTGCTTTCGCTTTCGTTACCACATCTTCAATCCGCCATGGATCACGTACAGTATCCCGGCTCTGTTTAATATGACCAGCCTGCACAATATAGCCAAGCCGCTCCAACAGCAGAGGGACAATTAGCTGATCCACACGATCAATTTCCTCGCGCACATCCTTCATGGTATCGCATTTTTTCAATGGTACGGCCTTCTCACACACTAAGCTTCGCTGTGAGTAGCGCCCTTCCCTGTTTGGTTCAAGGGTCATTTTGCCGCGCCGCCACTTAAACGCTGCAAAGCGTCCTTGGGAACCTTATCAAACATCACCGCCACAGCGCGCTCATTAGCCTCAAGACGCGGCAGGATTTGATAAAACAGCAAACGATTATTGGCTTTATCCAACGCCATGGAACCTCGGGCAAGCAGCATTGCTGCCTCTAGTTGACCAGACAGCGCATAAACAGTGGCAAGCGCAATTTTACCCTCAATCAAGCCTGAAGGCTTGTCCATCACACTCTGTAGCAACCCCACAGCCGTTGAATAATCTCCGGCTAGCGCGAACGACAAAGCCATATTTTGTAAAATCTGGGGGCTTCCGGGCGCTTTCCGAAGGGCTTTTTCAAATAACGCACGTGCTCGTTTGGTATTTCCTGCCACTTCAGCAATTTTACCGCCCAAATTTAAATGTTCAGCACTTGCTGTGGATTTATCCAGTGTTGGCTGCAGGAACAAACTTGCTGCTTTAAAATTACCTTGCTTAATATAGGCTTTCGTTAACTCACCGCGCACTTCGTCATTTTCCGGGTGTTCAGCTATCAATCCGGTTAAAATGGCGAAACCGCGTTCAACATCACCCAGAGCTATAGAAACCCGCGCAAAAGCGGCCTGTGCATCCACCAGGGATGGTGCAGCAACCATTGCCTGACCGTAAATATTCAGTGCGCTTTGTAAATTGCCTGAGCGCTCAAACCCCTCCCCAATCCGCAGCAAACCGGAAGGGTTATTGCTGGCAAGTTCATTACGCGCTCTTACTGAAAACGGCCCTTCATCTTCCGTTGCACGTTTCGTCGGCCCCGTTGTCGCACATGCAGAAAGTACCATAATCCCGATTGCAGCAATGATTCGGGTAATTAAAATTTTATTCAAATTTCCGGCCCTCTCTGAGCATATTATCGTCAAAACTACCATTTGTTTGCCATAAAACACCCTGAAAACGGTGAATATATAGCATTTTCATAGCTAATCTTCTCTTTTTCAGGTACAGTATATTCCGTTGAGAGAGCGTGTGTCATGGGTAAATGCACGCAGTTGGAGTGAAAATATGGTAGATATTCAAGCAGCCGCAGCAACTAGCCAAAGCGTTACAAGTTCCGGCAGAACAGGTTCTTTGGAATCTGTAGCACAAGAACGTAAGGTAGCTGATGATTCGGCCGTCGAGCGGAAAGAAGTTGAACCTTCTGCAACGCTTCCGGGCGTAGGTGACAACGTAGACCTACAAGCCTAGTTGTATCGCAATCATACTTTCCTAAAGCCTGCATATCTTTGTGCGGGCTTTAAGTGCTTCTAAAAACGCCCTTTAACAATATGCCACACCAAACTGCTAATTTTGCGTAAGTCACTCACAGCAAAAGGCGGCGTTTCAAACGGATTATTACCCGCCTTTTCTAATACTCTCAGGTGTTGTTTTATAAGAGGCACACATAACACGCTGGGCCGAGCCTCTCTTGGTACGCTTTTAAAGTTTTTTCTAACGTACACAAGCTGCGCCTCAACAAAAGCCCTCATTTCCAATATTGTCGGCTCCAATGCCTCAAAAGCTTTTGCTGCGTTTCTAATCTGCATTGCCAAGTCATTATCTTGCGGCAACATGGATCGCCCTGCCTGCCAGTGAAATGGCAGAGCACGAATTAAACCCATCATTGCCCAGGCTGTACCAGCAGAACGCGCAGCTAATATTGCTTCCGCAGAAACAGGCGATTTAGCGCATACATGCAAAATGGCCTCATGCAATGCACCACCTACTCCGTTTGTATATTGCTGTAACGACAATAAACTGGTTGGTGCGTCTGCGGTCATCTCAAGGCTGCGTGCCTCTAAAGATTCCTCAAGCAATATCCATATTTTTTTACTGCCCTCTATTGCGGCCAATTCCTGGATTACCGGTTGCTGACGGATAGTACCCTTTTGAATTTCAACCAAAACTTCCTGCCACCATTGCAGGCGGATCTCTCCAAGTGCTGTTTCCGTGATATTATCGCGGATTTTTGCTACTTCCTGATTGAAAGCCAGAACCGCCCAAACAGCCCGCTGCGCGACCTTAGACGCAAAAAGCGACGTTAAATAGCGTTCGTGATCATCGCGGCGCACCATTTCAAAGCAATAGCGTTTATTTTCAAGGTTTTCAGTCATGGCAGCAAAATGCCGAGACCAGCCCAGCAAATCAAGGCCTAAAACACATTGTGTTACCCTGTTTTAAATATAAAGGAACCAGTGAGGACGCGATTTTTTCATTGAGCTCAGACATAATGCCCGCTACTCTCCGCCTCGAGATTAAACTAACGTCATAGGGGAGCATTCTATGGGCAAGATTCTAGAATCAATACAGAATACGGTGATTGTAGGAGTCATTTTGACAATCCTTATAATCGGTGGTCAATCTGACTGGTTTGCAACATTTGGTTTCGATCAGGCATTTTACGCGCGGTATTTACACGTATTATCAGGTGTAATGTGGATTGGCCTGTTGTGGTATTTCAATTTCGTGCAAATACCGACCATGCCGTCAATTCCAGCCGAATTAAAACCGGCCATTGGCAAACATATCGCACCTGCTGCGCTATTTTGGTTCCGTTGGGGAGCTATGGCAACATTGTTCACCGGCCTTTGGCTTGCAAGTGCCAACCATTATATCGTTGAAGCCCTTACCCTGCAAAGCGGCTATTTGCTGATTGGTATGGGTATGTGGATGGCTGTCATTATGTGGTTCAATGTGTGGTTCATTATCTGGCCTAACCAGAAAGTGGCACTGGGCATGGTTGAGGCTGACGCTGACGCAAAAGCTGGTGCTGCGCGTAAAGCAATGCTTTTCAGCCGTACCAACACATTGCTTTCCATTCCAATGCTTCTATGCATGGTTGGCCAGCAAAACGGCATGGCCTTCTAGGTGAATCCATTTCAGGGAAATACTGAAAAGGGGCCGTTTTTCGGCCCCTTTTTCTTTTGGAGAAACCCGTTTTTCTCACTGCCGTAGAGTAAACACTGCAAAACCTTACGGATATGGGTGAGCAGCAGTTCCCCCAATAGAATCAAGCCGGTGTTGTTCCGCTATTTTTCGGTAGTGTTCGGCCATACCCCGATTTTTAGCCAGTTCGTCGTCTGTAAGCATGCGCACAAACTTTGCCGGGCGTCCTAACCACAACTCACCGCTTTTAATGGTTTTACCCGGTGTTAACATCGCGCCAGCGCCCAACATGCCATCAGGTTCAATGCAGGCATTGTCCATGGCAACGGCGCCCATACCGACAAACGCCCGGTCTTCCAATCTGCACCCATGTAACATCGCCATATGAGCAATCAGCACATCATCTCCGATAATTGTTGGGTATGTGTGCGTACTTACATGCACCACGGTACCATCCTGAATGTTTGCCCGGCGCCCCACACGAATATGGTTTACATCGCCGCGTAGCACACAGTTGTGCCATACACTGGCATCTTCAGCGATTTCAACATCGCCAACGATTTGCGCGCCGTGGAAAACATAAGAGTTTTCGGCAACAGTTGGCCACTTGCCCTGAAAAGGCGTCAAGCGCCCACCCAGCGAAGTTTCTTTATAAAGAGGTATCATAAAAACTGTGCCTTACGGGAACATTGGGGCCTGAAGCAAACCGGTAGTCTCATCCAATCCCATCATCAGGTTCATATTCTGCACCGCTTGGCCGGACGAACCTTTCACAAGATTATCAATCACGGCCACAATTATGGCCCTACCCTCTATCCGGTCTTCAAAGACATTGAGTACACAGTTGTTTGACCCACGCACCATGCGCGTGGCTGGCGTACGGTCACCATCTAACACTGTTACGAATGGTTCATCCATATAATGGTCAGTCAATTCCGCTTTCAAATCAGCTGCCGTTTGACCAGCTTCCATTTTAACATAAATGGTTTCCAGCTCACCGCGGTTCATTGGAACAAGATGCGGTGTAAAGCTAATCCG
>Ga0316204_10011452_pt1 | contig 11094 bp, 10 predicted proteins | sample 6monrhotite_MG_2_FD_205661 | JGI IMG/M metagenome (GOLD analysis project Ga0316204, IMG submission 205661) | Microbial mat bacterial communities from mineral coupon in-situ incubated in ocean water Damariscotta River, Maine, United States -... | ecosystem: Environmental > Aquatic > Marine >...
GCAGGGGCTAATCCCGTTGAAGTCAAACGCGGCATGGACAAGGCAACTGCTTCAATCCTTGATAACCTGAAAGCAGCTTCTAAAACTGTTTCTGACAAGATGGAGATCGCACAGGTAGCATCTATCTCTGCAAACTCTGATACGGCTATCGGGGATATGATCGCTGAAGCTATGGACAAGGTGGGTCAAGACGGTGTTATAACGGTTGAAGAAGCTAAGGGTATCGCCGATGAACTTGATGTTGTCGAAGGTATGCAATTTGACCGTGGTTACCTAAGCCCGTACTTCATCACTAACACAGAGAAGATGACGGCAGAGATCGATCATCCGTTTATCCTTTTGTTTGATTCGAAGATCTCTAACCTGAAAGATCTTCTTCCGGTTTTGGAGCAGGTTCAAAAGACAAATCGTCCCCTTCTCATCATCGCTGAAGACGTAGAGGGTGAGGCATTGGCCACACTCGTTGTCAACAAGATGCGCGGCGTTCTAAACATCTCTGCCGTAAAAGCTCCGGGCTTTGGTGATCGTCGTAAGGCGATGTTGCAAGACATCGGTGTTCTTACAGGCGGACAAGTCGTGTCTGAAGAGGTCGGACGTACTTTAGAGACGACAACGATCGAAGACCTTGGTCAAGCATCTCGTGTCGTTATCGACAAAGACAACACGGTCATCGTAGACGGTGCCGGGGACAAGGCCGGTGTCCAAGCGCGTATCGCTGAGATCAAAGTCCAGATGGAGACAACAACATCTGAGTATGACAAAGAGAAACTTCAAGAACGTCTTGCAAAACTTTCAGGCGGTGTTGCTGTCATCAAAGTCGGTGCAGCCACTGAAACTGAGATGAAAGAGAAAAAAGACCGTGTAGATGATGCACTTTCAGCAACTAAAGCAGCTGTTGAGGAAGGTATCGTTATCGGTGGCGGTGCGGCGCTTATCCGTGCAGCGTCCAAGATCTCTCTAGACGGCCTTGTCGGAGATCAAAAGATAGGTGCAGAGATAATACTACGCGCTATCAAAGCCCCTGCAAAACAGATCGCAGCTAATGCCGGTTTTGATACAGGTGTTGTTATTAACACAATTGAAAAAGCAGACTCAGATACTATTGGTTTCAATGCGGCTACAGGTGAATATGTAGATATGTATGAAGCAGGTATCATCGATCCGTTTAAAGTTGAACGTGTAGCCCTTACTAATGCAACCTCAGTAGCGGCTATGCTACTTACAACAGAAGCAGCTATCTATGATGCAAAGAGTGAAGATGAAGCTCTTTCTGCTCCAGATATGGGTGGAATGCCAGGTATGGGTGGAATGCCGGGAATGTAAAACCGGTATTGATGATGTGAGTTTTTCACATCTTCAATATACACCTTGCCAAACTAAAAAACATTTCAATCCTCTAACCCTACAAACTAAGCCTCCTTTTTCTATAAAACGCTATACTTTCACCACTAATTCATATATATCATCATGATATATTCTCAAGGATCCCAATGCTTGTAGCTCCAAGTATTCTATCAGCTGATTTCGGAAATCTGGCCCGCGATGTCAAAGCCATTTGTGAGGCAGGATGTGACCTCGTTCACGTTGATGTCATGGATGGCCATTTCGTGCCTAACCTTACGATCGGGCCTGTTGTCGTATCTGCAGTAGCAAAGGCAGCCACTAAACCTCTTGATGTCCATTTGATGGTCGAGAACAACACATTTTTTGTTGACCTCTTTGCCCCGCTTAAGCCGGGATACATAACTTTTCATATGGAAGAAGAGAAAAATCCACATCGTCTGGTGCAGTATATCCGTGAACTGGGTATTAAACCGGGTGTTGTCCTTAACCCTCATACTCCTGCTGAAGCGGTCGAGTACTTGCTTCAAGATTTGGATATGGTCCTTATCATGAGTGTCAACCCGGGTTTTGGCGGTCAGAAGTTTATTCCCAATGTCGTTGAAAAGATAAAACGTCTCAAAGCCTTACGCGACCGCATCAATCCGGACTGTTTGATCGAAATCGACGGCGGAGTCACTGCTGACAACATTGAGATGCTCAAGGGTGCGGGTGTCGATGTCTGTGTTGCCGGTTCCTATGTTTTCAAACATGACTCATACGAAACTGCTATAAACAACCTGAAAGTCTAAGGAGCACTGTGCGAGTCAAGATCTGCGGTATAACCACACTTGAAGATGCCCGTCAGACGATAGCTGCGGGTGCAGATGCACTTGGATTTGTCTTTTATGACAAATCACCCCGCTATATCTCTGCAAAAACAGCCAGAAAAATCATCTCAGAGCTTCCTCCTTTTGTTGAGAAAGTCGGTCTCTTCGTCAATGAAGATGCTCAGACTATCAATGCTATAGCTGCTATCTCCGGAATCACCCTTATTCAGCTACATTTTGATGCTGATGATGCCCTATGTGATGCACTAGATCTTCCTTATATCAAAGTAATACGTGCTCGATCTGCTGAAGATATCGACAAAGACTCAGACCAATTCCGTTTGGTCGATGCCTACTGCGAAGCTTATGGAGGGATGGGAAAACGTCTTAACCTAGAGTGGTTTGAAGATGTTGACTGTTCTAAGATCATCCTTGCAGGGGGATTAAGTCCAGAAAATGTAACAGAATGTCTCTCATACGGTTTCTATGCTCTGGATGTCAGTTCCGGAGTCGAATCTTCCAAAGGCGTAAAAGACCCTCTCAAGGTATCTGCTTTTATCAATGCTGTCAAATGCTGAGTAAACTTGATACTGCTCTTTCACAGCAAGGTATAAGCCGGGAACGCTTTTATAAGGCACTGAATAAATTCGGTGAACCCGATTTACTTATAGAACTTCTACGTGCACAGGGATTGCCTTTGTATGAGCACCAGGGTAAGTTTATCTATAGAACAGCTATTCAACCGCTCAGTCATGGCAGATTTTGCATCATGGATATAGAGACCAACGGTTCAAAACCTACGCAGGGTCATACAATTATTGAACTCGGTGCCGTGATGTATCAAGATGGGCATATCATCGATACCTTCGAGTCCTTTGTACAATGCGACAAGATTCCCCCTACCATCCAAGAACTCACCGGTATTTCTCTTGAAGACACAAAAAATGCGCCTTCACTCAAAGAGGTAATGTACAAGTTCAAAACTTTTTTAGGAAATGCGGTCTTCGTCGCACATGATGTACGCTTTGATTATAAGTTCACGTCGGCGATGATGGAACGCGTTGGCCTTGAGCCTCTAGCCAATAGAAAACTCTGTACCTTTGAACTTGCACAACGTACACTAAAATTTGAGAGATATGGTCTTAAGCACCTTAATGAGCACATGGATCTCCATCAAGAGGCAGATCATCACAGGGCTTTATCCGATGCTATTACAGCCCTAGAGCTGCTCAAAAAGTCCCTCAAAAAATTGCCGAAGAAGATCCTTACAGTAGAGGACCTTATCCGATTTTCTAAGGAAGCCCCACGATTACGAAAAGTAAAAAAAGAAGAAATTATAATTGAAGAGAAGAAAGCCTAAAGGCTTATCGAAAAGAGTCTGTCTATTCTGTGTAAGCACCGTGTGATGTCAACTTGGCATAACGTTTTTCCATGCGTTCTTCAGAACTTATAGCCTGCATCTCGGCAACTGCATTTAAGAAATAATCACCTAGAGCTTTTGCTGCACCTTCTTTGTCTCTGTGTGCACCGATCAACGGCTCATCGATGACATCATCGATCAGATCAAGTTCTTTAAGATCTTTACTTGTTATCTTAAGTGCTTTTGTCGCTGCTTCTGCCTTAGTGGGATCATTCCACAAGATGGCCGAACAGCCTTCAGGAGAGATAACAGAAAAAACAGAATAACGCATCATCGCAAGTTTATCAGCAACCCCGATAGCAAGTGCTCCGCCTGAACCACCCTCGCCAATAACAATAGAAACTGTCGGCGTATCAAGCTCTGCCAGCTCAAGAAGGTTTCTTGCGATAGCTTCTGACTGGTTACGCTCTTCGGCGCCAAGACCTGGATAGGCACCCGGAGTGTCTATAAGCATCAGTACAGGAATACCAAACTTCTCTGCCATCTTGGCAGCACGAAGCGCTTTTCTATATCCCTCCGGATTTGGCATACCAAAGTTACGCTTGATCTTGTTTTTTGTCCCACGGCCCTTTTGCTCACCGATGAGCATAGTACGCTGAGTCCCGATATAGCCCAGATAACAGACGATAGCCTTATCATCTGAAAAATGACGATCACCATGAATCTCATAATGATCACGCATCAAGAGATTAATATAGTCAATAGCATAGGGACGGTCTTGATGACGGGCAAGCTGTAACTCTTGAAAAGGGGTAAGATTAGAATAGGTCTTTTTAACCTCTTTGTCTAGATCTTTTTTCAATATCTCTGCAGCATGCTCATCATGTCGCACCTCTGCTGAGATGATATCTTCTTGGATCTGCTTGATTTTCTGTTCAAAATCTAGATAAGTAGCCAAGGAAGTCCTTTAGATTTTTTTGAAGATCACTACGCCGTTAGTTCCACCGAAACCAAACGAATTACTCATAACAACATTAAGATCTGCTTTGCGTGCCTTGTTAGGGACGATATCTAGATCACAGTTCTCATCCGGGTTCATATAGTTGATCGTTGGAGGAACAATACCGTCTCGCATTGCCATAAGAGAGATAACAGCCTCTATACCGCCGGCAGCACCAAGACAATGACCTGTTTGACCCTTCGTCGAAGAGACCGGAGGACAGTTCTCTTTACCACCGAAAAGTTCTTTCACTGCAGCTGTCTCATTCTTGTCATTTACAGGAGTAGAAGTACCGTGTGCATTGACATAATCGACTTTCGGCTCACCCGCCATCTTATAGGCAGCTTTCATTGCACGAAGAGGGCCTTCTAAAGAAGGTGTCGTGATATGGTTCGCATCACCGCTCTCACCAAATCCAGCCAATTCTGCATAGATGTTTGCCCCGCGCGCAACAGCAGACTCATACTCTTCAAGTACAAGCGCTGCTCCACCCTCGCCCATGACAAAACCGTTACGTTCTGCGTCAAATGGACGTGAAGCTGTTTGCGGATCATCATTACGAGTAGAGAGTGCTTTCATAGCAGCAAATCCGCCGATACCGACACCTGTGATCGCAGACTCAGCAGCAACGACAAGCATCTGCTCAGCACCGTTACACATGATCGTCTTAGCTGCTTCACTGATCGCATGTGTACCTGCTGCACAAGCCGTTACACATGAAAGATTTGGACCTTGAATCCCGTGTTCTATCGTTACAAAACCGCCAAGCATGTTGACAAGTGCCGAAGGAATAAAGAATGGTGAAATACGCTTAGGACCACGCGTGTTCAGGATAATAGAGTTTTTCTCTATCGCAGGTAGACCACCAATACCTGATGCTGCAGAGATACCGAAACGCTCTTTGTTCATATCTTCAGGAAAGTTAGCATCTGCCATCGCTTCTTGAGCTGCTTTTAGACCAAGGTGGATAAAGCGATCCGCTTTTTTAACCTCTTTTGGATGCATTACAGTTTCGGGATCAAAGTTCTTGACCTCGCCTGCGATCGTCACACTGTGACCTTCAGTGTCATACAGTGATATCTGTCCGATTCCGCACTCACCATCACAAATCGCTTTGAAAGCAGTCTCTTTATCATTTCCAACCGCGGTGATCATTCCGATCCCTGTTACAACAACTCTTCTCACATCTACTCCTAGGAATATGTTCTTATATTTTGATTTCTAAAAAATGAAAGTATAAAAACAGGTTTATTTTTAAACAAAAGAAAAACTCTGAAAAGTAATCCTGACTAGCAGAGACCTCTTCGTAGAAGTTTTTCTAATATATTAGGGAAGGCCCTAATTACTTGCTTTCGATATAAGTTACTACATCTTTAACAGTTTGAATTTTTTCAGCTTCGTCATCAGGGATTTCAATGTCGAATTTTTCTTCAAGTGCCATTACAAGTTCAACTACATCAAGACTGTCAGCGCCAAGATCTTCTACGAACTTCGCATCTTCTTTTACTTCATCAGCGCTTACGCTTAGTTGTTCAACTACTACTTCTTTGATATCGTCCAAAAGTGCCATTAGAGCTCCTAACTATTATTTTATGAAGGGAATTATATCACAATTAACTTAAACAGTGAAACAATGTATAGGATTTATTTTTAAAATGAAATTAATGAAAAGAGGAAGTTAAACCATGGTCACATGGCCTTAAGCCATGTTCATTCCGCCGTTTACTTTTAGCACTTCACCCGTGATATATGAAGAGTGATCACTTAACAAAAAGGCTGTCGCTTCGGCCACTTCTCTCGGATCGCCGAAGCGTCCCATCGGGATCTTTGACGTAAACGCTTCTTTGATCTCATCACTCAGTTCATCCGTCATATCTGTAGCAATAAAACCCGGAGTGATCGTGTTATAACGGATACCCGACGTCGCCGCTTCGATAGCAAACGATTTTGTCATCGCGATCACACCGCCTTTGGATGCTGCATAGTTTGTCTGACCGGCATTTCCTGTCTCACCGACAATAGATGCAATATTGACGACTGAACCGAACTTCTTCTTGCGGCCTGCTTTGAAAAATTCTCTACAACCTGTGAATACGGAGGTAAGGTTTGCATTGATAACTGACATGAAATCTTCGTTTTTCATACGAAGGGCCAATTTGTCATTTGTAATACCTGCATTGTTGACAAGATACGCCAGTTCACCGTCTGCTGCAATAATCGTTTTCATTCCTTCTACGAAAGCATTCTCGTCGCTCACATCAAAACCGATAACCTCAGCTTCACCACCTGCTGCGATAATGGCAGCTTTTACAACTTCTGCCTCTGCTGCACCAGAACGAAAGTTCACCCACACCTTCAGGCCAAAACCACCAAGACTCTTTGCGATCTCTGCACCGATACCGCGACTTGCACCTGTTACTAAAACGTTCTTACCTGTGAATTTCATTCTATACCTTTATTGTGTTTTTAAATTATTTTGAGCCCTGTTTTACTGCGCCTGACTCAACGCCGAGTTGAACCCAGTTTTAACGTAGCTAAAGAGGCTTCTCCAAAGAAACTTTTCACTTCGAGAGACCACTTCTGCTAGTTTTGCTCCTTTAGCCTTAAATCAATGGCGTGTCCATCTCTTGAGGGATTTCCAGTTCCATCAGTTTTAAGACAGTCGGAGCAATATTGTTCAGACCGCCGGTCTTTACCTTCTGGACACCCGGTGCCTCCACAAAACACCAGACTTTTCCGACCGTATGGTTTGTCAGCACATTTCCGTCCACATCTTTCATCTCTTCGCAGTTTCCATGATCCGAGGTCAATACCACAGCATAACCATTCTCTTTTGCTTTATCAAAGATCTGTCCGAGCTCTCTATCAACTGCTTCGACTGCCTTGACCGATGCTTCGATGTTACCTGTGTGTCCGACCATATCTCCGTTCGCAAAGTTGACAACGATGAAGTCTGTTTGCTCATCCATCGCCTTGCGTACTGCCTCACCGACTTCAGGTGCGCTCATCTCAGGCTTCTCATCATAAGTCTTGACTTTTGGACTCGGAATAAGCACGCGCGTCTCATTTAAAAACGGTTCGTCTACTCCCCCGTTCAAAAAGAAGGTCACATGGGCATACTTCTCTGTCTCTGCCGTATGAAGCTGGTTTAGACCGGCTTTAGAGATAACCTCTGCCAAAGTATTTTTCGGCGCGTCTTTAGGGAACATCACCGGATAGCTGAAACTTTTATTGTACTCTGTCATCGTTGCGATATGCAGCTCTTTGAACTCTCTTTCAAAACCGTCAAAGTCTTTATCACCCAAAGCTGTAATGATCTCGCGAACCCTGTCGGAACGAAAATTGACAGAGATAAGTGCATCGCTTTTTTGCATACCTTCGTATCCGGAGAATGCCACCGGCTCGATAAACTCGTCTGTCTCATCTTTTGCATATGAGGCTTCGATGTATTCCAGTGCAGTGAGTTCCGTTTTGGGACTTGCATCGACCATCGCTCTATAACCCGGTTCGACTCTTTCCCAACGGTTATCTCTGTCCATCGTATAAAAACGTCCTGATATACTGGCTATAGAGATATTCTCATTGCAGATCGACTCGATCTCTTTGACATAGCTTCCTGCGGACGTCGGAGAGACATCCCGTCCGTCTGTAATAAGGTGTAAGAAGACTTTTTTGCCTTCGGCTTCAGCGATACGGGCCACTCCCATCAGATGAGAGATATGCGAATGCACTCCCCCGTCACTCAGCAGACCCATAATATGGATATTCCCGCTTGATGCAAGTGTCTTCTTCAAAACCGGGTTGTCTTTAAGTGTACCGTCTTTCAATGCCAAAGATATCTTCACAAGGTCTTGATAAAGAACACGGCCGCTTCCGATTGAGAGGTGACCGACTTCAGAGTTTCCCATCTGACCTTCCGGCAGTCCTACGCTCAAACCGAAAGTATCTATCAAAGAATGAGGGACTTCTTCAAAGAGTCTGTCGTAGGTCGGTTTGTTTGCTTTGTAAAAGGCATTGTATTGAGTCCGTTCACAATAACCTATGCCATCCGTGATTACGAGTATCGCTTTTTTTGCCAATTTTTCACCTTTGCAGAGCCACTGAAAAGACCCTTAATATAACTTTTATAAATGTATTAGCGCGATTATACTAAAATGTCACTTTTATTTAGATTTATCATTATCGTTTTTAGGAACAACCATGCTTTACTGGCTCTATCGTCATCTTGATATCAATATTTTTCAATACATCTCCGTACGTGCCGGTTTTGCTTTTTTTATCGCACTGTTTATTACCATGTTTGTCATGCCCCGTTTTATCAGATGGGCACAGGACAGATGCGAGCAGCCTATAAACGGTTATGCTCCCGACAGCCATCAAGCAAAAGCCAAGACGCCTACAATGGGCGGTGTCGTTTTTTTAGGCGCGACGATCATAGCTACTATCTTAACGGCCAAGCTTAACTCATATTTTGTTGTCGGCGGACTGCTGACTATCACTCTCTTTGGCCTTATCGGTCTGCAGGATGATCTCTCCAAGGTACTTAAAAATGAGAACCTTGCCGGTCTAAGTGCCAGAGTCAAACTCTTTTTACAGATACTCTCTGCGGTCATCGTCGGCACATACCTCTACCTTTACGCGGGATTCAATACCGATCTTTATCTTCCTTTTTTAAAAAATCCGGTTTTTGATATGGGCATATTTGCTATCGTCTTTTGGAGCTTTGTCATGATAGGTACTTCAAATGCTGTCAATCTTACCGACGGACTCGACGGACTTGCCACTGTACCATCCATCTTCTCCTTGCTGTCACTTTCTGTGATCGTCTACATCACGGGCCATGCCATCATCTCCAAATATCTTCTGCTTCCAAACTTTCCTGTTGGTGAAGTCGTCATCATCGCAGGTGCACTCATAGGAGCCTTGGCAGGCTTTTTGTGGTTCAACTGCCATCCGGCAGAAGTATTTATGGGTGACAGCGGTTCTTTGACGATCGGTGCCTTTATCGCTTATATGGGCATCATCGGCAAGAGCGAGATACTTCTTATTCTGATCGGTCTCATCTTTGTCATCGAGACCGTTTCTGTGATGCTGCAGGTCGGCTCGTATAAACTGCGACAAAAGCGTGTCTTTTTGATGGCCCCTATCCACCATCATTTTGAGATGAAGAACTGGGCAGAGAACAAGATTATCGTACGGTTTTGGATCATCTCTATGCTCTCCAATCTTGTCGCCTTGATCTCTTTAAAGATCCGTTAAAATGGGCGACAGCAACATCACTTTCTTCGGCTATGGAAAAACGACACGCGCCTTGGCCAAAAAGGTCGGAACATCTGTCTTTTATGATGACAATGTCTCCAAGCCGCATAAAGATGAGGAAGGAAACAGTCTCAGGCCTTCTTCTGAGTTCGTAGCAAGATACTCGCATTGCGAAATACCCTCTCCTGGAATGGCACCTTCGCACCCGCTTATCCGAGAGGCTCAGAACCTTATCAGCGAATATGACTATTTTGCAGAGACTATGCCTCCTTCCGTTTGGATATCAGGGACCAACGGCAAGACGACAACGACACAGATGATCCAAACACTGTTAGCTTCTCACGGTTCTCAGGCCGGCGGGAACATCGGTACACCCCTGGCAGAGCTGGATGAAAATGCTTCTTTATGGATACTTGAGAGCAGTTCTTTTACCCTGCACTACACGAACCAGGCCGTACCGAAGGTCTATGTACTTCTGCCGATCACTCCTGATCATCTCTACTGGCACGGATCCATGCGCGAGTATGAAGAGTCCAAGCTCAAACCACTGGCTATGATGCACGAAGGAGACGCTGTCATCATCCCCAAAAAGTATGAGGATTATCCTAGCAAGGCGATGAAGATTTGCTATGAGAGCAATGAAGACTTGGCAGAGTATTTTGACATCGATGCTTCTAAGTTGCGTTACAAAGGTGCTTTTTTACAAGATGCTCTTCTTGCTCTGGGCGTGAGCAGGATCTTATTTGACGAGTGTGATTATGATCTTATCAATGCTATGCCTTTGGATGCGCATAGACAAGAAGAGTTGCATGACAAAGATGGCCGTCTGTGGGTCAATGACTCCAAGGCCACGAATCTTGACGCGACTATCCAGGCACTTTTGACTTACAAGGAGAGTCCGCTCTCACTGATCTTGGGTGGAGATGACAAGGGTGTCGATCTGCGACCCCTCTTTGAACTGCTCAGAGGACTCGATGTCATCATCTATGCTATCGGAAAGAATGAGCCCACCCTTATGGGACTTGCAAAAGAGTTTTCGCTTCACGCTATAGGATGCAAAACACTTGAGGCTGCTTGTGAAAAGATCAGGGCGAAAAAGGACACGAAACGTACCGTTTTACTCTCCCCTGCAGCCGCCAGTCTCGATCAGTTCAGTTCATATGGGCAAAGAGGTGACAAATTCAAAGAATTCGCCTTACTTTAAGCTTAGAATAACGACCCTTAGGTTATTATTTCGGCCTCTTAAATATTTGACATGCCTCGTTAGCTCAGTCGGTAGAGCAAATGACTGAAAATCATTGTGTCCTTGGTTCGATTCCGAGACG
>Ga0316204_10011453_pt1 | contig 11094 bp, 10 predicted proteins | sample 6monrhotite_MG_2_FD_205661 | JGI IMG/M metagenome (GOLD analysis project Ga0316204, IMG submission 205661) | Microbial mat bacterial communities from mineral coupon in-situ incubated in ocean water Damariscotta River, Maine, United States -... | ecosystem: Environmental > Aquatic > Marine >...
GTTTCAACGCCAAACAGGTTGACGATCCCAGCAATCATCACAAAGGCTGACGCCATCAAGGCTGCCCAGTGGAACGCGGGCATGGTACCGTCAAGCGCTTCGCGGGCTTCGCCGAAATACATCAGATAGATGATCCTGAGGTAATAATAGGCGCCGATAACTGACGCGATCACGCCGCCAACGGCGACCCAGATCAACCCGGAATTAATCGCGGCTTGCAGCACATAGAATTTGCCAAAGAAACCGACCAGCGGCGGGATGCCCGCAAGCGAGAACATCAGAACCATCAGGGCCGCAGCCCGCAAAGGCTCAACCCGGCTATACATGTTCAGCGCGCTGATATCGGTAACAGCCTGACCATCTTTTTCCATGTTCAGGATAAAGGCGAAAACGCCGATATTCATGGTCACATAGATCGCCATATAGATCAGCATCGCCTGAACGCCTTGTTCAGTACCGGCGGCAAGGCCCAACAGGGCAAAGCCCATATGCGAGATCGAGGAATAGGCCATCAGGCGTTTGATATCCGTCTGACCGATGGCGGCAATTGCGCCAAGGAACATCGACAGAACGGCCAGCAGTGCGATGATCTGGGTCCAATCCTCGGTCACGCCGCCAAACGCATCAAACAGCACCCGCGCAAACAGGGCCATCGCAGCAGCCTTCGGGGCAGTTGCAAAGAAGGCGGTCACGGGAGTGGGCGAGCCCTCGTAAACATCGGGGGTCCACATGTGGAACGGCACAGCAGAGACTTTGAATGCAAGCCCGGTGATCAGGAACACAAGTCCGATCAACAGTCCCATCGACTGGCCCTCATGGCCAAGAGCTGCGGTGATGCCGGTAAATGTCGTGGTCCCGGCAAAGCCGTAAACCAGCGATGCCCCATAGAGCAGCAAACCAGATGACAACGCGCCAAGCACGAAATATTTCAAGCCCGCCTCGGTCGAACGCGCGCTGTCACGGCGAAAGGCAGCAATCACGTAAAGCGACAGCGACTGCAGTTCGAGCCCCATATAAAGCGCCATCAGATCGCCCGCAGACACCATCATCATCATGCCGACAACCGCCAGCGTAATCAGGATCGGGAATTCAAACTGCAGCAGTTTGTTGCGCTTGAGATATTCCTGGCTCATCAGCAGGATGATCGCGGCGGAAAACAGGATGATCACTTTAGAAAAGCGCGCAAATCCGTCGTTGATAAAGGCGCCGTCAAAAGCGGTTTTGGTGCCCTCAGGCTCAAGTCCGATCCAGGCGCCAATGCCTGCCATCATGATCGCGGTCAGCCAGAACAGCATCGGCGCTTCGGCGTCTTTGCCCCGGTAAACGGCCCACATCAGGGCAGCCATTGCATAGACCGCGAGAACCAGCTCGGGCAGGACTACGGAGAGATCAGCGTTAATCATCTTTCAACACCCTTAATGCGTTGCCACTGGCGCGGCTTGTCCCGCAGAAACAAACGGTTCGATATCGTGCAGCAGGGCCGAAACAGACGGCCCGATCATGTCAAGAACGAGGCTCGGATAGACCCCCAGCAGGATTGTCATCACGACCAGAGGCGCAAATATCCATTTTTCACGGGCTGTCATGTCGGAAATGGATTTCAGGCTTTCCTTGATCAGATCACCAAACACCACGCGGCGGTACAGCCAAAGTGCATAGCCCGCTGACAAGATCACACCGGACGTTGCGACAAAGGCGACATAGGTGTTGGCCTTGAATATTCCGACCAAGGTCAGGAATTCGCCGACAAAACCAGATGTGCCCGGCAAACCAACATTGGCCATGGTGAACAACATGAAGATCAGCGCATAGGCCGGCATCCGAACCACCAGACCGCCATAGGCAGCGATGTCGCGGGTGTGCATCCGGTCATAGATCACGCCGACACACAAAAACAGCGCGCCCGAGATAAAGCCGTGGCTGATCATCTGAAAGATCGCGCCATCAAGACCCTGTTGATTGAAGGCAAAAATGCCCATCGTCACAAAACCCATATGCGCGACCGAAGAATAGGCGATCAGCTTTTTCATGTCTTCCTGCATCAGCGCCACAAGCGAGGTATAGACAATCGCGATTGCGCTGATCCAAAGCACAAAGCCGCTCATCACTTCGGCCCCGACCGGGAACATCGGCAACGAAAACCTCAGGAAGCCGTAACCGCCCATTTTCAACAGGATCGCCGCCAGAACGACCGACCCTGCCGTCGGGGCTTGCACGTGTGCATCCGGCAGCCAGGTGTGGACCGGCCACATCGGCATCTTGACCGCGAAGCTGGCAAAGAACGCCAGGAACATCAGCGTTTGCGCACCGCCAACGATTTGCCAGCCAAAGATTGACAAGGTCGAGGACGAGAACTCGTGGTGCAGAAGTGTTGGAATATCCGTGGTACCTGCATCTATATACATCGCGATAATCGCGATCAGCATCAGCACCGACCCCAAGAGGGTATAGAGGAAGAATTTGAAGGCCGCATAGATGCGGTCTTTGCCGCCCCAAATCCCGACGATCAGGAACATCGGTATCAAGCCCGCCTCAAACACGACGTAAAACAGAACCAGATCAAGTGCACAGAACACCGCGATCATCAGCGTTTCCAGCACAAGGAATGCGATCATGTATTCCTTGACCCGGTGGGTCACATTCCAGCTTGCCGCAATCACCAGCGGCATCAGGAATGTGGTCAACAGCACGAACAGAACCGAGATCCCGTCAACGCCCATTTTGTATTTCAAACCACCAAGCCAGTCATGCTCTTCAACCATTTGAAAGCCGGTGTCGCTTGGGCCGAACTGGATGTAGATCGCGATTGAGACCACGAAAGTTGCCGAGGTCGCAATTAAAGCCAGCCATTTGGCGCTGCGCTGTGCGGCCTCGTCCTCGCCCCGAAGGAACAGGGCCAGGATGGCGGCAGCGATCAGTGGCAGGAAGGTAACGATTGACAGAAGGTTATCCATTAGTGGGATCCTCCGCTGATCATGGTCCAGGTAATAAGGCCGACGATCCCGATCACCATCGCAAGTGCATAGTGGAACAGGTATCCTGACTGCCCGCGGCCCGCGAGGCGGGTAAACCACGGCACGATGCCCATTGCGATACCGTTAATGGTGCCGTCAATGACCACGCCGTCGCCTTTCTTCCACAGGAATTTGCCGAGCCATTTGGCGAAGCGCACGAAAATCACGTCATAAACCTCGTCAAAATACCATTTGTTCAGGATGAACTGATAAGCAGGCTGGAACATCTCGGCCAGCATCGGCGGGATGCCAGGGCGGCGGATGTAAAAGAACCAGCTGGTAATCAGGCCCACCAACATTGCAACGAACGGAGCCAAAATCACCCAGGTCGGGACGTCGTGGGCATCATGCAGAACCGTGTTCGTATCATGGTTGTTATAGACCGAGGCACCGAAGAATTCGGTGACATGCTCGCCAAAGAAATCGCCATACCAGATCATGCCCGCAAAGATCGAGCCGACGGCCAGAACCATCAGCGGCACGGTCATGGTCCAGGGGCTTTCATGTGCGTTCTCATGGGCATGATGATCGCCACGTTCTTCGCCAAAGAAGGTCATAAAGATCAGACGCCAGCTGTAAAAAGCGGTCATCGCGGCGGCCAGAACCAGCAGAACAAAAGCAAACTGACCGACACCGGTGCCCGCGGCAAAGCTGCTTTCGATAATCGCGTCTTTGGACAGGAAGCCCGCAAAACCGATAGGGGTGTGACCAAGCGTGAACAGCACGCTGGGAATACCGACGCCGGTAATTGCCAAAGTGCCGATTGTCATCGCCCAAAAGGTCACGGGGATTTTTTTGCGCAGGTTGCCATAGTTGCGCATGTCCTGCTCGTGATGCATCGCATGAATAACCGAACCGGCACCCAGAAACAGCATCGCTTTGAAAAAAGCGTGGGTGAACAGGTGGAACATCGCCACCTGATAGGCACCGACACCAGCGGCCACAAACATATAACCAAGTTGGGACATGGTCGAATACGCGATCACCCGTTTGATGTCATTTTGCACAAGACCGATGGTGGCTGCGACAAAGGCGGTCAGTGCGCCAATGACGGTCACGAAGGCCAGCGTGTCCGGGGCATACTCAAACAGCGGCGACATGCGCACGACAAGAAATACCCCTGCAGTGACCATCGTTGCGGCGTGGATCAGGGCCGACACGGGTGTCGGGCCTTCCATCGCGTCCGGCAACCAGGTGTGCAGGAACAATTGCGCCGATTTGCCCATCGCGCCGATGAACAGCAGGAAGGTCAGCAGCTCAACCGCTGTGATCTCCAGAAAAAGGAAGCTCATTTTCACCCCGGCCAGATCGTGGCCTTTGGCGAAAACATCGTCCAGATTAATGCTATCGACCATAAAGAACAGGCCGAATATCCCCAGCGCAAAGCCGAAATCGCCGACCCGGTTGACCACAAAAGCCTTGATCGCGGCCGCATTCGCACTTGGTTTGCGATAGTAAAACCCGATCAGAAGATACGAGGCAACGCCAACGCCCTCCCAACCAAAGAACATCTGCAACAGGTTGTCACTGGTCACCAGCATCAACATGGCAAAGGTAAAGAACGACAAATACGCAAAGAAGCGCGGCTTATAGCTTTCGCCGTCTTTCCATTGCGGGTCTTTGTCCATGTAGCCAAAGCTGTAAAGATGGACGAGGCTGGAGACAGTCGTCACCACGATCAGCATGATGGTTGTCAGCCGGTCAAGGCGAATGCCCCAGTCGGTGGACAGGCTGCCACTTTCGACCCAACGCATGATCGGAATTTGCCGCATCTCGCCGTCATAGCCGAGAAACACAATCCAGCTGAGGGCCGCTGCCAGAAAGAGCAGGCCAGTCGCCGTCGTGATCGCCGCTTTTTCGCCGATCATCTTATGGCCGAAGCCCGAGATCAGAGCGCCGACAAGCGGGGCAAAGAGGATGATGGTTTCCATTGTCGTATTAACCCTTCATCACATTCGCGTCTTCCACGGCAATGGTGCCGCGGGTACGGAAGAAACAGACCAGAATGGCCAGTCCAATGGCCGCTTCAGCCGCTGCGACCGTCAGCACGAACAGGGTAAACACCTGCCCGACCAGATCGCCGAGATAGCTTGAGAACGCCACAAAATTGATATTGACCGCCAAGAGCATCAGTTCGATCGACATCAGGATGACGATGACGTTCTTGCGGTTAAGAAAGATGCCGAAAATCCCTGTCACAAACAGGAAGGCAGCGGTGATGAGATAATGTTCCAAGCCGATCATGATTAAAGCCCCTGCCCCGGTTTTACGTCTTTCAGTTCCATCGCCTTGGCCGGATCGCGGTGCATTTGCACCTGCACATTCTGGCGTTTGACGTCTGTGCGGTGCCGCATGGTCAAAACAATCGCGCCGATCATGGCGACCAATAGGATCAGACCAGCAGCCTGAAACAGATAGATATATTGCGTATAGATCAGCTGACCCAGGGCCACGGTGTTTTCCGTGTCTTCAATCGCCGGGGTGACGGCAGCGCGCGCGGCCTCATAACCCACAGCGAAGGTCCAGTTGGTAAAGACGATGCCAAGTTCGACCAGCAATATGACGCCGATCAACAGGCCCATTGGCAGATATTGCGCGATGCCGCCGCGAAGTTCAGCGAAATCGACGTCCAGCATCATCACGACAAACAGGAACAGGACCGCAACCGCGCCGACATAGACGATCACCAGCAGCAGGGCGACGAATTCAGCGCCGAGCAGGATGAACAATCCGGCCGAGGAAAAGAACGCAAGGATCAGCCACAGGACCGAATGGACCGGGTTGCGGGAGATCACAACCAGCAGCCCGGACACGACCGTTACAATCGCGAAAAGGTAAAATGCAAATACCGTCATTCGTCTTTCCCGTCTTCTTCTGCGTTAAATACCTCAAGGGCTGCCTGCAGCGCCTGGGTGGTCACCGGCATGCCGCCGAACATCGACATCTGCATGATGACCTCGGTTATTTCTTGCTTTTTTGCACCCGCCACACGCGCGCTTTCGATCGCCAGTTTCAGTTGCGGCACCTGCAAAACAATCTGCGAGGTCAAGCCGGCAATCGTCACCAGAAACCGCGATTTTGCGTCAAGGCCGTTCTGGTTGATGGTGTTGCCAAAGGCCATTTCAAGAAACGACTGGCCGACGCCGGGCATCATCGCCTCAAACGCTTTGGGCGAGAACATATCAGCGTCGACGGCAAATTTCTTGCCCATCGCAGCGGTCTGTTCCATCATCTCCTGAAACATTTTGGCATAATCACTCATCGGTACGGCGCATCCAGTTCGAGGTTCTTGGCAATCTCTGCTTCCCAGCGCTCGCCATTCGCAAGCAGGCGATCCTTGTCATAGAACAGCTCTTCGCGGGTTTCGGTGGCGAACTCAAAATTCGGGCCTTCAACGATGGCATCGACCGGGCACGCCTCTTGGCAGAAACCGCAATAGATGCATTTCGTCATGTCGATGTCATAGCGCGTGGTGCGCCGGCTGCCGTCTTCGCGGGGTTCCGCGTCGATGGTGATCGCTTGTGCGGGGCAGACGGCCTCGCATAATTTGCAGGCGATGCAGCGCTCTTCGCCATTGGGATAACGTCTGAGGGCGTGTTCACCGCGAAAACGCGGGCTTAGCGGGCCTTTTTCATGTGGGTAGTTTATGGTCACCTTGGGTTTGAAGAAATACTTCATCCCCAGACGAAAGCCGCCAATGTAATCCCAAAGCAGGAAGTATTTCGTTGCCCGTTTCCAGTCGAATGCCGTGGTCATCCGTTCAACCCCCTACAACCCAGCGGGCATAGGCGCCGCCGAACAATCCATATTGCGCCGCAAAGGACACCAGCACGACCCAGCCAAGGCTCATCGGCAGGAAGACTTTCCAACCCAGTCGCATCAACTGGTCATAGCGATAGCGCGGCGTGATCATTTTAATCATCGAGAAGATGAAGAAGAAGAACGCCATTTTCCCAACCATCCACAGCACCCCATCGGGCAACCACGGCACCGGCGACAGCCAGCCGCCAAAGAACAGGATCGTGATCAGCGCGGTCATCAAGACCACCGCCATCAGCTCACCGATCATATAAAGCAGGAACGGGGTCGAAGAATATTCCACCATAAAGCCTGCAACCAGTTCGGACTCCGCTTCGGGAAGATCAAACGGCGGGCGATTGGTTTCGGCCAGGGCCGAGATCAGGAATAGGAAAACCATCGGGAAATGCGGCAGCCAGTACCAGTTGAACAGCCCGTAATCGCCGTCCTGCGCGCGCACAACATCGCTGAGGTTCAGCGAGCCGGTTGAGATCATCACACCAATGATGATGAAGCCAATGGACACCTCATAAGAAATCATCTGCGCCGCAGAGCGCAAGCTGCCCAGAAACGGGTATTTCGAGTTCGAGGCCCAGCCGCCCATGATCACGCCGTAAACTTCCAGTGAAGAAATCGCGAAAATGTAAAGAATACCGATGTTTAGGTTAGAAATCACCCAGCCGTCGGCCCAAGGGATCACGGCCCAGGAGACAATCGCCAAAACGAAAGTGATCATCGGTGCCAGATAGAACACGACCTTGTCGGCCCCGGCAGGCACGACGACCTCTTTAACGATATATTTGATGAAGTCGGCAAAGCTTTGCAGCAGGCCAAACAGGCCAACCACATTCGGGCCTTTGCGCAGGTGCACAGCCGCCCAGATCTTGCGGTCGGCATACATCAAAAATGCCAGGCTGATCAAAAGCAATACTGTCACCAGCAGGCTTTGCCCGAGGATATATAAAAATATCCCGAAATTGTTTTCAAAGAAAAACTCAGCCATGCTTATTTCATCCTCAAACCGTCGGAATTCCGTCGTCTTTACAGTTTGCGACAACCACTTCGGCGTCCAGAGTCAACAGACCCTGCGGCAGCGCCGCCGAGACGGTATAAACCGCATCTCCACGCCAAAGACCATCGCTTTCTTCAACATTTGTGCGCACATGTCGCGCAAAACCGTAGCCACGGATCAGTGCATATTGCGAAGCTGCGCATTTTGCATAATCCGCGACGTCCGCTTTGGACCGTGCGCCCTTCATTTCAACCCGGAAATTGACCAGATCATCATCCAGCAACCGGGTTTCCACGCTCAGATACTCGGGCGCGAATCCCTTGGAATTGCTCGCCCCGTCGCCCAGCGTCATCTCACAGGCCGACAGCCCACCCAGAAGGGCGAGCGTCATACCGGTGTTATGAAGTGTGGGCTGCATCATCGCCGCTTACTCTGCCGCCATTGGCGTGTTGCGCGCCGTAACAGAGGCCGACAATTCAGCCATCACTTCTGAAGCGCGGGCAATCGGGTTGGTCAGGTAAAAATCACGAACCGCGTTGGTGATGCTGGATTTGGTCATGCGCATATTACCCACACCTTTCCAGTCGTTTTCCACGACCTCGTCGATCTTGCCGAGATGCGGATGTGCGGCAATCAGAGCCGTGCGCAATGCCGCGAGTGAATCGTATGGCAGTGGTGCGTCGAGTTCCGCTGACAAAGCCCGCAGGATCGCCCAGTTTTCCTTGGCATCGCCCGGCGCAAAGCCTGCGCGCATAGCCAGTTGCGGACGTCCCTCGGTGTTGACGAACAGACCGTTTTCCTCGGTATAGGCGGCACCCGGCAGGATGATATCCGCCCGATGTGCGCCCCGGTCGCCGTGGCTGCCCTGATAGATCACAAACGGACCTTCGTTGATGTCGATCTCGTCAGTGCCAAGGTTGTAGACCACCTCGGCCCCCTCCAAAGATGCGCTCATCCCGCCCTCGGTTGCGAAACCGATATCCAGCCCGCCGACCCGTGCGGCCGCCGTGTGCAGCACAAAGAAACCACTTTCGGTATTTTGTGCGATATTCTTGGCCGCGTTCAGGATGGCCGGGCCGTTGGGACCGATCAAAGCGCCCTGCCCGACGATCACCAGTGATTTCTTGCCACGGATTTCGTCCGAGCCGCCCATCGCAATGACTTCGCCAAGCGCATCGGTATCGTCACCAACATGGGTATAGTCATAGGTCAGATCGACCGCCTCACCCACCAGCGCCACATCGGCACCGTTTATCCAGGCTTTGCGGATGCGGGCGTTCAGAACCGGGGCTTCATCGCGGGGGTTGGTCCCGATCAAAAGGATTTTGTCTGCCGTATCAATGTCTTCAATCGTGGCGGTGCCGACATAGCCGGACCGGTCGCCTTCGGGAAGGTTCGCATTGTCGACGCGGCATTCCGTGGTGCCGCCCAGCGTGTCCATCAGACCTTTGAGGGCATACATCGCCTCGACAGAGGCCAGATCACCGGCAAGGGCGGCAACTTTCTTGCCCTTCATCGCCGTGGCCGCAGCGGTCAAGGCCTCGCCCCATGTGGCGGGTTTTAGTTTGCCGTCAACCCGCACATACGGCGTATCAAGACGTTGGCGCCGCAACCCGTCCCAGATGAAACGGGTCTTGTCGGAAATCCATTCCTCGTTCACGCCATCATGGTTGCGCGGTACAATCCGCATCACTTCGCGGCCCTTGGTATCAACGCGAATGTTTGAGCCAAGCGCGTCCATCACGTCGATGGTCTCGGTCTTTTTCAGCTCCCACGGGCGGGCCGTGAAGGCGTAAGGCTTACTGGTCAGCGCGCCAACCGGGCAAAGATCAATAATGTTGCCTTGCAGATTACTGTCGAGCGTTTGATTCAAATACGAGGTAATTTCAGCATCTTCGCCGCGCCCGGTCTGGCCCATCTGGTTGATCCCGGCGACCTCAGAGGTGAACCGCACGCAACGGGTGCAGGAAATGCAGCGGGTCATCGTGGTCGAGACCAAAGGCCCGAGGTCAAGATCATCCACCGCGCGCTTGGCTTCGGTATGACGCGACGCATCGCGGCCATAGGCCATGGCCTGATCCTGCAAATCACATTCGCCGCCCTGATCGCAGATCGGGCAATCCAGCGGGTGGTTGATCAGCATGAATTCCATCACGCCCTCGCGGGCTTTTTTGACCATTGGCGACTTGGTTTTCACAACCGGCGGCTGGCCTTCGGGGCCGGGGCGCAGATCACGCACCTGCATCGCGCAGCTTGCGGCGGGTTTGGGTGGACCACCGACAACCTCGACCAGACACATCCGGCAATTGCCCGCAATCGACAACCGCTCGTGATAACAGAAACGCGGCACTTCGATCCCGGCCGCTTCACAGGCCTGCAGAAGCGTCATGGCCGGGTCGACCTCGACTTCGATGTCGTCAATGATGATTTTCTTTAGGTCAGACATGTTTCTTCTTCACTTCGATTTCAGCAATTTGCCGATCTGAGATTTTGCATTGATTTCACGTTTGCCCAAGGGGCAATAACTGGCCGGGTCTTCACGGTCGACGCCGTTTTCATCGAGAAACGCATGGACCGCCACCCGCAGGCGTTCCTGCTGGATCGGGTCAAACCGGTAGTCGTCGATTTCCTCAGAGGTAAACCCTAGGTCTTTGGCGTATTTCACAACCCCGAGCACATAGAAGGTCGCCGCAATTTTGCGCGCCTTGATCGTCTCGCACTTGTCCCGGATTTCATTGGCGATGGCGGTCGTCATGATCCGGGAAAATACCTCGTCACTGTCCCTCAGGTCAGGTTTCGCCATTGCCGCGCTCGCAAGGGTCGCAACAAGTGCCGCCCCCAGGATGGCCGGACGAAGGGCGCCGCGTGATGTGTGTATTGTTGGAAGTGTCATAAGAAGTCTCCTTTCGATGGAAAGGAAGCACCCGGCAGGGTTGTTATGCAATAACACGCCGAATTATCGGCATTTTCCTGCCAATCGACCATATATGACATTCCGAAAAAGTTCATCGTTTACTCCGCCGCCACCGCGCTGATCCGACCGGATTTCTTATGCTTAATCCGGTCCTCGATCTCGTCCCGGAAGTGACGGATCAACCCCTGAATGGGCCAGGCCGCCGCATCGCCAAGTGCACAGATCGTGTGGCCTTCCACCTGCTTGGTCACATCCAGCAGCATGTCGATTTCCTCAGGCTCTGCATCGCCCGTCACCAGACGGTCCATGACCCGCATCATCCACCCGGTGCCTTCACGACACGGCGTACACTGGCC
>Ga0316204_10011455_pt1 | contig 11093 bp, 11 predicted proteins | sample 6monrhotite_MG_2_FD_205661 | JGI IMG/M metagenome (GOLD analysis project Ga0316204, IMG submission 205661) | Microbial mat bacterial communities from mineral coupon in-situ incubated in ocean water Damariscotta River, Maine, United States -... | ecosystem: Environmental > Aquatic > Marine >...
CGGTTCCTTGCCAATCTCCAGCATGACCGGCACGGCCAGCGGCGAGATGCGGTCGAGACTGACATGGCTGATCCGCCCCTTTATCCGTGACAGCGCCCCGCCCAGGCGCCGGATGTCCAGCAGACCCGCCGCAGCGTCCTGCCAGGCCGCGCGCAGCAGAATATGATCAGGCTCATGCTCTCGCAGCACATCGTAAATGAGATCGGTCGAGAATGTGACCTGACGACCTGATTTCTCCTGCCCCGGAAAGCGCCGCTCAATGAGGCCGGCGATCACAGCACAATTGCGGAATGTGCGCTTCATGAGCTGGCTTTCCGCCAGCCAGGCATCCAGATCATCACCCATCATGTCCTCGTCGAACAGACGGTCGAAGTCGAGGCCCGAGAGATCCCGCAACCCCCAAACCGAGACCGCATACTCATTCGCAACAAACCCCATCGGCTGCATGCCAAGGCGCTCCAGGCGTCGGGTCAGCAACATGCCGAGCGTCTGATGTGCCAGTCGCCCCTCGAACGGGTAGCAAACCATGTAGTGCCGCGCGGCCTGCGGGAATGTTTCGACCAACAGCCCATCCGCGTCCGGCAATCGTGAACGGTGCACCTGCAGCGATAGCCAGTCGCGGACCTGTTCGGGCAATTGGCCCCATTGGTCCGGGTGCTGGACCATGTTCCGAACGCGTTCCGCCAGATAGGTCGAGAGCGGAAACTTGCCACCTTGGTATGAGGGAATTTTCGGATCGGACCCTTTGGCGCGCGCGACGCGTGCCGACATTTCTTCAATGCCCAGGAAACGCAAGACCTGCCCGGCGAAAATGAAAGTGTCGTCCGGTGCCAGCTGCTCGACAAACCATTCCTCGATCTGACCAAGCCGATGACCGCCCCGACCGCGCGCCGATATCACGACATCCAGCATGGGGGCCTCGACAATCGTTCCGACATTCATCCGGTAGCGCTGGGCGATTTGTGGCGTCCGGGCCATCCAGCGCCCGCCCTTGCGCTGCACCAGACGCCGGAAGCGCTCATAGGTGTTCAGCGCGTAGCCACCGGTCGCTGTGAAATCGAGGACCCGGTCGAACGTTTCACGATCGAGATCGGCATAGGGCGTGGCACTGCGGACCTCGCCGAACAGGGCGTCCGCTTCGAAACCATCGCCACAACCGCGCCCCATGATGTGCTGCGCGAGAACATCGAAACTGCCAGCGCTGAGCGACTCGCCGTCCAGTGCATTTTCGGCGACGGCGTCGCTCGCGGCCTGGCATTCCAGATGCTCGAACCGGTTGGTTGGCGCAAGCAAGGCGCGCGAAGGCGCGTCGAGGCGGTGATTGGACCGTCCAAGGCGCTGTATCAGCCGTGACGAGCCTTTCGGCGCGCCCATCTGGATCACCAGATCGACATCGCCCCAATCAATGCCCAGATCGAGCGTGGATGTGCAGACGACTGCCTTGAGCCGACCTTCCGACATTGCCTTTTCAACCTTGCGGCGTTGCTCCGGAGAAAGCGATCCATGATGCAGGGCGATCGGCAGGCCGGCATCATTGCGCGCCCACAGCTCCTGAAAGGTCAGCTCGGCTTGCGAGCGCGTATTCACGAAGACCAGCGCCATTCTGGCAGCCTTGATACGCTGATAAACATCCCCCAGCGCATGCCGCCCGGAATGCCCCGACCAGGGAATGCGATCGGCCGGGTCGAGGATTTCAACCTCCGGCCGGGCACCAGCCTGCCCCCTGACGATGCGCGCGAAACGGTCGCCACCGGGCGACTGGGCGACCAGCCAACGCGCCAACCCGCCCTCGTCAGCGACCGTCGCAGAGAGGCCTGCCCGGCTCGCTTTCGGCGCCCATTGGCGGATGGCGGCAAGATCAAGCGACAGCAAATCCCCGCGCTTTTGCGGCGCGATGGCATGGATTTCGTCAATAATGATACGCCGCAGGTCCCGGAAGAAAGCTTCGGCATTGGCTGTGGCACAGAACAGGGCCAGCTGTTCCGGCGTGGTCAGCAGAATGTCTGGAGGGAAGGCCCTTTGCCTCTGCCGTTTGGCGGAGGATGTATCACCCGTACGGGTCTCGATGCGCAGATCCAGCCCCATCTCCTCTACCGGCTGCATCAGATTGCGCGCGACATCTACGGACAGCGCCTTGAGCGGCGATATGTAGAGGGTATGAAGGGCGTGCGGACGCGACTTGCCCTGCCCCTCTGCAATCCCTGCCAGCTCGATCAGACTGGGCAGGAAGCCGCCAAGCGTCTTGCCGCCACCCGTCGGCGCAATCAGAAGCGCGTCCTCACTGCCCTGCGCCGCCGCAATCATTTCCAGCTGATGCGGGCGAACCTGCCAGTCACGGGTGGCGAACCAGCGCTTGAAGCGATCCGGCAGCCGCACGTGCTCCAGGGAGAAGGCATTTTCTGGCGGCATGGCGTGTTCCGGCAAGCCTTGCGGCCCGCGCTCTTCTTATTGGGGGGATGGCTGCCCCGAGCGTCCCCCTGCCCGTTTTGCCCCGTTTTCGCCATGCTGGCAGGCGAAGATACCATTAGCGAGGGAATTGTGGTCATGGTCAACGCCGTCATCGAACGGTTTCAACGGCTTGATGCGGCGTTCAGCGAGCGTGCCCGCAAGGGCGAGCGCCTGTACAGTCGTTTCTCGGCGCTGGCCTGCATTTCGGCAGATGAGGCGGCCGAAGTTCTCGTCTCTCGGGCCCTCAATACTCGCGACCGCCTGAATGAAGGGCTGGGCGCCTGGCGGTCCCCGGGACGAGCCATGCGCCTGGTATTTTCCGCTGCGCTGGCGTCATCAAACCGCACAGCCGATCAGTTTTTCAGCATCCGGCACGCACTCAATAAACGCCGGCGTGAGCGCGGCAGTCGCGAGCTGAGCCATGGCGGCTCCTGTGCGGCGCTGGCCCTGGCTGTGGCCGGAGGCGACACCAGCCAGGTAGACACTTTCTTCGACATTCTCGACGAGATCACCCTGCCCTGGTGGCGCCGGGTGCCGGCTCGCGAGGACGTGCTTGCGGCAGCCTTCGCGGCCACAGGCGAAACCCCCGACTGCGCCCGGGACAAGTTGGACCAAGCGCGTCTGGCCCTGCGCTCGGCCGGTGTTCCCGGGCACCATGTCGAGAGCGCGGCTCAGGAAATCTGTCTTGGCCCCGTCGACGGCGGCGAAATCGCCGCGGCCTGGACCAGTCTGAATACAGCCGTCCGGGGACGCCCCGTCTTGCGCAATGGTGTGGGAAAGACCGGCCTTGCTGTGCTCGCAGCACGCGGGCGAGGCCCCGAGACCGCCGACCGGCTCGTTTCCAGTTTCGAAGCGATCCGCGCCCTGCGCCCGCGCGCCTCCGGTCCGGTCGCTGCCCGCCTAGCCATGCGCCTGGCTCAGGCCCAGCTCGGCGCCAACCTGCCTCATGCGGCGGCACGCGATCTCGCTGCGATCCTCGCCGCACAGGCCGCAGTAATAGCAGCAGTCGCTGGCTCAACGGCGGCGGTTTCTGCCGCCAGCTGATCCACCATGGCCACCGCGAGTGGCGCGCGCCAGATCTCCAGACCGTATCCGCCGGTGGCGGGGCGAGCGCACCGGGAAGCCGTGTCATGTTCAGCCAGCTGAGTTCAGACCACATCGCTTCAACGCACTGACAGCTGGCCTCACGCTGTCTTGACCGGTTTCCATCGGCCAGCCTGAACAAATGTCATCGACATGCACCCGCTGACCAAGCCCCCGACCGCCCTGCTGCGGCTGGGGCCGCGCACCGCATCGTCACCGGATCGGGCCATGAGTGAATTTGAGCTGGGTTGGTATCTGGATAATTGCGCCGGGGCACTGAGCTTGGCCGGCAAGATTGCTGCGCTGTACGCACAATGCTCCCGCGACCCGGTCGTGATCGCGGCCGTCAATGATATAGCGAGCCTGACTTCGACCATGTCCGCCAAGATAAGGCCGAAAGTCGACATCGTACGCAGCCGGCCCTCAAACCCCGAGGGCCTGGTACCTGATTAGCCCCGAAACTCCCTTTCCCTTGTGAAGGGAAGGATGGTAGGGAGCACTTCAGGACCAAATACCCAAGGGGAAAAGCATGAATCCCGAAGACCTCATGAACCCGGAAACACTGGCCACGCTAGTGGAATCCGGCATTGCCGCAGGCACCAATATCGTTCTCGCCGCCGTCATACTGATCATCGGCCTCACAGTCGCGGGCATGATTCGCAAGAGCATCCGCAAGGCCGCGCTCAACAGCGAGCGCCTGGATGATACACTGGGCGCCTTCTTCGGGTCGCTGGCCTATTACGGCATCATGGCGATGGTCGTCATCGCGATGATGGGCACGTTCGGCATTCCCACGACGAGCTTTGTTGCAATGCTGGGTGCAGCCTCTCTGGCGATCGGCCTGGCGCTGCAGGGCACACTCTCCAATCTTGCAGCCGGCGTCATGCTGATCCTGTTCCGCCCCTATCGTCTGGGCGACTGGGTCGAGCTGGCCGGTACATCCGGTGCGGTCAAGGAGATCACACTCTTCACCACCGTTCTCGCAACCGGCGACAACAAGAAGGTCATCATCCCGAACAGCAATTCCTGGGGCGATACAATTACCAATTACTCGGCCAACCCGACCCGCCGCGTCGACCTGACCTTCTCGATCGATTATGGCGACGATATCGACAAGGCCATGAAGGTCATCACCGACACCATCTCGGCGGATGCCCGCGTCCACGCCGAACCGGCTGTTTTCACGGCAGTGGCGACGCATGGCGAAAGCTCGGTCGACATCGTAATGCGAGCCTGGTGCGATACCGGTGACTATTGGGGCGTCCACTTTGATGCAATGAAGAGCATCAAGGAAGCTTTCGACAAGAATGGCATTTCCATTCCCTACCCCCATCGCGTGAATATCGCCCGCAAGGGTTAATCCGGCAGCATATCGGGGCTTCGGCCCCGATTGCGCCGCAATTGGAGCTAAGCTGGACGCATGACAGATCATGACACATCGACGACTCGCCCAGCAGAGCGCTCCACCTTCGTCCAGCGCCTGATACGGATCGGTTCGACGGACCTCATCCGTGTCGCAGTCCTGTGTGTTCTGGCCGGCTTCGTGCTCGCGGCCTTCCATGTAAATCCACGGCGACTCTGGGTCGATTTTTTTGGCACTATTGCTGAATCCTGGGGTCGCTTCATCGACTTCCTGACCCATTCGGTGGGCTGGGCAATCGAGTATTTCCTGCTCGGCGCCGTCCTGGTGATCCCCATCTGGATCGTATTCCGCGTTCTGGGCGCACTGCGCCGGAACTGACACTCGCATTCATTTGTTTTTGTTAACCAACTTCCTTTGCCGGATGGAAAGGAAGCCCTGGTAGACCGACCAAATGGCAGCAAGTGTGCAAAATTTTCGGGTCGAACCTTCCGTTTCGATCAAGGCCACCGAGACCGGGTGTAGCGGCACGCCGCTGCTGCTCGAGTCGAACGGCTATCTGCGCAACATGCTGATCTCACTCCTGCGCGATGCGGGGGCCAATGATGTGATGGTCGCCAAGCGCGGCGACATGGCGCTCAGTCAGATCTCGGAACGGACGCCGAGCGTCATAATCGCCGACTGGCATGATCATGAGGATCCGAACGAGGACCGCCTCAAACTTGTCCGGTCGATCCGGGAGAGCGAGCACGCCCCCTATCGCGACACACCAATCGTGCTGATTTCGCAACCCCGCTCGCGCCGCGAGGTCGAGCACGCCCGCGATGTGGGCGTTTCGGAATTCCTGATCACACCCATTGCCCCGATCACATTGCAGAACCGCTTGCGCTCACTGGACCTTGAACCGCGCGACTTCATTGACGCGACTCGCTTCACCGGACCGGACCGACGTCGGCGGGAACGCAAGGCCCATGGCCCCGCCTACAAGCGCACGGTGGATGTCACCGAAGGCCTGACTAGCCCAATGGCTGCAGCCCGTGCAGCCGCAGTGGCCCTGGCTCACGACACCCAGCTCACCGGGGACCGCCTAGCCATTCGCGTCGGTCGCTCACTGCAGCGCTTCACCACCGCAATGGCCGATTACACCACGATCGAGGCGGAAGTCGTAGAGATGCACCGCGCTGCACTGGCCCAGCTCGCACGCATGGCGGAAGACGGTAATCCACTACGCGAGCCCGTCGTGACGGGCCTCGAACAAGTGGTGGCCAAGCGGATGGGATGCCGCTGATCCCCCTTTCGGCAAGGCGCGGCCTGTCCTATCAAGGTTGTCCCGATTGTCAGGATTGCCATGACCGACGACATCCAGTCACGCTTAGATTCCATTACTCCGCTGATCATTGACGGTTCGCCGCACGCAGTCGCGCTGGGCCTGTCCCTCGAGTCCGCGACGCCCGGTCAGGTCGTGATGAGCGCACCTTATGATGACAGCCTGATCGGCGACCCCGAGTCCGGAACACTGCATGGCGGGGTAGTAACCGCCCTTCTTGACCATGCCTGCGGCATGGCGGCCTTCGCAGGATTTGGCGCCAAGGACACACCGGCAACGCTGGATCTGCGCATCGACTATCTGCGACCGGCCAAACCCGGCCTCGACATCACTGCCGAAGCCAGTTGCCTGAAATCACACGGCCTCGTCGCATTCGTTCGCGCAACGGCCCATGATGGCGATCCCGACGACCCTGTTGCCATAGCGCAGGCCGCCTTCATGATCACCAAGGCCTCCAAGGCGGCTCAAGAGAAGGCGCGCCGCGCCTATACCGAAGGTCAGATCGGATGAGTCAGGCCCTGATTGAAACCCTGATGTCAGCGCCTTACGTCGCCCGCTTTGGTGTCCGCCTCGACCGCAAGGGTAACGAGCTTACCGGCGTGCTGCCCTTCAAGGACCACCTCGTCGGCAATCCCCTGATCCCGGCCCTGCATGGCGGTGCCGTTGGGGCGTTCCTGGAGATTGTGGCTGCGGCTTCACTCATGGCCAGCCAGCCCTTGCAGCGCCTGCCCAAGCCGATCGATGTCGCGATCGACTATCTGCGACCGGCCCGCGCCCAGGACGTCTATGCCCGGGCTGTGGTCGCCCGGTCCGGACGGCGCGTGGCAAATGTCCGGGTCGAGGCCTGGCAGGGACGCATTGATGCTCCGGTAGCAACACTTCACGGTCACTTCCTGATCACACCGGAACGCCGGGCCCCGGAAGCCGGCTGAAGCGGTCGCGCTTGCCGCGGTCCGAACACACGCCAGCTCTGCGACGCCGTGCCCCGGCGCCAGGATAAGCGCAGAGCGGCATTGCCGGACCATGATCAAGAACACCGCACTCATCGCCTATTTCGACGGCCAATGCCTGATTTGCTGTCACGTGACGGCGAATGCCGCCCCTCAAACGCCTGATCATTCATTTTCGTATGACGAACAAAGAAATTCATACGACACTCAGCCCTGTTAATTCATCTAGCAGTTCCCAGATAGGCGGTGACAGCTCATTCGATTTCGCATGAGCGTGAACCTGCCATCTGGAGAAACTCATGAAATACTCACTGACCGCCGCCATATTCAGCCTTGTGACCCTTGGTGCGACCATGATCGGCCCAGCTCCGGCCTCATATGCCCAAACACCCGAGACTGCGCACACCGAAATCCCGTTCGACACAGCCGATCTGATCGACCCGGCCCGTTTTGAAGCGCTCCAGGACCGGATCAATGCAGCCGCCCGCGAGGTTTGCAGCGACCAGTTGCTGGGCGACGCCATGCGGTCGGTGACCTTGCAGATCTGTGTCCGTGATACCCGGACACGGGCTCTCGCCCAGCTCGAAACCTACCGAGCCCAGGCTGTCACTATCGCCGCCGCGTCGGTCACGGACCAGGGATGACCGGCTCGCCTGTTGCCTGCCGTGACGGGTCGGGCTAGGTGCGGAACATGTCTATTCCGTCCCTGACCCGGCTCGATGTCATCAAGCGCGCCTGGCCTCTTGTCTTCGCGAATGCCGCCGTTCCGCTTGCCGGGGTCGCCGATACATTCGTGCTGGGACTGTCGGGCGACAAGGCAGACCTGGGCGGGGTGGCGCTCGGCAGTGCCATCTTCTCGGTGTTTTACTGGAGCTTCTATTTTCTGCGCATGGGCACAACGGGCCTCACCGCGCAAGCCGATGGTGCCGGTGACCGCGCCGAGACCCAGCGCATCCTGCTGCGCGCCCTGGCCATCGCCACCATGCTGGGCCTCATCGTCTTCGCGCTACGCGACCTGATTGCCCTGGCCGGGTTTGCTGTCCTGCAGGGGGAGGCCGGCGTTGAGGACAAGGGCGCGGATTACCTGCTCGCCCGCGCCTGGGGCACCCCGGCAGCGCTGGCCTGCTTCGCCCTGTCAGGCTGGCTGATCGGGCTGGGCCGCAATGCCGCAACTCTTGCCATCTACGTCATGTTCAGCCTGGTCAACATCGCCCTCGACCTGTGGTTCGTGCTCGGATTGGGCCATGGGCCGGGCGGCGTCGGCGCTGCGACCGCGATCGCTGAATGGCTCGCCCTGCTCGTTGGACTCGGCTTCATGGCCGCCACGCTGAAGCGTCAGGGAGGATGGGCCACGGGTGTACTTGACCGCTCCCGACTGCTCGATACCGCAGCCATTCGTGAGCTCTTCCAGGTCAATTTGAACCTGATGATCCGCACCTGGTCGCTCGTGATCGGGTTTACCTGGTTCGCCAATGCCGGCGCCCGTCAGGGCACGGCTGCACTGGCCGGTAATCACGTCCTGCTGCAAGTCATATCCGTGTGGGCTTTCGTACTGGATGCCTTCGCCTTTGTCGCCGAGACGGAAGCAGGGCGTGCCGTCGGCCGCCAATCCAAACGGCATCTGCGCCGGGCGGTACAGCTGACCGGCGAACCCATGCTGCTGGCCGGTGGCGCCTTCGCGATAGCGACGTGGCTGTTCGGCCCCGCGGCCCTGACGGCCTTGATCGAGGACCCGGAGGCCCGCGCCGCGGCCATCACCTATCTTCCCTGGTGTGCCGTCGCGCCATTGCTCGGCGCGCCAGCCTGGCTGATGGACGGAATATTCATCGGCACGACGAGCGGAAAGATCCTGCGCAATGCCGGCCTTGTCTCGGTCGCCGTCTACCTTGCAGCCGACGCCCTGCTGGCGCCCGCCTTTGCCAATCATGGCGTCTGGGCGGCATTCATCGTCTTTTACCTGGCCCGGGCCGCTACCCTGATGAGTGCCTATCCGGCGCTGGAGCGCCGACTTCAGTCAGCTCCAACAGCCTCAGCGACCGATGAGAAACCATCAAGCTGAAGTCGTTCGGCCAATCCGGCCTTGATACGCTGGACCAGTCCAGGCCCCTCATAAACAAGACCGGTATATATCTGGATCGCATTGGCTCCGGCGCGAATCTTGGCGTAGGCGGTATCTGCGCAGGCGACACCGCCAACACCGATGATCGCCAAGTCCGGCCCGGCCGCCTTGCGGAAGACGCGGACCAGTTCAGTGGACCGGGCGAATACTGGCGGTCCCGACAGCCCCCCACCCTCGCCCATATTGGCACTGACCAGGCTTTCCGGCCGGGTGATCGTTGTGTTGGAGATGATGATCCCATCCAGCTTGTGCTGACGGATCGCCGCGATCATCAGGTCGGCGTCGGCATCTGCGATATCCGGTGCGACCTTGAGAAAGACGGGTGCCTTAGCACCAACAGCCGAAACCGCGCCCAACAACTCGTCGAGCGCATCGGACGATTGCAGGGATCGCAGACCGGGCGTGTTGGGCGAGGAAATATTGACCGTAAAAAATTGCGCCAGGTCCTGCAGCGCGGTCAGGCAGGCGACATAGTCCGCGACCCTGTCCTCACTATCCAGATTTGCACCCAGATTGACGCCGACAACACCACCGCGCCCCGCGCGGCGCTGCAGTCGGGCATGGAAGGGTTCGAGGCCCTTGTTCGGGAAGCCCATCCGGTTGATGACCGCGCGGTCCTCATCGAGCCGGAAAATTCGCGGGCGTGGCTTGCCATCCTGGGCGCGCGGCGTCACCGCGCCACACTCCACAAAGCCGAAACCCGCGGCCAACAGAGCGTCAGGCGCCTCGGCATTCTTGTCGAATCCGGCCGCCAGTCCGACGGGGTTGGGCAGATCGAGGCCAGCGAGCGAGGTCCGCAATATCTCCGGGTCCCGGCGTAGCTGACGCGGTCCCAGCCCGGCCTTGAGACCGAGCATGCCCAGGCGGTGGGCGGTTTCCGGTTCGAAACCGTGAAGCTGGCGCGTGACAAGATCGTGGATCAAGAGCGGCCCTCCAGATCAGCCGGCAGCACCCAGTCACCATCTTCATTGCGGCGGACGTGGCGGATGCCCCTAACGACGCTGGACGGGATTTCACCATAGACATGCGGAAACAGGGCCCCACCGCGGGATTTTTCCCATTTCACTGCGTCTCCCAGCGGTTCGAGATCAATCTCGACCAGAAGCAGGCGCTCATGGCCGTCATAGTGCTTGATCAACGTCCCCTCGACCTGTTCAGCGGCGGAGAGGTGGATGAAGCCATCGGCGACATCATGGGGATCACCGGTGAAACGGCCATCAGCCATCACCTCGGACCAGCGTTCGATCGTCGCCAGTCGATATGCAGTTTTCATGGTCATGTGGAGGACCTAAACCCGGCATCGGATTCGAGCAAGCGCGCGACTCGCGCATGGGACAATTTTCCTATAGCGTTTTACGCCGATGCTGACCCATGAGGACATTTGGCGCGGGATCGACCGCCTCGCCCGGCATGCGCAAACAAGCCCGTCCGGCCTGGCGCGCAGGGCCGGTCTGGATTCAACCACTTTCAACCCATCCAAACGGGTCTCGGCAGACGGCCGAAAACCGCGCTGGCCATCAACAGAAAGCATCGCCAAGGCGTTGGCCGCGGCCAATCTGGGCTTTGATGATTTCGCCAGCCTGATTTCAGGCGCGCCGCGCCAAAGCGCCCTGCCTTCACGCGGCATGGCCGATGCTGCGTCCGGCAACCCGTTTGACGCAACCGGGCATCCAGTGGGTGCCGGGTGGGACGCCATACCCTTTCCGGGCCTCGCCGCCGATGAAGCCTACGCTCTCACAGTCCAGGACGACGCGATGCGGCCGGTCTATCGGCCCGGTGACAGGCTTGTCGTTTCACACGAGGCAC
>Ga0316204_10011457_pt1 | contig 11090 bp, 8 predicted proteins | sample 6monrhotite_MG_2_FD_205661 | JGI IMG/M metagenome (GOLD analysis project Ga0316204, IMG submission 205661) | Microbial mat bacterial communities from mineral coupon in-situ incubated in ocean water Damariscotta River, Maine, United States -... | ecosystem: Environmental > Aquatic > Marine >...
CGGTGACGAGAAGTATCTCCCCTGCCACAAATGACCTTTCCAGCCACGCTGTCGATTAATGTGCTGGGCATAGCGCATATGTAATGGTTTGAATACAGCCTGCAAACCATCATCTGTTGTTGGTACTGCGACTAAATGTACATGATTGGTCATTAAGCAATAGGCCAATATTTCGACTCGATGCTTTCCACAATATTCTTTGAGCCATTTAAGGTATTTTTCACGATCTTCATCCGCAAAGAATACGTCCTCACGGCGGCTACCTCGTTGGGTAATGTGGTGCGGGATATTTGAAAATACTGTGCGAGCCTTCCTTGGCATCGCTAAAACTTAACATAACGGTATTAACAGAGGAAGTACTGCCTTTGAAAAGGGTAGCGTCCCCTTTACCACCCTTTACCAAGCCCCTCGGCTTAGGGTATCAAAATATTCATGGTTTCCATTTTGAAGTTCGATCTCGGTCAGGTATTGTCCAAAAGTTGGTGAGGCAGGGTTGCTGTCTTGTAAATCAGCGCTGACAACCTGGCCATCTGATCTATGCTCAAATCCTATGTCATACCACTCGATGTAATCTGAACTTTTCTTCTCCAGAATATCCCATCTCATATGAAATACAGGATTGCTTGTTCTATTTACCACTGGACCAGATTCTCGCGACCCTAAATAAAAATCAAATTCCCCTGTAAATGAGAAATATACATTTAAACCTTTACCATCATCAGTAGAGCATTTAATAGGAGGAATCAGTTGGGATTTTTCACAATCAAAAAGAATGTATTTAAATGAATACTGAACCTCAAATGCTCTATCATCACCATTAGTAAATTGTGGGAGTGCGTAATTGGTTCCATATGGAAAGAACCTGTCTCCAAATCCATTAGAGCTTGCACTCGCACTTGTAAAGCTGAACATAAGCGCAGTCACAATTAACAATTCCAGGGATCTCTCAGCTTTCATCTTTTCCCCATTCACTCTAAAGCCCAACCCTAAAAAAGGGTAGCATCCCTTTTTTTACCATTAAACAATATCTAATCTGGTTTTATTCCAAACTTCGCTTCATCTAACAGCCTTATTGTTACTCTGACTCCAATTATTCCAAGACGGTATCTGATTCGAATGCGATCCGGGTACCATGACTCAAATACTGGCTTCAAAGGTTTTTCGCTCATCCCCATTTTGCCGTCGATCATTTTTGAGTCGCAGCCTATGAGCTCGATACCATGTAGGCACAAAAAATCCTATTGAAAAGGCATAGGCAGCAGACACTATGTAAGGAAGCGCTCCTGGTGAAAATTCACGTCCAGCGATCTCCCTAAGCTCTACTACACTAGGTAAAATAACAAGAGCCAATAAAATCAAAATAGCGCTACAAAATATAGCCCCATCAAATAAACTCCCCCACCTCTTATAAGAATAGAAACCTTTAAGCTCATCTTCTCTTGGATATTTTCCTTGGCGTATTCTTAATGCAATTAACACCGCGATAGCAATATTGGCAAACATCCATGGATATGAAAGAGAAAAATAATCATGAACCCCAATCTCGACCGCATTTAAAAGGGACTCAACTTGCAAGTGGTGGACTATTTTTTCTGCTATAAACATACATACACTAACTCCTCCAGCTATAATTCCAGATATAATAGGAAATGATATTGATGGCGCGTACTTTCCCTTTGTAAGGGAAAACTTAGGATACCGATTGCAAATATAAAGCGGAATTAATACAGATATGAATATAGCGGAACCAATGACTATAGCCTTACCTAGCCCTAGTCTTTCAGATAATGGAAAAATCAAAGTAAGAGCTAGAATAACACCAAGTGACATGAGGTCATTATGATCAGGAATAAGAACGTCTGATCTATTGGGCAACTTAAATCCCATTTTACGAAATGCTTTAATACGATCGCTTTCATTATAGTGACTTTGAAGTGATATTCTACTTAAAATACTATACATATCATTCAATAACTTCTTGCTTCGCCCCCTGAATTTGTCTTCAATATCGCGGTTCACTTGCTCGCCACCAACACTACTTAATGCATCCGCCCATTTTAGCGCATCACTCTTCTTATATTCCGTAAACTCTTCTTTTAATTTATCAATACTTAAAGAGCTGCTTTCACGTCCTTTTATAGAAGCAAACGCCTTTTTGTATTTGTTTTCTGCTTGCCATTCCTCTATCTCCTCCATTAAAAGACAGGCTTTGGTCCAAAGAGACATTGTACTCATATCACTTTCATACTTAATAAGCTCCAATGGAAAACCATCTGCCTTCAGCTTCTGCTTCACAAGTTCCAGTGTAGTGGGATTTGGCTCGTAAACTGCCCTTTTTAGCCTATTTTTTTCCCTAAATTGTTGTGCAGGTATCTGCGCACTTTCATATAAAACCCTTCTTAGAGTTGAGTCAATCCCCCGAAAAGGAGGTAACGAAGGAAGTATCAAGACAATAATAATAGCCAATATTATGGGTTGCTCAGCGCCACCCGGAATGCTTTTGGCATCAAATAAATTAGAAAAAGTGCTTGCCCATATGACTAGACTTGTAATTTGCTCTCCAATACTTTCAAATTTAAGTGCTGCAAAATAAGTAAAAACACCAATAGAAACATAAAGAAACTGATATAGAAGAAATTTAAAAACAGTCGTACAGGATCGCGGAGGGGGATCATAAAACAATACTCTACTATGGCTTTTTATCGTAAACCATTCTTTTATTTGTTGTGACAATGGGTAGTCATCGCTAAGAGCGGCAGATGAAAGTGTAGGCGCATAATTAAATCGCTGATAAAGAGCTAACATTACTATTGCCAACCCTATTAGGATATCCAGCCCCATATTAACCTCCTTGAATCACCAAAAAACAACACTCAAAAGCGCTATATTTTCCAACAAAAAAATTTAATTCTATTATGCATAATCGTTAATGCTACCAGCTAGATATTTTATAAACTTCTTGTCCTGCCAATACTCACCATGACTAAAAGGATTCCAGCTTTTAGTAAACATCCCCAGCAGCGACCCATTCGCATTTATCTCATGATCATATGTTACTGAATCATAGTATGGGACACCTCGTTCTTGAGGATCAAAGAACTTTCCTAACGGTCTCATCGGCCAACCTAAAACATCATCTTCGTCATAAAAATTATGCCATTCGAATGAATAGCCCATACTGCTAGTATAAATAGATTGGATTCTATTTCTTCCCGCAACAAAGACAGGAATATTACAACCTGTAGTAAGCAATGTTTTCAGTCCTTTGAGACGGACAAATGACTCAAGATCAGACCCATCAGGGATAGAACCGACATGATTTGTTGTCCAAATACCTTGAGTAGGAGTAGGCGATTGTGAGTCCCAGATATAATTCGACATAACCTGACACCCAAGAGAATGAGCAACCACAATGACATTTTTAGACCCCACGTCAAGGTCATCGTACACACTGACTAATGAATCAAATATCCTTTTTTGCGTTTCACAATAAACACTATTATTCTGATGCGCTCGATGCTCTAAGCTTGCAGCATCTGAGAAACTAAAAAGCATAAACTTTCTAAGCTTGATCCAATCAATTTCAGACTCTCTTTTAGTTTCTTTAAACACCGCATTTTGATTATCCTGAAGGATGTCTTGGAAATACACAGGTTTAAACAATATTTCTGAGTAATTATTACCAACCCTCTTTTCAACCGCCCTTGATAACTGGTCAATGTCATCCTCAAATTCTGATTTAGAGATATCACCCATCCCATGAGTCAAAACAATTGCTATTTTTTTACCCACATTCCCCCCCTAATAGTAACTATATTCACCACATCTAAAACACCATTAACTTGCCATCCACAGATCAAGGCACCAAGTATTAACAGAAACAAGCCAAACATATCAACAAGAATATTATTAATTACTGAGACAGTAATGCATTTTAATTACAGCGCCCAGTCGACACATAAAACCCAGTCGACCCACTAATGCATAACAATCAATTACTAAGAATTACTGAGGAATTTCCTATCAAAATAATATATTACAACAGATACCTTAAATACCTTACAGATAAGCTATTTTACAAAAACATGGATATTTAAAGAATAGTTTGGCGCACACGCGATCTTTGACAGTTATTAATTAACTTTAAATACACTTTTCCTTCCCATTAATCAGAAGGCTAATTCTTTTTCATGCCATTGAGTTGCGAATGCTTCTGATACTACAAACCATTTTCCGTTTGGGCCTTGTGTACCCTGATTTTCTCCCATGCATGAGCACTGGCATTCGTGGCCTTTTGCGTGCCAGCATGCTGGAGCACATTTTTCTTGCTTACGATATGGTTGAATTACGTAAATACGATTGAAGCGTTGAAGGGAACGAGTGACTAAATCATCAAACCAGGATTTTGGGAGATCCCAAAATTTACTGTTAGCATTCTAATTACGTCTTGCTCTGCTAACAAACTGACTCCACCAATACATACCTGTTGATGGATTGCTATTGTGTACACCTTCCCCCCCCCTTTCCTCACCTTTTCCGAGAAAAATCAGGCAGTGGTAAACCACTGCCTGAAAACCACAAGTTTATTTACGCTTTATAGTTTCAACAACCGCAGTTTTTTTACGACGCTCCGCTTCTTTCACAGGTATAAACCTGCCAGTACCAGCATCACGGCCTACTTTGTAGGACTTGGGACTTTTAGCCATATCAATAACCTATCAAAACTGGAGGCGGCCATATTAGGGGATAGATGCAAATATCAGCAAATATGCTAACATTACGTTGGATTGATCATCTAATAGAAACAGGCGTCCGCCTCCGGGCTCGCCTATTTCTACCCATTGATCTACCACGGCCTTACCAAGTCTGTCCCGCAAAGATCAGCTGCTTGGTAAGGCCTTTTTACGTCTCACTGCACGGTAGATATGGCACAGAAGACTTATACTCTTCTCATAAATTCTCCTCTGGAATACCTAATTTCATTTTAATTTTATTTAGAACTGCATCCACAATTAACAAATCATAACTTTCTGTTACTTCAATAGTAGTGTTTAACCCAGGCCCAACAAAACGAACGGAATATACATCTGGGGTGTTACCTGGAATTTCCGCCTCAGCTGCAATATTATCTACGTCTTGTTTTTTCATAGAGGCATCGGAATCATCAGGCTGAACACTTTCATCTTGCAACTCTCTTTCATTATCTTGTACGTTATCGAATAATTGGTTATCAGTATCCAGCAATCCAACTTCACGTGCGCCTTTAACAAAATACCCTGATATACGTGATGCTAGTTGTGGCGGCACCTCAAATTCTCGAACAAGCATACGGTCGAGTATGTCCGTAGGCACTTTGCGACCACGAAATCGGTCGTAAAGATTTGCAAAAACGCCAGATGATAAAAATGCCTTTCGCAGTAAGCTCTTTTCTTCTTCTTCTGAGTATGCATGTTTGTATTCATTAAATAGCTCAGTACAAGTTAAGTCGCCACGCTGATTATTGATGAGTCCAAATTTATCAGCTGCAGAGACAAGGGCTTTAAATGCACCACTCACACTTTTGCCCATTTTATCCGCACATGTATGAATAGAGCTTTGCCCTCCTAAATCATATACAGCGTTAGCAATTTCAACTGAATTACTTAGCGAAGCGCGAGGATAATCAACAATTTTAGGCATAATAATTCTCTTCTGAGATCACGTACCAAGGAATGCTAGAACATAAAGAGGACAAATGCAAGAGTTAAATCCTATCTTCTAATTAACTTAAGAGACCCACTACCACAAAAACCTTAACTATATACTATATTAATATATTTCATATAGTTACAAACCAAAAACCAAAGGCACTTTCTTTATTTATAACCCAACAACAACAAAAATATAGAAGCCCAAAAAACACCTATAAATAAAACTATATACTTATCAATAAATTATAACTAAGAACCCCCTGAATTATTAACCTCATACAGACCATCGCATCGAAGGACTTTAAACCTAAATCCTACACAAATTAATAAACACCCAATATCAGCGCTATTATTCGCATTAATCTGGTAAAGGCAGCTTAAAAAGCTAGCTATATTAGTAGGCCATTCAATTTTATTTACTATCTTTACAAAGTCTTATTTATATTTTAGGGGTGTTTTACAGGGGCCTTTCAATGAGCAGGTGGATTTATCGATATTAAATCTAACGACTAAACTCACCCGACGAAAACCGCATCGCGGTTTTTGGTCGGGTGGAGCGCCTTGTTAAATGTAATTTACTCATAGACGACAAAATCGATATCCGTGAGCACAATACTTAATTCGATGATGCGCTTCCCAGTTTTTACCACAAAAAAAACCCGGCAATGCCGGGCTTTTTGATCTCAGCTTGCAACGACTACTACTTCCGCTTAGGCAAATAAATATCCGTACAAGTCCCCTCTGCCACTTCCGCAGCAAAGTTAAGCGTCTCTGACAACGTTGGATGTGGGTGTATGGTCAATGCAAGATCCTGCACATCAGCCCCCATCTCTAACGCTAGTACTGCCTCGGCAATCAACTCACCGGCATTGGTACCGACGATACCGGCACCGATGATACGATGATGTTCATCGAACAGTACTTTGGTCATTCCTTCGTCACGTCCGATGGAGAGTGAACGACCACTCGCGGCCCATGGGAAAGCACCCTTCTCGTATTTGACTCCCTCGGCTTTACATTCATCTTCGGTCTTGCCCATCCACGCGACTTCAGGGTCGGTGTAACAGACAGAAGGAATGGTACGGGCATCAAAGAAAGTCTTCATACCACTAATCACTTCCGCTGCGACCTTCGCTTCGTGTGTCGCTTTATGCGCTAGCATCGGCTGCCCAACGATGTCACCAATCGCGAAGATGTGATTCACGTTGGTACGCATCTGTTTATCAACATTAATAAAGCCACGTTCATCAACGGCAACGCCTGCTTTATCAGCATCGATCAACAGGCCATTCGGTGTACGACCAATCGAGACCAACACGCGATCAAAGGTATCCTGCGCTGGCGCGCCCTTACCTTCAAACGAACAGACCATACCTGCATCAGAAGGCTCAATCGCGGTGACCTTGGTATTCAGGAAGATGTTTTCGTAACGCTTTTTGATACGGCGTTCTAATGGGCGCACGATATCGCGATCCACACCTGGAATCAGACCCGGTGACAGTTCAACGATGGTGACATCAGAACCGAGCGCATCGTAAACCGTGGCCATCTCCAGCCCGATGATACCGCCGCCAACTACTAATAAGCGCTTAGGTACTTCGGCAATCTCCAGTGCATCGGTTGAATCCATTACACGAGGATCAGCCCATGGAATAAACGGTAGTTTAGTCACACGTGAACCGGCGGCAATGATGCTGTTTTCAAAACCGATCACGGTCTTGCTGCCATCGTCCGCTTCCACTTCAATCGTATTGGCAGAGGTAAACTTACCGTAGCCGTGAACGATCTCAACGTTACGCTGCTTGGCCAGTCCTTTTAGACCGCCGGTTAGTTTACCGATCACACCCTCTTTATGGGCGCGCAGTTTGTCGATATCGATCTCTGGCTTATTAAACGCCACACCGATCTCAGAAAACTCTTCCGCTTCGTTGATCACCTGCGCGGTATGCAGCAGCGCCTTCGATGGGATACAGCCGACATTCAGGCAGACACCACCGATGTTTTGATAGCGTTCGATCAGGATAACTTTTTTGCCAAGGTCTGCCGCACGAAACGCTGCAGTATAACCACCAGGGCCGGAACCCAACACAACGAGCTCTGCCTCTTTATCAACATCACCGCTATAGCTTGCAGCCTTAGGCGCTGGTGTAGCAGGTGTTGATTCAACAGCTGGTGCAGATTCGGTCTTTGCAGCAGGCGCTTCACTAGCAGCAACTTCGGTCACTTCCAGCTTAATCACCAAACTACCTTGAGAGACTTGATCTCCAAGTGCAACCAGCACCTCTTTAACCACGCCACCCTGTGGTGCAGGGATCTCCATCGCCGCTTTATCCGACTCAACCGAGATCAGCGAGTCTTCCGCTTCAATCGTATCGCCCACACTCACCAGCACCTCGATCACTTCAACTTCGTCGAAATCACCAATATCAGGAACAGGAATATCTATTATCTGACTCATCGTCATACGCTCCTGTTACAGCAATTCTTCAGGTGCGCCCGCAAGCACACTACTGAGGAAGGTGGTGAAACGTGCACCATCGGCACCATCAATCACACGGTGATCGTATGAGAGCGCCAGCGGCAACATCAGCTTAGGATCAAAGCTTTCGCCGTTCCATACCGGTTGAATCTTCGCACGCGACACACCAAGGATCGCAACCTCGGGTGCATTGACGATCGGGGTAAATTTAGTCCCGCCGATACCACCCAGACTTGAAATGGTCAGGCAACCGCCCTGCATATCAGCTGGTTTAAGTTTTTTGTCACGCGCCTTGATGCTGATCTCACCCATCTCGGTGGCGATCTCGACCAGACTCTTTTTATCGGCATCACGGATCACAGGAACCACCAGACCATCCGGCGTATCGACCGCGATACCGATGTTGTAGTAACTCTTGTAGATCAGATTCTCGCCACTCGCATCAAGCGAAGTATTGAAACGAGGAAACTCTTTTAACCCTGCTACCACAGCCTTAACCAGGAAGGCCAACATCGTAATGCGAATGCCCTGCTCTTTGTATTCAGGCACCATCGCTTTACGGAATGCTTCCAGCTCAGTGATATCAGAATCATCAAACTGTGTGACATGTGGAATCGTTACCCAGTTGCGATGCAGGAACTTACCAGTAAGCTTATTAATCTTGGTAAGCTTCTTGCTCTCAACCTCACCCCACTTGCCAAAATCGATCTCTGGCATCGGCTCGACTTGCAAACCGCCACCATCCGTCGCTGGCCCACCGTGGATCATCACGTTTTTAACAAAGGCCTTAACATCTTCCTGCGTGATACGACCCTTACGACCACCACCGACAACGCTGCCAAGGTTAACGCCAAGCTCACGTGAAAACTTACGCACTGATGGGCTAGCGTAGGCTTTAGCAAAACTGGTTTCATCGATCTTCGCAGGTGCCATTGGCGCTGCACGGCGTGGCGCCTGTTGCGGTGCTGCCTGAGGTGCTGCGCGAGCAGGCGCAGGTGCTGCCGCAACAGGTGCACTTGCCGCTGGTGTCGCTGGCACTTCTGCTGCTGGTGCATCACCTGAAGGCTCAAGCATCATAATCAACGAGCCTTCTGCCACCTGGTCTCCCAGTGCAACCTTAAGCTCGGTGATCACTCCACCCTGTGGCGCGGGGATCTCCATCGCAGCCTTATCAGACTCCACTGAAATCAGTGAATCTTCGGCCTGCACGGTATCACCCACCGCTACTAATACTTCAATCACTTCGACGCCGTCGAAGTCACCAATATCCGGAACTAATATCTCTATTGCCATCTTGATATCCTCTTATGCAGAAGCCGGGGTTGGTTTTTCTGGATTGATGCCATATTTGGCAATCGCTTCAGCAACCTTCTCAGCCGGTATCTTGCCTTCGTCTGCCAAGGCCTTCAGCGCAGCAACCACGACATAGTGACTGTTCACCTCAAAGTGTTTACGCAGCTGCGCACGGGTATCACTGCGGCCAAAGCCATCAGTTCCCAGCACTTCATAGTTACCCGGCACCCACTTGCGAATCTGATCTGCATAACTCTGAATATAATCAGTCGCAGCGATAAACGGCCCTTCACGACCCGCCAATGCTTCCGCAACATAAGGTGTCTTCGCAGACTCACTCGGATGCAAACGATTCCAACGATCAACGCTCTGCGCTTCACGTGATAGCTCGGTGAAACTGGTCGCACTCCAGATATCAGAAGCGACATCCCAGTCACTCTGTAGCAGCTCACTCGCTTTGATCACTTCGCGCAAGATGGTACCGGAACCCAGTAGTTGAACTTTATTTGAACCACTACCCTCTTTAAACAGGTACATCCCTTTGATGATCCCTTCTTCACTGCCTGCTGGCATTGCAGGGTGGGTGTAGTTTTCATTCATCGCGGTGACATAGTAGAAGACGTTCTCCTGCTCACCGTACATACGACGCATGCCGTCGTGAATGATCACTGCCATCTCGTAGTTAAAGGTTGGATCATAACTAACACAGTTTGGAATCGTGCCCGACATAATCAGACTATGGCCATCCTGATGCTGCAGACCTTCGCCCGCTAGCGTGGTACGACCGGCGGTGCCACCAATCATAAAACCGCGTGCCTGCATATCACCCGCCGCCCATGCGAGATCACCGATACGCTGGAAACCAAACATTGAATAGTAGATGTAGAACGGGATAGTGCTAACACCGTGCGAGCTATAAGAAGTCGCCGCCGCAATCCACGAGCACATCGCGCCCGCTTCATTAATGCCCTCTTCCAGAATCTGGCCGCTCTTGTCCTCTTTATAGAACATGATTTCATCTTTGTCCTGCGGGGTGTAAAGCTGCCCCACCGAAGAGTAGATGCCAAGCTGACGGAACATTCCTTCCATACCGAAGGTACGCGCTTCATCAGGAACGATCGGCACAATGTGTTTGCCAATCTTTTTATCACGACATAGCAACGTTAACATACGTACCCACGCCATCGTGGTCGACATCTCTTTGTCACCAGATCCCACTAACAGCGGCTCAAAAATAGAGAGCGGTGGAATTTCTAAGGCATCGACTTTTGATGAACGAGTCGGCAGATAACCGCCCAACTCTTGTCGACGCGCATGCATGTATTGCATCTCTTCCGAGTCTGCTGCCGGCACATAGTAATCACCTGCAGCGGCCGCTTCATCATCCAATGGAATATTAAAACGATCGCGAAACGCAACCATGTCATCGTTATCCAGTTTCTTTTGTGAATGGGTACGCATCTGCCCTTCACCGGCAGAACCCATGCCATAACCTTTTACTGTATGCGCAAGGATCACCGTTGGCTGACCATTCTGATTAACCGCTGCATGATAGGCCGCATAAACTTTATGAGGATCATGACCACCGCGGTTTAGACGCCAGATATCTTCATCAGACATCTTCGACA
>Ga0316204_10011458_pt1 | contig 11090 bp, 5 predicted proteins | sample 6monrhotite_MG_2_FD_205661 | JGI IMG/M metagenome (GOLD analysis project Ga0316204, IMG submission 205661) | Microbial mat bacterial communities from mineral coupon in-situ incubated in ocean water Damariscotta River, Maine, United States -... | ecosystem: Environmental > Aquatic > Marine >...
GAGGACCGGAGTGGACGTATCTCTGGTGTTCCGGTTGTCACGCCAGTGGCATTGCCGGGTAGCTATATACGGACGGGATAACCGCTGAAAGCATCTAAGCGGGAAGCCCCCTTCAAGATTAGGTTTCTCTGGAGCCTCGAGCTCCCTGAAGGGCCCTCGAAGACTACGAGGTTGATAGGCTGGGTGTGGAAGTTCAGTAATGGATGAAGCTAACCAGTACTAATTGCCCGTGAGGCTTGGCCATATAACACCAAAGCAGTTTTGGTGTGTTCTGCAACGTGTAATGCGACGCTGAAATAGACTACGACATCAAAAACTATCCAGATTGTTATTCAATTCGGATCAAAGAAAAACCAGATAAAACAAGGGACAGTTTACTCAATTCCCTATTTGTCTTGGTACATGGACAGAGTTGCTCATTGAAAATGAGTTAACTGTCCCTGGTTTTTTCTTTGAACCAACCAGTTTTCCTGGCGGTAATAGCGAGCGGGAACCACCCGATCCCATTCCGAACTCGGAAGTGAAAACGTTCAGCGCCGATGGTAGTGTGGGGTCTCCCCATGTGAGAGTAGGACACTGCCAGGATCTTATTTAGAAAAGCCGCACCCGTTTTGGGTGCGGCTTTTTTTTTGCCGGTTTGGACTACTTTATGAATTAAGTTGCCGGCGAATTGAGCGCGTGAGCTATAATGTGAGTCGCTATTAGAAGAACTAATAAATATAAAGCGACGTAAGACAACCAATCGGTTCCAGCGATAATGCCAACCACCATCAGTATGGAGTTAGCCGCAGTGAATGTCAGGGAAGCAGGCAAGAAAATATCGGTTCTATTCGTTTCGGTTCTCGGCACAATATTTTTGTCGAGCACAGCAATCGCTCAGGCTATTCCACAAAAGAATGTGAATGTCATCGGCCCGACGCCGGTTAACTGGTTGCTCGCTGGTAACCCGCGAATGCAGCAAAACGAGCCGGAATGTGCTGTTTCTCCGGCAAACACCAACTGGCAGTTCTGCGGCTTCAACGATTATCGGGCAGTTAATGACCCGACAATCGCTGACGCATTTCCTGGTGTCGCGATGTCCCGTGACGGTGGCAAAACCTGGATAAGCGGCCTGCACCCATGGCATCTCGGCGACATTCCCACGCTCAACCAAAAATTTGGTGCTGATGCGAATATCGAGGCTCTGCCGAACCTTTTGCTCTACAACTTCATCGCCGGTTGGCGCGATGACACCCGACCCGGCGGCGTATATGTATCGCGCTGGTATGAACATAATCGGGAAGTTGGGCCGCCCTGGGAATTTTTGGATGTTATTGAAGTTGAGGTAGGCACTTCCGGAAAATTCCTGGACAAGCCTGCATTTGACGTCGCCTTGTACGACCTGGCCTTGGGTCGAGCGCCGATAGAGTTACAGATTCCAGCCTTCCAAGATCCCCGTAACCCGGCCAATTCGCATCCTGCGTACACGCTAAGTACGCCTGCAGCCAGGGCACACCTTTGCTATTCCATTTTCGTTGGTAACGATAACAATGACGGCACCAAGATTAACTGTGTGGCCTCAGACGATGGTGGCCAAACCTGGCCGGTTCGATCAAAGATCACCGAAAGCGTCGATATTAACCAGGGTGCGAGTCTTGCGACCCGCAATGGTGGGCAGGATGTACTGGTCGTATGGCGTCGTTTTGACGACAATAACGAGACCGGCGCGATCATGTATGCAACGTCGACCAACTGGGGTAATACCTGGTCGAAAGGTGAGGTGTTAACCGAGTTTTGTGCCTTTGACCAGTCGACAGGGCCAGCTCGATTCCGCACCAATGCTTTGCCTGTAGCGGTCAGCAACGGCACAGATTTTTCGGTCTATTTTGCAGCCCGTAACAACGCGACCGAAACCTGTTTTGCGCCCGCTAAAGGTAATGCGAAGAATAAGCAACCGACGCCGCGCATGAGCAATGTGGGCGAAGGTCTGGATTTTGATGGCCCAGAGGATGGCCAGGTTCGAACCTTCCTGAATTTCTCGCGCATCATGATGGTTCGCGGCACGGGTAGCGGCAGCCTGACCTGGTCAACACCGGAAATGGTGGATCCACAGCTTATCGGTGGTGGCAACAACCCTGACGCGCCACGCAAACCCTTCCATCAGTTCATGCCTGCAGGCGAAGTTGCCGCGGGTATTGAAACAATCAGCTGGTTTGACAGTCGCTTCGACAAACTGAATGCGCTGGCCACCCCGATCGTCGGCGGCTTTGTTGAGGACCAGGTTCTGCACCTCGAACAAACTCCAGGCGGCGGGTCTGCTGGTACGGTTTTACCCTCCGGTATTTACGAAGTCGTGCCGCCGCCACCGGAATTGCCGCCGGCGGTGAATAATTTCCCGCTGCGACGCAATATCGATATGTTCGCGGCACAGTTGCAGGGTGGCAATATTCGGCCATACACGGTCGATGCTGAATTCTATCCGGATACGAATGGATCACCGAGCAACTCGGTTCGTGTATCGCGCTTTGCGACCCGAGCGAAGCCCGGTGGTGCCGCTGGCGAGCGCCAGCAACTTGAATACAACTATGCAAACGGGCGTTTGTTCCGAAAAGGCCGTGCGCCGTTTATTGGCGACTACAACACGGTTTTCGCTCCCCAATATCGTCGACTACAAACTGGCGAATGGGTTTCCAACCAAAATCCCTTAAACCTGTCGTCGGGCAGCACAGAATTGTTTTCCTCCTCCGAGCCGGTATTCAACGTCGGCTGGACCAGTAATCACCAGGTTCGTGGCCGGGTGTTCTATACCGGATGTGATGTCTGGGACGAAGCATTACAAATGTGGGTTGCGTCACCGGATGGTTGCGCGAGTACTTACCAGGACCCAACCGCCCTGAATCCAGCCGCATTGGCACCATTGACGGGTGAAGACGGATCTACCGATGGCCCTCCCGGCGTTTGTCAGGCCGTGGCTCCCGGGCAGCTGAAACCGCAGCCGCTTACGCGCAACCAGAATATCTATGTCGCTGCGATGAAGCCGGGCATCAACGTGAACGTCGCGTCCGCTATCAAGTTCCCGGACGGTATGGGTTTCAACACGTTTGTGCTGCAGATTCAAAATGGCACGTCGGTCAGTCGCCGCGTACGCCTGGAATTGCCGCTTGATGATGCGGCTGTCAGTTTTGATAAAGATGAGCCACTGAAGAATATCGAAGTAAGTGTCAAGCGTGGCTCGGGCAATGTGCGCACAGCGTTTGATGTAGCCAATATTGCAGATGCACCGGATGACGTGGTCGTCGAGGTATTCGATGTAACGGGTCTGCCTGCTGAGCAGTCGTCTCAACGTGGCACCGGTAGTCTGGTGGCTCGAGTCGCTTTGGTTCGCAACAACCTCGTGCCTCTGGAAAATGTTCAAAATAACGACCCGGTCGATGGTGAACTCTACGACATCATCGACCCGGCCGATGGCGAGTTCTACGACATCATCCTAAAACGCGAGATCGGTGTGCGCCGATCGCTGGACCTCGAAAATCTCGATCTCGAGAATCTCGATCTTGAAAACTCCATCTTCCTTCTCGATCTCGAAAATCTTGACCTTGAAAACCTGGATCTTGAAAACCTGGATCTCGAAAACCTCGACCTTGAGAACGCGGTGCTGTTCCTGGACCTGGAAAACCTCGATCTCGAAAACGTCGACCTGAGCAATCTGGATCTCGAGAACGCTCTCTATGAGCAGCTTGACCTTGAGAATCTGGACCTTGAGAACCTTGATCTAGAAAACCTGGATCTCGAGAACCTGGACCTGGAAAACAGGAACCTGTTCTACCTCGATCTTGAGAACCTGGACCTGGAAAACACCGTCTTCGAACAGCTCGATCTTGAGAACCTGGACCTTGAGAACCTGGATCTCGAGAATCTGGACCTGGAGAACCTCGATCTAGAGAATCTGGATCTTGAGAATTTCTCAATCTACGCTTCCGATGTAGAGAACCTGGACCTGGAAAATCTCGATCTTGAGAACACCGCGCCGGGTGATGAGTACGTTGAAATCAGCTGGACGGCTGATTCGGCCACCAATACGACCACCGGTGTCGACATCAAGCCATTGTTCAGCCCGAACCTTGCCGGTGCGATTGAAGAAAGCGGCACCAAGGTTCTGTTAACCGTCCGGCAGCCGTACCTGACTGGCACCGTGGTCACAAACCAGGCGGGGGCTGCACCAGGCGTGTTCTGCACGCCGCAGGTGGTTGCCGAAAACCAGGTGGTATTTGCAGCGATTCTTGATGCCAGCCAGATCAATGACCTGATCGCTGATCCGGATCCAACGAATCCGGACACACCGTCCTTCCTTATCGATCCGGACGGTTCAAAGATCATCACAATGCGCTTTATCAATCCGCCGCCGGGCTTTGATATCGAAACGCTGAGTCGCAATACGGGCGTCGCCTTGTACACCCAGCCGGGTGCAGAGCAAACCTGTGATGCTGAACTTGGTGGAACTGAGGTGTTCACTGTCTGTGAGATTGATTACATCGCGGACAACGAGCCTCCTGTTATTACGCTAATAGGCAATGCCACTGTCACGGTGGGCGCCGCACCGCCGCCGTCTGTGTATCTGGATGCGGGTGCTACAGCATTCGACGAGGTTGATGGCGAGGTCGTGCCGGTGATCACGTCGAACGACGTGGATCTCGCAGCATTGGGTACTTACTCGGTTACGTATACTGCGTCTGACTCCAGCGATAATGTGTCGACGCTGACGCGTACCGTGATTGTTGAGGATCAAACACCGCCGGTCATTACCGCGCCAGCAGACATTCCAAACGCCGAAGCGACGGCGTTGATGTCGACGCTGGATATTGGCACTGCCACGGCGACTGACTTCATCGATCCCGATGTCACTGTCAGTAGCGATGCGCCGGCGTCATTTGCCTTGGGTACGACCATAGTTACCTGGACCGCGACAGATGATGCGGGCTTGATCAGTACTGCGCAGCAGTCTGTGACCCTGGTCGATACGACGTCGCCCGCTGTAACACTACTCGGCGCAAGCCCATTAACGTTGGAGGCCTCGGCCAGTGCCTACGTCGATGCGGGCGCGACTGCTATTGATACTGTTTACGGCATGTTGGTGCCGGCGATCACGTTTAACGATGTTGATCCTGGCACGGTCGGTTCCTACAGCGTTACTTACACGGCGACGGACGGATCGCTGAATGCGTCGACCGCAACGCGCATTGTAAATGTGGTGGATACGACGGATCCGGTCATCGTCATTACCGATCCGCCAGTTTTCACGCCCGCTGAACTTCTTCTGCCGCCGGGGGCGACAACTCTGCCTGTCAGCTGGCCAGTCAGTGCGCAGGACCTGGAGGCTGGCCTGTCACTGGTTTGCACTATTGGCGGTGTCGATTTTGAACCGGAGTCAACAGACTATGCCGACGGTGTGCTGACTGCGGTCTTCGAATACCCTTTCCCTGCTGGCCCAACCAGCGTGACCTGTACGGTCACCGACCAGGGTGGTAATTCAGCGACCTCGGATCCATTCGAGGTACTGGTTGAAGACATCCCGGTAATTACAGCGCTTGAAGGTACCGTTGTTGTTCCTTCGGATGGTGGCTCAACCGCGTCGGTTTCCAATGCACAGCTGGCGGCCAACATTTCGGTCACCGATCTGGTTGATGAAGATCTTTCTGACGCAGTAAGCTGCCTGGACACGGATCCGACCGACTTTGCAATTGGCCAGCATCCAATCGAGTGCTCGGTGACGGATAGTGGCGGCAACTCGGCGACGACGTCGTTCACTCTCGAGGTCGTCTATCCCTACGATGTCGTGATCCTGCCGCTCAAGGGCAACATAAAAGCGGGTAGCACGGCGCCGGTTGACTGGTACTACGTAGAGACTGGCACATCTACGAAGGTCGATAGCTCTGCTGTTGATCCAAGCGTGGCGTGGTTTGGTCCATTCTCGGAACGGACCTGTTCTTCGGGTAGTGACGGCAGTGGTGACGGCGCGGAAGACTCCGGCAGTAGCAGTATTCGCTACTCATCATCGGACAATACCTGGCGCCTGAACTGGCAAACGCCGGGCATGCCGGGTTGGTTCAAGGTTGTCGTAACGCCGCCGGGGAGCGATGCGTCATCGGTCTGCGTACGACTACGTCCGTAAGCTATTTGGCCTAATGGCCATTCGAAGCCGTGCGGCTCGCTCTTAGCGAGTCCACGGCTTTTTGTTTCCACTCGCCGAGTGATGCGGTGTATCGCCAGGTAGGCACGTCGTCGAAAAACATGCCCGCTGCCTCGCTACGGCGTTCGATGCAAAGCTCGAATTCAGCAATGGCTGCCGGGCTACGGCCTGCGCCAATGTATGCCTGTCCAAGGTAGTAGCGAACGATCCACAGGTCGGCATATTCCAATGAGGCACGCAGCGCTTCGATCGCTATGATGAATTCCTGCTGGTGAATTGCGTTAATGCCGTCGATCAGCTTGGCGTAGGCCCGTGCCGGGCCAAGTTTTTGTCGATACTGCTCTGCTATTTCGAATGCTTTGTCATGCTGGCCATTGGCAGCATAAATTTCGGCCGCGGGAATGAGTTGGCCTTCACCCTGCTTGGACTCCATCAGATCGAGGATCTCTAGCGCTGCACTGGTGCTTCCCAGGCTCAGGTTGGCCTGCGCCAAAGCAACCCGCTTGGTCGCCTGGCCGCGTACGTTATTCTGGACTTCATCGACGCCGATGCCACGCTGCAACAACTCGATAGCGTCATCAAACCGGCCTTCGAACAGCGCGATATCGGCTAGTCCAATGTTGGCAAGCGACTCGCCGCGCGTGCCGGTTTCCGCCATGCGGCCGTAATAATTCTGCGCCTTTTCTGTATTTCCCTCGGCAAGAGCGGTGATTGCGAGAACCATGTAGGACTTGAAAAAGCTCGGGTCGTCTTCGATGACCTTGGTCGCCTCCCTTCGCGCGGTTCCCATATCACCGGCATACACGGCGTACTGTGCGTGATTGCCGTGATACAGCACACGACCAGGGTAGATCTTTAGCAGTTGCTCGCTTTGTGCAAGCGCGCGTTCATATTGCGCGGTGAAGGTGTACAGAATTGCCAGGTTATTGTTGCCGGCACCGTCGGCAGGAAACTTTTCGACCAATTGTTCGTAATTTGCGATCGCCTGATCGTAGTCAACAGAAACTACTGTGTAATAGAGACCAAGAGTTCGATAGCGCTCGCGCTCTGTCATGCGATCCAGCAGCGAAAGTGCGGTTTGCCACTTCTCACTGGCCTCGTCGGGGCGGCCAATCTTGTGTGCCGATAATCCCCAGCCGGAATATGCACGCGCCATTTCAGGGTCTTCTTCGATCGCGCGTGCGTAAAAGGTAATCGCTTCTTCGTCCTGGCCGTTTCGCGCAAGGTCTTGTGCCTGGGTGTAAAACTTCATTGCTTGCAGTGACGCGGCGGTAACCGTTTCGCCAGCTGCCAATTGGTCCAGGTCAAGAGAGTCTTCGCCGAGTTCCTTGCGGAAATCTGCTGCCAGTTCGTTAACTGCGAAAAGAACTTCGGCGGGACTGTCCGCCTGCGTATCCGTTGCGGCGATGAGTTCGCCACTCGCCGGATCAACGGCCTTAAGCTCAAGCTCAAGTTTGCCGCTATCTGATTTGATCGAACCCGATAAGACCATACGCACGTCCTGGCGTACTGCGACTAGTCGCGCTGTTTCCTCGTCCAGGCTGTCTCCGAGCTCGAGGCTTAGAGCTTGTTTCAACGCGGTATTGCGAGAATATGCGGTTACAAAAGACGCGCCTTCGATCCCAAGGGACAGCGCCTGTTCCAATGTTCCATCAAAAAGTGCGTTGTCGGTTTGATTATCGAAGTCTGCAATCAGTAGCGAGATTGGCTCCATTGGTGCTGCATCTATCGGGTTGTTGGTGAAGTTCATGTACAGCGAAAAGCCCAGCGCGACGGCCAGCACGCCGATAACGACAAAGTCCATCTTGCGTCCACCGATGGGCGCAACAACCGTGTCAGTCGGGCTGCCCTGGACCTTGATGCCATCTTCGGTAAGGTCGTAGACCCAGGCTAGAACGATTGTTATAGGAAAGCCGATCAAGGCGACGATGATAATCGCGCGCATGACCCATTCTGGCGCATCAAATGCGGGTAGCAGAACGCTGCTAACCTCAATGGCTATCCAGCATACGCCGACGTACAGACCCGCGGTTCTAAAGACCTCGCGGCGGCGTAATTCCAGGAATAGTCTGCGCATCTAAGCGTCTGTCCATTTGGTCAAAAAGCCGCAGAAGTTTAGCACGCAATTGTAAGAATAGAGCATAGCCAGTGGATCCTGAGGGCATGCGATTAATGACTGCTAAACTGCGCAAGGGCCATACATCAGAGGTGCCGTTTGAGATTCGCTGAAATTTTCTTAAGACTGGGTAGTAGCCTGGTTGCCTGGATGGTGCTCTACGCTTACATACTTTGGCTGGCTGCACTGCGAACGATCGGCTGTGGGCCGGATGGAGCCGAGATGCATCAGCTGTTGCTTGGCATGGCGATTATCAGCTGTCCTGCAGTGTTTTTAGTTCAGGTAACACGGACAATGCCGGAGGTGCATGCACTTCTGCGATGGCTTGCGGTGCCTCTGTTTGTGCTAATGCCCTTCGGATTGATAAGTGTCTGGAGTACGTTCTTACGCGCTAATGGTGAGTCCTTATCCATCTGCTCAAACAATGCTGCAGTATTGTGGGAGCGGGTTTGGGCGCCCGTGCAGTTCATAGCGCTCCTAATAATTGCGTACATGCTGATTCAAGTGCTAAAAGTGCACGCGACTAAAAACAATAAGGGGTAACGGTCATGTCAATGGGTTCGGAATTCAAAGATTTTGCAATGCGCGGCAATGTGGTGGATATGGCCGTTGGTATCGTCATCGGCGGTGCGTTCGGAAAAATCGTATCTTCATTTGTTGCCGACGTGCTGATGCCGCCAATAGGTTTGGCCTTGGGAGGGGTCGACTTCAGTGATCTGGCGGTGACCTTAAGCGAGGGCACCGACGGCGCCGAAGCAGTGATGCTTAAGTACGGTGTATTTATCCAGACGGTTGTCGACTTCGTGATTATCGCATTCGCGATTTTCCTCGTGGTGAAGGCGATGAACTCGGTGAAAAAGAAGGAAGAAGCGGCGCCGGCCAAGCCACCTGAGCCGAGCAAGGAAGAAGTCTTGCTGACTGAAATTCGGGACGCGCTGCGCTCAAACTGATAGCCCAGCAAAGAAAACGGCCGGATTCTTGAGAATCCGGCCGTTGCTTGTGTAGCTATGTAACTATTTAAGTCTGGTCGTCGATATCTGCAGCTGGCGCGGATCTGCCGACACTGCCGATGCCATTATCGCGTCCGGATTCGGAATCGTAGTTCTGGCTTGTGCCGATAACCTGGCCATTGGTCGACTTCAGATTGAAGCGGAACTTGCCACTATCGGTGGTTTTCTTTTCAAAGCATTTTTCATCCAGGCAATTTTTCTGCACCGACTCAATGCCATTCGTGCAAGACGCCTTTGATTTATAGCCCTCGCTCGAAAGAATCGTCTCGCCGTTACCGGCCTTCAGACGAAACCGATACTCGCCCGCCTTGTCCAAATAGCATTCAAATTTTCCAGCCATGTTCTTACCCTTTATGTGTGATTTTGGTTCTTCAGTTGCTGATTCTCCATTTGGCGGGATTATCATGCAAATAAATCTGGTTTTTGTTCAATTGGCCAAGAAAATTGTATTGCGGTGACAGAAGATCGTGGCTGTGGCACATTCACCGCCCTTGCCGAAATAACTCTTTCCTGCGGACGAAAAATATCTTGCTTATCAAGCGGCTTCCAACTCTCTATGCAGCCTGTCTTCTGATTCCTGGCGCGGCAGTGCATGCCCAGTCCGCTGATGAGGCGGATGTTTCCGGGCCAATCACGGAAATTACCGTCGTCGATCGCCGTGTTGCCAATACGCGTCCGGCGGGCACGTATGCGTCGGTGGCAACATTACTGCGATTTGATCCTGCGACAGAACTGCAGTCTAGGGGGCTGCCGGAGGGACAGGCCGACGTTACAGTTCGCGGCGGCCTGTTCGAGAATACGGGTTTCAAGCTGGGGGCGGTGACCGTAATCGACCCGCAAACCGGGCACTACGCAGCAGAGCTGCCGATTGACCCGGCATTGCTCTCGGCCCCGGAGATTCGCACCGGAATCGACAACTCCCTGAGCGGATTTAACTCAAATGTTGCGACCGTAGCCTACGTATTGCCGCGTATTCGCAAGGGTGGATCGATATTGCTGGGGGCAGGCAATGACGCTCTGAACTACCAGTCCGCTCGCTTTTCGCTGCTTGCCGAACATGGCGACAGCGCCGATCTGGGCCTGCAATTGGCGGCGTCCAGGTCTGAGGGCGATGGCAGTATCGACAATGGAGATCATAAGTTCGAGCGTCTTAATGCGCAGTTTCAACGCGCAACTGACGACAGTCAGAGCGATCTGGTGCTGGCGTATCAGGACAAGTTCTACGGCTGGCCGGGTGCCTATACGGGCTTCGCCACATTGCCGGAAACGGATCGCACCAAGACCACGCTGTTGCTTGCGAATCACCGCAAGGCCACGGCAAGTGGCTGGTGGGAGGCCAGCGGCTTCTACCGTGAACTCGATGATGACTATGACTTTGACCGGAGAACGCAGGAGTCGGGCGAGCCGGGTTCGTTTGAACATGAAACTCGTGTTTACGGTGCCGGTCTTCAGGGCCTGTCGATGCGCGGTAGTTGGGACTGGCACTACGCGGCGCAATTCACCTCAGATGAGTTGGTGAGATCCACCGATCTCACCGAAGGTACATTCACATCCAGAGACTATCTGGCGCTGAGCGTTGTGCCGGCGATCGAGTTGGCGAGCGACGGAAACCGCAGCGTGACGCTGCGTGCCGGGGCGTCAGTGGACATATCGAATCGCGACGACAACGAGATCCTGCCGGTTCTAGGACTGACAATCGCGACCGATAGCAACGGTGCCAGCCGCTTCCTCAGTCTCGATTATGCGAGTACGTCGCAAGTGCCCGGGTACACCGTGCTGAACTCACGACCGACCGGCC
>Ga0316204_10011459_pt1 | contig 11089 bp, 6 predicted proteins | sample 6monrhotite_MG_2_FD_205661 | JGI IMG/M metagenome (GOLD analysis project Ga0316204, IMG submission 205661) | Microbial mat bacterial communities from mineral coupon in-situ incubated in ocean water Damariscotta River, Maine, United States -... | ecosystem: Environmental > Aquatic > Marine >...
CGCTTGTTTGCGAAACATCTGGAGATGAACCTGCCGGGCAATCCGACCGTCATTGTGAACAACATGCCCGGCGCCTCAACACTGAATGCACATTTGCACGTTTTGTTGAAGGCGCCCAAAGACGGAAGCACCGTTTACTATGGTCCGCGTTCGTCGCTGGGTGAGCTTCTGCAGCTGCCCGGATTTTCATTCAAGTACAGCGAGTTCACACCGCTGGGTGGCGTGCAGGTTGCCGGTTTGGTTGTCTACACGCGCACTGACGCATTGCCGGGAGGCGTCAGCGGACCGCAGGACATAGTGGCGAAGGGCGAGCTCAAATTTGGTGGTATGCCGGCCGAACACGGCCGCATGATCATCAGCACCATGGCGCTGGATCTGATCGGTGCAAACTACAAGTACATCGGCGGCTATCCAAGCAGCGGTAATATTCGAGCGGCTATTATCAGTGGTGAAGTGGATACGGCAACTGATGCAGCGCACGCCTACTTAAATCAGGTAGTGCCGGTGCTGGTCGACGCGGGCAAAGCGTTGCCGATGTTCAGCATGCCGCTGTTAGACGAGAATGGCGACATGCTGCAGAATCCTCTCGTTCCTGAGATCCCGGCACTGCATCATTTGTACGAGTCACTCAACGGCGAGGCGCCAAGCGGTGTTCTTTGGGACGCAATCGCGACCATGTTGGAAATCGACCAGACCATGCAGCATGTGTTTCTTGGTCCGCCGGGTATGGACCCTGCCGCTGCGGAAGCTTTTCAGATAGGGCTGCAGAAAGCGTTGACCTCGGAAGCGTATTTTGCCGAGGCGGAACGTATGCTCAGCTATGCGCCGGGGTTTGTCAGCTACCAGCGTCAGGCAGATATTCTGGGCGCCACGGACAATGTGTCGGACGAGGTTATTACGTACATCAAGTCGCATATCGAAAAGAACAGTAGCTACTAGAGTCGCCAGGAGAGCGGATGATGTTAGAAGCCTTATTCGAGGGTCTCGGCCTGATATTCCAATGGCATGTGATTGGCTACTTCGGACTTGGCTGCGTTATTGGGATTCTGCTCGGAGCTGTTCCAGGCATGGGCGGTGCGATTGGCCTGGTGTTGTTGCTGCCGTTTACGTTCAGTATGGAGCCAGTCGCGGCATTCGCCTTGTTGCTGGCCTCGTGGGCGTCGACCTCGACCAGCGGCGCCATTACCTCAGTGCTTCTCGGCGTGCCGAGTACGGCGGCGTCGCAGGCGACTGTTCTCGATGGTTATCCGATGGCAAAGCGCGGCGAGGCGGCCCGCGCTTTGGGTGCCTCCTTTACCGCATCGGCTATCGGTGGCGTTTGTGGTGCGCTCGCACTGGGCGTTTCATTACCGCTCATCTTGCCAGTGATTCTCGCGTTCGAGTCTCCCGAACAATTCATGCTCGGTCTGTTGGGACTGGCGATGGTGGGTTCGCTATCAGGTAGTTCCATCACCAAGGGCGTCGTTGCTGCTTTATTTGGCTTGTTGTTGGCGACCGTTGGCTTGCCCGAATCGCAGGCCATACCCCGCTATACCTTCGGCACGCTATACATGCTCGACGAGTTGCCGCTGATCCCCGTTCTGCTGGGACTCTTTGCCATTCCCGAGATACTGGAACTGGCTGTAAAAAATGTATCGATTTCGAGGGACGGCGCTGCCGGCAAAGCCGACTCCGGCTTGCTGACCGGTGTGCGCGATGCCTTCAAACGTCTGGGTCTGGTTGTTCGCTGCAGCATCATCGGTGCGTACATCGGCATGCTGCCCGGACTGGGCGCGTCCATCGTTGGCTGGGTGACCTACGGTCACGCGAAACAAAGTGTTAAGGACAGCTCGCAGTTTGGCCATGGTGATGTTCGAGGCCTGCTGGCGCCAGAGGCAGCCAACAACGCACTGCGCGGCGGTGCGCTGATCCCGACGCTGACACTGGGGATTCCCGGCAGTGTTGGTACCGCGATTTTGATGGGTGCACTCATCATGCACGGTCTGCGGCCGGGCCCATCGATGCTCACCACCGAGCTTCCCATGACGTTCAGTTTCGTCTGGATGATAGCGATAGCGAGCGTGGTCGCGACATTGATTCTCCTGGCAACCGTAAAACAAGTGGCCAAGGTTGCGCTGCTTCCCGGTCATCTGGTGGTGCCGGCGGTCTTGTTGTTCGTGTTCATGGGTGCCTGGCTCGGCAGTGCGTCGATCGGCGCATGGATAAGTTGCCTCGTATTCGGCGTTGTCGGTTTCATCATGAAACGAGCGGACTGGCCGCGGCCACCCGTCGTACTTGCGCTGGTGCTAGGCCCGATTCTCGAACGCTCATTTCAGATTAGCAATCGTCTGCACGACGGCTATAGTTGGCTACAACGGCCGATTGTGCTGGTACTGCTGCTGGTGATTGTTGCCACAATATTTTTTGCGATTCGCGGAGTTGCGCGAGAAAAGCTCAAAGTGAAAGTGCCGGAGATAAAGAGTTCGCGAAAGACACCGCTCATTTCGATGCTTGTCGCCGCATTCTTGTTGGTCCTGTTCGCAGCTGGCGCTGTTGTCGCTTTGAGTTGGCCACCGCAGGTTCGACAGTTTCCATTGCTAATTTGTGTGCCCGGCGCATTGCTGGGACTGATCGTCGTGATCGACGATGCGCGCATGCTATTGGCTTCAAGAAGGGCAGCCGGAAACTGGCAGACTGTTCTGAGCGACGCAAGCCACAATGTCTGGATGGAGAAGGCGTTACCGTTCTTCATCTACCTCATCGGACTCATTGCCTTGACGATGCTGGTAGGGCAAAAGATCGCGTTGCCGCTATTCATTGCGATCTACCTTGTTCGCTGGGGGCATTACAGCAAACGCATAGCGATTGCCTATGCTGCTTGCGTATGGGCAATCATGGTGCTTTTCTACGGGCAGGTCATGAGCATTCTGTTTCACCCGTCCTGGCTGGCAACGACGTTACGCGACGTGTTGCCCGCGGGCTTTCCTGACTGGTTGTTTTTCTGAGTTTCTAATCTCTGGCTAGCGGGTCTCCATACTCGTGGTGCGGAACATGAATGATGCCTTCGGTAGGGATGCCTGGTTTGAACTGATCGTGGCATCCTTCACAGGTCACGACCAACGCTTCACCTGCGGCTAAGAGCGCGACTTGATCCTGTGCTTCGATGGCTCGCAAAGCGTCCTTGGTAGTGGCGATCATCTGCGCGGTCCATGCTTGCCAGTCCGGATCGCTAACCCAGTCCATATCGGCACGGCCCGTTCCGCCCAGAGAGACGAGAGTGCCTGCCGCGAGTAGTTCGGTAGCATACTGCTTAGCGGTCAGCCAGTTGCGCCCGGTCATGGTGTCGGCGTAGCCGGCCTCCCAGACTTCGTGTGCAGCCCAGTCCACAACCGCGACCATTATCGCGTTCAGACTCGTCTGCATTTCGATGAACTCGCGCTGGGTCGAGGTAGCTTTGTTGACCGCGGAATCAGCCAACAACACGCTTGGCATCGCGCCGAGGGTTGCCAGCCCAAGCGTCACGAGCAGGGCAACTTTTCGCTGCGATTTTAGTAAAGACATGGACATAGTGGTTTCTCCGGCTGGCGTGCTGCGGCTTTCAAGGTGAAAGTAAATACTAGGATTGGCCGAGAAGTGAGGTCTGTACGCAATAACCGAAACTGTTGCTCGAAAACCTCCGAAATAACCAGGTATCGAGAGGCAGATTCTGGGCTAGCGCTTCGCCCGCGGTGGTAAGCCTGTGTGCTGCGACAGGATCCGACCTTTGCGAATACGTTTGGCGTGCGCCTGTGGGGTATTTTTACGGCGTGCAGAGCCACGCACATCCTGATCATCGGGCTGCTCAACCGGTACCAGCTGATCCTTGCCCGATCCGATCAATCGGCCGAGATTCATTTCTCTGAGCGTCTCTCGAATGAGCGGCCAGTTTTTTGGGTCGTGGTAGCGCAGCAGGGCCTTGTGCAAGCGTCGTGCTTCCGGAGTCTTGACCGTCTCGACGCCATCGCTCTTATAGGTCACCTTTCGCAGCGGATTTTTCTTCGAGTGGTACATGGCGGTCGCGGTCGCCATGGGCGACGGGTAGAAGGCCTGTACCTGGTCCGCACGAAAATTATTCTTCTTCAACCACAAAGCCAGGTTCACCATGTCTTCGTCCGTGGTTCCGGGATGTGCAGCGATGAAGTAGGGGATTAGATATTGTTCTTTGTCGGCTTCTTTCGAGAACTGCTCAAACATCTGCTTGAACTTGTCGTAGGAGCCGATGCCGGGTTTCATCATCTTGTCCAGCGGTCCCTTTTCGGTATGCTCGGGTGCGATCTTGAGGTAGCCGCCGACATGATGCGTAACCAGTTCTTTGACGTACTCCGGGTCCTCGACCGCGAGGTCGTAGCGCAGACCGGATGCGACCAGCACTTTCTTCACGCCAGGTAGCTCACGCACCTTGCGGTACAGCGCGGTTAAAGAAGAGTGGTCGGTATTAAGATTGCTGCAAATGCCGGGGTAGACGCAGCTCGGAAGCCTGCAGGCGGCCTCTATCTTGCGGCTCTTGCAGGCGAGTCGGTACATGTTCGCTGTCGGGCCACCCAGATCGGAAATGACGCCGGTAAAGCCAGGCACGGTGTCGCGAATCTTTTCGACTTCTTCGAGGATCGATTCTTCGGAGCGGTTCTGGATGATGCGACCTTCGTGTTCGGTAATTGAACAGAAGGTGCAGCCGCCAAAACAGCCGCGCATGATATTCACCGAGAAACGAATCATCTCGTAGGCCGGGATGTTCGCATCACCATACGATGTGTGCGGCACGCGCGTGAACGGCATGCCGAAGACGTAGTCCATCTCTGCGGTTGTCAACGGGATTGCAGGCGGGTTGACCCAAAGGTCATGCTTGTCGTGCGCCTGTACCAACGCCCGGGCATTGCCCGGGTTCGTTTCCAGATGCAGTACGCGATTTGCATGTGCATACAACACCGCGTCGTTGCGGACTTTCTCGAAGGACGGTAATCGAATCACGGTCGTGTCGCGATTGCGCCTCGCGTCGGGTACGAATCGCAGCACGTTGTCGTTGTCGATCACTTCAGCCTGCTTGTCCGCGCACGCTTCCTGCTCCTGCGTGTTCACATACGGGCTGACAACCTGATCGATGCGACCGGGACGATCTATGCGCGTCGAGTCAATCTCCCACCAGCCTTCTGGTGTGTCATCGCGCATGAACGCGGTACCACGAATGTCGGTCATGTCTGCGACAGGTTCACCGCGAGCCAGACGGTGTGATATTTCGACGATCGCGCGTTCGGCGTTGCCATAGAGCAGGATGTCGGCGCTCGCATCCAGCAGAATTGAGCGGCGCACGCTTCCCTGCCAGTAGTCGTAGTGCGCAATCCGGCGCAGCGATGCTTCGATGCCGCCGAGCACAACCGGCACATCGGCGTAGGCTTCCTTGCAGCGCTGCGAGTACACGAGTGAGCAACGGTCGGGCCGTTTGCCACCGACGCCGCCGGGTGTATAAGCGTCGTCATTTCTGACTTTCTTATCCGCCGTGTAGCGGTTGATCATCGAGTCCATGTTGCCCGCAGCAACACCGAAGTACAGGTTTGGTTTTCCCAGCTCCTCGAACGCATCCTTCGAACGCCACTCCGGCTGCGCGATGATGCCAACGCGGAATCCGTTTGCCTCGAGTAGCCGGCCGATGATCGCCATGCCGAAGGAAGGGTGATCAACATAGGCATCACCGGTGACGATAATGATGTCGCAGGAATCCCAGCCCAAAGCATCCATTTCGGCACGCGACATCGGCAACTGCGGAGCAATGCCAAAGCATTCAGCCCAGTACTTGTTGTAGTCGTGCAGTGCGGTGGCAGGTTTGGACATAAATCAGCCCAGTGTGGGTGGTCGAGCAGTATAACTGCTTGAGATAAGAGGCGCTGTCGCTAATTGGCTGACATGAGCCTACACTGACAGTCGCGAACACTTTCGGAGAACAACGTGTCGGACCAGACGCTGGATCGAATCGAGAAACAACTGCATGAAATGAACGCTCATTTGGCCGATGCGAATGATATCGCCACACTGGCAGCTTACAAGGCGTTGCCACCTGAGCTTGATAACGACAGCCGCAAAGCATTAAAGCTGCTGCGTGACAAAGTGATGGAAAGAGCCAGAGCTCGCGCTGCGAGCTATCTCCCTGCGCCGGTCAAGGCAGTCGTCCGATAGTTGCCTAGCCCGACGGCTGCGCCGATTACAAGTCCGGTCGTATAGACGATTTCTCGCGAAATCCGTACCCCGTAGGAGCCAGCTGCGCCACCAGTGGCCTGGTTTACATGAGCAATATCAGGCAGGCCCATCCATCTTTGAAATATCAGCAAGCACAGCAGCATTTCGACAAGTAGAGAAGATATCGAGATCCGGCCGGTAGGCGCTGGTTGAAATAGCCATTATTCCCAACTCGGTATGAAACAGGTTGTCATGCGAGACAGAACCCGCATCGGCGGGTTGCGAGCAGTTCACCATTTCCTCACTATTCCGCAGTCCACCAGTGCTGAACCACGCAATCATAGGCACGGTCGTCTGCTCTTTAGGCGCAAATTTGTACGGCATGCCATGCAAATACACGTTGTGCTCTCCAAGTGATTCACCGTGGTCGGAAATGTAAACCAGCGATGCCTCTATCTCTTCAGCGTGCGACTGAAGAAGCCGGATCGTGGCGGCAATGACGTGATCGGTGTAGGCAATGGTGTTGTCATAGGCATTCGCGATTTCCTGCTGCGTACAGTCGCCGAAATTGGCGGAGTCACAGGCAGGTTCAAAAATGCGGAACGCATCGGGGTAACGTCGAAAATAGGCAGGCCCGTGGCTACCCAGCTGGTGCAACACGAAAATGGTGTCTGTAGTGACCGATGACAGTCTGTGACTGAGTTCTTCGACAAGTATTTCGTCGTAGCAAGTACCGTCAGGACAGAGGGCATTGTCACTCGACGAATGTACATCCTGGCTGTCAACCCGAGCACAGGTGCCCTTGCAGCTGTTGCCATTGTCGATCCAGTGAACGTCGTAGCCGGAGCGCTTGGCGACATCCAGAAGATTGTCCGCGTTTCTGGCGACGTTGTTGTTGAAATTATTGTGCTCTTGAATGGAAAACATGCAGGGCAGGGACACGGCCGTCGCTGTGCCACATGACTGAACTTCAAGGAACTGAATACTTTCGATTTGTTCCAGTTCAGGGTTCGTGTCGAGCGCATAGCCGTTCAGACTGAAATTGGCTGCGCGCGCCGTCTCGCCCACGATCAGAACGTGCACTCTCGGCTTGCGTTGTTGTGCAGCAGCACTTACATGAGCTGCATCCATTGCAACCTGCTGAAACGGGCCAGGCGTTTCGAAGTTGTCTCTGACAGAGACATAGCTGGCCGAGATCACATTTAGAGGTGCGATCATGTGCCGGATTTCCTGATTGTTTCTCGCGACCGAGAAGATTTCCTTTTGGCTGACAATTAGCGGCGCGGTGATCAGCCCTAGCGCAAGCAGCAGGGCGATACTTCTGTGCATCAAAGCGTGCGGAAACGGTCTCGGTAGAATCGGGTAGCGCCATATTGCGAGTGCCGGAAGCACTCCAAACACAGCGATAAAAGTCAGTTGCGAAAATGAGAGTAATTCGGATGCTTCGGCGCGATCCGTCTGAATAATATTAATGAGCATGCCAGGGTCGAAAAGAACACCATAGTTTGCGGTGAAGTAGCCTGCAGCGGCCGCGGTAAGCAGGGCCAAGCCAAGCACCACACGGGTGGCACGCCCAAATGCCAGCAGCAAGAATACGAGGCTGATCAATCCAACTGTCAGGAATAGAAAGCTGCCGAAATACAGCAGTTCTGCCGGCGCACCCTCCGGCTTGTTGGCGGCGATAACTTCCCAGAAGCCCGCATTGCAGAAGAACGCGAGCCATAGTCCAACAAGAATTATCAAGGCTTCAGGTGTTTTAAGAAAGCGGGACACTAGTTCGCACTCTGGTTATTAGCGAATTTCATGCTGCGCTCCATTGCTTAAGACAGCCTTAAGAAAGTCGGACTAGTCTGCAGACAAGCAGGCTTCGGTATCTCGCTACGCGAATTCGAAGGATTTCTTCTGCAGACCCGTCTAAAGGTGTATGGACAGCATGTATGAACAAGGAAATATGAGGTCGTACCTGTTCTTCGGCGTTGTGATTCTATGCGGCGCAGGAGTCGCGCACGCAGAATCGGAGCCGGTGAGGCTGGAGTCCCCTGACCCGGTAGTGGGATCAATTACGATCGAAAATGGCAGTATTTTTGACCTTGAAGACCCCGAAGAAAATAACTTCCTGTACCGCCTGGCGAACAAGGCGCATGCAACGACGCGGCCACAGGTCATTGAGCAACAGCTGCTGTTTGAGCCAGGAGACGAGTTCTCTTCCCAGGCCTTAGCTGAGTCGGAACGCATCCTGCGCGGCAATCGTTACCTGCAAAAAGCCCAGATCGAAGCCGTTCCAAATGCGACCGGCAGCATGGATATCAAGGTATCGACGGCAGACACCTGGACGCTGATCCCGAAATTGAGTCTGTCGCGTTCAGGTGGAGAGAACAGTTCTGCATTTGGCGTCAAGGAAATGAATCTTTTGGGTACTGGAATCGGTCTTGAAGCTGCCTTTAAGTCCGACGTCGACCGGGATTCAAAAGTTCTTAAGATCGTCGATAACAACATCGGTGACAGCTGGTACCGCGGCAAAGTGATGTACGAAGATAATAGCGACGGGCAGCTGTATCACCTGCAACTGGGTAAGCCCTTTTATGCAATGGACACTGTGCGTGCGCACGGCATATCCCTGTTTGACAATGACCGTACCGAGTCGCTGTACGACCGTGGCGAGATCGCGGCGCAGTTTCAGCAAAAAACAACCACGCAGGAAATATTTTTCGGCAGGTCCAAGGGTCTTCAAAACGGCTGGGTGCGACGCTACACCGCTGGCTTAGGCTACGATGAAAATCGCTTTGCCGAAGTGCCAGGAGCGTTGACGCCGTCAAGCCACATTCCCGATGATCGAAAATTGGTTTATCCATTCGTCGGTATTGAAATCATCCAGGACAAGTTCGACGAGGGGAAAAACTACGATCAGGTCGCGCGTGTTGAGGACCGATTTCTCGGCACTGCTTTTAATGCCCGAGTTGGATTTGCCGGTAGAGGCTTTGGCTCTGATCGTGACGCATTACTGATCGACGCTGGCGTGCAGACGAGCTTCAGTCGCTCGCAGAAAAGTACGGTGTTTTTGACCTCCGACTTCTCAACTCGTATTGAGGATGGGCAAGCGGCGAACACAATGCTGGGTATGGATGCCAAATATTACCGCCGGCAATCCGACAAGCGGCTTCTTTACGCGCAGCTTAGCGGCGAGTACGGGGCGAATCTCGATCTTGACCAGAATATGTACCTGGGCGGTGACACCGGACTGCGTGGTTATCCGCTGCGCTACCAGAATGGCGACAAGCGGGCTCTGTTTACGCTGGAACAGCGATTCTTTACAGACTGGTACCCGTTCCGCCTGTTTCATGTTGGCGCCGCAGTGTTTTTTGATGCCGGTCGAACCTGGGGTGAGGGTCCGTTCGGTAACGGCAGTGACGGTTTGCTCCGAGATGTCGGCGCCGGTCTTCGTCTCGGCAATTCTCGCTCCGGTTTGGGGCAAATGGTTCATATAGATATTGCATACCCGCTGGATGGTGACGACAGCATTAGCAATGTTCAACTTATTGTTCAGACGAAGGTGAGTTTCTAAATATGCGTTCAGTTTCTGCATCAGCCTCCAGAATTATTCAATCTTTGCATCCTCTGTTCTCGTTTGCAGGGAGAACCTTGCTACTACTGTTGGTTTGTCGAACGATATTCGTCATATGGCAATGGCAACGAGTTATTGAAGCCGACATGCTTGCGACCATCTTTATCCAGGGTCTTCGCTTCGACCTGGTGCTTATCGGTCTCATGCTCGTAGTGCCAATTGTGGCCTATCCATTTCTCGCCTCCAATCGAGTGCTGATACCGGCCTGGCGTGGATTGCTCAAAGTCGCTTTGCCGGCGGTACTGCTACTAATAATATTCATGGAGTGCAGCACACCTTCGTTCGTCGACCAGTTCGACAGTCGTCCGAATATTCTTTTTCTCGAGTATCTCAATCATCCGCGGGAGGTTGCGGCAACGCTCTGGGCGGCTTACAAATTGCCGATCATAATGAGCATACTGTTGTCGGTGTTATTCACCTATTTCAATGTACGACACATTGGCCGCCTGGTGCGATCCATACAGCCAGTCGGAATCTTTCCTGCCCTTTTGGTCACCCCAGTGCTGCTGCTCGTATGCCTCGGTATGGTTCGTTCGACCATGGATCATCGTCCGGTCAATCCGAGCACAGTAGCGATTTCGAGCGATCCATTGGTGAATGACCTGGCGCTGAACTCGACCTATACGGTGTTATATGCCCTTTCCGAAACCCGGCATGAAGCCGAAGGCGGATTCCGCTATGGCCGCATGGACGATACGCAGGTGATAGAGACTGTGCGGGCTAATATGGATGCCAGCAGCTTCATGTCGCAAGCGCTGCCGACACTGCATCAGCAGGGGCCGCTAGCAGGTGGCGCGGCGCCAATGAATCTTGTAATTATCGTAGAAGAAAGTCTGGGCGCAGAGTTTGTCGGTTCGCTGGGTGGCCTCGATTTGACGCCCAACCTGGACAAACTGGCAAGCGAAGGCATCTGGTTTGAAAATATGTATGCCACCGGCACGCGCTCGGTCAGAGGTCTTGAAGCGATTGTTGCCGGGTTCACGCCGACGCCGTCGCGCAGTGTTGTAAAACTCGGCAAATCGCAGCGTAACTTCTTTACGCTGGCGCAATTGTTGGGCGAACACGGTTACGAAAGTTCTTTCATCTATGGCGGCGAAGCACAGTTCGACAACATGCGACGTTTCTTCATGAACAATGGCTTTGACAGAGTCATCGATGAGAAGGACTATGAAGACCCGGCGTTTGTCGGCTCATGGGGAGTATCCGACGAAGATCTTTTTGCCAAGGCGCATGCGGAGTTCTCAAAGGCGCACGACAAGCCTTTTTTCAGTCTCGTATTTT
>Ga0316204_10011461_pt1 | contig 11087 bp, 13 predicted proteins | sample 6monrhotite_MG_2_FD_205661 | JGI IMG/M metagenome (GOLD analysis project Ga0316204, IMG submission 205661) | Microbial mat bacterial communities from mineral coupon in-situ incubated in ocean water Damariscotta River, Maine, United States -... | ecosystem: Environmental > Aquatic > Marine >...
TTTTTGCGTGATATATCAGCGTGATCAATTGGTTGCCGAACTGACGGACGGCCGCGACTATGACTGGCACGCGGTGCAAGCCGATGTCGAGCCGGCAAGCTGTGTACCCGTCTCCGGCGATCATCCTGCGTATATCCTTTACACGTCAGGCACTACCGGCCAACCAAAAGGCGTTATTCGCGCCACCGGCGGGCATCTCGTCGCTTTGTCCTGGACGATGAAAAACCTCTACAACGTCAACCCCGGTGAAGTGTTCTGGTCGGCCTCGGACGTTGGCTGGGTCGTTGGGCATTCCTATATCGTCTACGCTCCGTTAATCCACGGCGCGACCACCATCGTTTTCGAAGGCAAGCCGGTTGGCACCCCAGACGCAGGCACCTTTTGGCGCGTCATCGACGAACATAAAGTCGTCAGTTTTTTCACCGCGCCAACCGCGTTCCGTGCGATCAAACGCGAGGACCCGCAAGGCGAATTCCTTAAGAAATACGATATCTCGACCCTACGCGCGCTCTATCTTGCGGGTGAACGGGCCGACCCGGACACGGTGATCTGGGCGCAAGAGAAACTGGGTGTTCCGGTTGTTGACCATTGGTGGCAAACGGAAACCGGCTGGGCGATCTGCGGCAACCCTCAGGGGCTCGAGCCATTGCCGGTCAAGATAGGCAGTCCATCGGTGCCGATGCCCGGCTACAATGTTCAGGTGTTGGACGAAGGCGGCCACCCCGTGCCTTCTGGCACACTTGGCGCCATTGCAATCAAACTGCCGCTACCGCCAGGAACGTTGCCCAATCTGTGGAACGCTGAAGATCGGTTCCGCAAGTCCTATTTGAACGCGTTCCCCGGCTACTACGAGACCGGCGATGCAGGGTTCATAGATGAAGACGGCTATGTGTCGATCATGGCGCGCACCGATGATGTGATTAACGTTGCCGGCCACCGCCTGTCCACCGGCGCGATGGAAGAGGTTCTGGCCGCCCATTCCGACGTTGGTGAATGTGCCGTGATTGGTGTGACCGACCAGCTCAAGGGCCAGTTGCCGCTTGGGTTCTTGTGCCTGAACTCCGGTGTCACGCGCGACCCGGCCGATATCGTCAAGGAATGCGTCACCTTGATGCGCGAGAAAATCGGCCCCGTTGCAGCATTCAAACTGGCTGTTGTTGTTGACCGCCTTCCCAAGACCCGCTCAGGCAAGATTCTGCGGGCGACAATGGTCAAGATCGCGGATAGCGAAGACTACAAAATGCCCGCAACGATTGACGACCCTGCCATTCTGGATGAAATCAAGGCGGCGTTGCAGACCATTGGCTATGCCAAGGGCTAAGACGACAATTGGAAGTAGAAAATCGGGCCCACCAAGCGATTTGGTGGGCCTCATATGTTGAATGCCGAATTCGTCTCTTGATTGTGCCCCGGAATAGCCGCAAACTTATGTGGTATAAGTGCAAGGTGTAATCGCGTGACAGATATGGACGAACCCATCAACAACTCAATCTCTACTTCCCGTGCGCCAGCTTTGGACCCGGAAACGCTTGATCAATTGCTCAATATGGGCGGCGAAGAGCTGCGTGCGGCGCTGTGCACACAGTTGATCGAGGATTTCCGACGCCTGCGTCTGGCTGTCGAAGATGACGACGGAAACGCCGTCGCAAGAGCCGCGCATGAGGTTAAGGGGCTTGCCGCGACAGTTGGTGCCAGCCGTCTTTCGGAAATGGCGCGTAGCCTTGATTCAGTGGCCGGCAATCTCAGCGCACCGGCGCGGTCGGTCATGGTTTCTGCATTGCAGGGTCAGATTGATGGTGTGCTTGATGCGCTGACTGATGCCGCGAAAGCGTCGTAGTTTCAATGTCGGCTCCAGCGCATCCTAACGAAACGATCTTGCTGATCGAAGACACGCCCTCGCTGCAAATGATCTATAAGGCGGCGTTGACGCGGGCCGATTATTCTGTGGAAACCTGCGGTACTGCGGCCGAAGGGTTGGCGGCGTTTCACCGGCTGAAACCAAACGTTGTATTGCTGGATCTGATGCTGCCCGACCGCACTGGGCTTGAGGTCATGCAAGACTTGTTGACCACGGACCCGCAAACCTGCGTGATCGTGATCACGGCCAATGGTTCGATCAACAAAGCAGTGGAAATGATGCGCGCCGGAGCGCATGAATTTCTGGTCAAACCATTTGACGACCAGCGCCTGATCGCAGCAATTGAAAATGCTCGCCGCGCCCTGCATTACCGCCCCAAGGCCACGCAGGCCGAAGCTGCTGCTCAGGTTCTGCCGCCCTTTATCGGCCAATCTGATGCGATGCTGGCGGTCTATGACAAGATCCGCTCCGTCGCGCGTTCGATGGCAACTGTGTTTGTCACAGGCGAAAGCGGAACTGGCAAAGAACTTTGCGCAGAGGCTGTTCATCAGGCATCCGCCCGATCGGAGGGGCCCTTTGTTGCGCTGAACTGCGGTGCCATCCCTGTGGACTTGCTTGAATCCGAGGTATTCGGCCATCTGCGCGGGTCGTTCACTGGGGCAATTTCTGATAAATTGGGGGCCGCCGCCGCCGCCGATGGCGGCACGCTGTTCCTTGACGAAATTTGCGAGATGGACCTGAACCTGCAGACCAAACTGCTGCGGTTCCTGCAAACCTCAACCATTACGCCAGTGGGCGCGACCAAGCCCCGCAAAATCAACGTTCGCATCATTTGCGCCACCAACCGCACCCCCTCGGAAGAGGTCCGCATGGGCCGGTTCCGCGAGGATTTGTATTACCGCCTTCATGTTGTTCCCATTCACCTGCCGCCCCTTCGCGAGCGCGGCAATGACGTGAACGAAATCGCCGAGAAACTGGTGGTGAGGATGGCGCGCGAGGAAGGGCACGAATTTTCCGGGCTTTCTGCGCGGGTTCGATCGCTGTTCAGCGACCTGTCCTGGCCCGGCAATGTGCGCCAGTTGATCAACGTGCTGCGCAATGTGGTCGTCTTGAACTCTGGCCCATTGGTCACCCCTGAAATGTTGCCGCCCGATCTGCTGAACGAGCGCCCTGGCCCAAGCGTCACCGCGTCGACGCCAGAACCCAACCGCCCCGCCTTGGGCGATTTGGCAGGCCAAACACTTGCGCAAATCGAACGCGTTGTCATCGAGGGCGCACTTTCGCGGCACGATGGCTCGGTGCCCAAAGCGGCACGAGAATTGGATGTTTCGGCCTCCACCCTCTATCGCAAGCTGGAAAACTGGGCCAAGGCCGAAAACGTAACATGACAGATAACCCACGTTCGATCTTGATCACTGGCTGTTCGTCAGGGATCGGATTCTACTGCGCACATGCGCTTCGGGATCGCGGTTGGCGGGTGTTTGCGTCTTGCCGTCAGCAATCGGATTGCGACCGGCTCATCGCGGATGGCTTCGAAAGCCCACGCATTGATTACTCTGATACCGCCAGCATTACTGCCGGCTTGACCGAGGTTCTTGCGGCCACTGGTGGCACGTTGGACGCTTTGTTCAATAACGGGGCGTTTGCCTGCCCCGGCGCGGTCGAGGATCTGCCGACCGATGCGCTGCGCGAGACATTCGAAACCAACGTCTTTGGATGGCACGAGCTGACACGGCAGATTGTTCCCGTCATGCGCGCTCAGGGTCACGGACGCATCGTGCAGAATTCTTCGGTTCTGGGCTTCACACCCTATCGCTGGCGCGGGGCCTATGGCGCGTCGAAATTCGCCCTCGAAGGGTTGAACAGAACCTTGCAACTCGAACTTTCCGACACGCCCATCAAGGTCGTTCTTATTCAACCCGGACCGATCACGTCGAAATTCCGGCTTAATGCCATTCCTCATTTCGAACGCTGGGTAGATTGGGAGCATAGCGCGCGCTCAGAGCAATATCGCAACGATCTGATCAAGCATTTGTACGAGGGCGGTAAAAAGAAGAGCGCGTTCGAACTTGGGCCGGAGGCGGTTGCAGCCGTGCTGTTCAAAGCGCTGGAACGCGCAAATCCCCGCCCCCGATACATGGTAACATCCCCAACCAAAGCGATGGCTTTTGCGATACGAATTCTGCCAGATCGGATGCTAAACGCCCTTTTGTCGCGCCAATAGCATCCCCGCGACGAAATATGCACTGGTAACGCCCGTCTGACGCGCTATGTCTGCGCCAAACCACAGGAGGGCAAAATGCTGCTCAATGACCCGCTTTTCATAGTTGCCGCGATCGCCGCGTTGGTCGTTCTGGTGATCCTGATGTTCGGCATCGGTAGTTTCGCTAAGGGCGGCGCGTTCAATCGACGCAATTCGAATAAATTGATGCGTTGGCGGATTGGTGCACAGTTCGTAGCGGTCATTTTGATCGCTGCCTTCGCTTATTTTCGGTCCGGGGGATAGAGACATGGTGGTTTTGAACAAGATCTACACGCGCACCGGCGACAAAGGCGATACGGCTCTGGGCAACGGAACACGCGTGCCAAAAGACGCCCTGCGTGTTGAAGCTTACGGCACCGTCGATGAAACGAATGCCTGCGTTGGCTTGGCTCGTCTGCACGCAGGCGGCGAGATGGACGCGGCCCTTGCGCGCATCCAAAACGACCTTTTCGATTTGGGGGCTGACCTGTGCCGCCCGGACATCGCCAAAGACGCTGATGCCGAGTATCCGCCACTCCGGGTTGTCGAAGCGCAGGTTGATCGGCTGGAATCAGAGATCGACGCGATGAACGCGGATCTGCAACCGTTGCGCAGTTTTGTCTTACCCGGTGGCTCTGCTGTGTCCGCGCATTTGCATCAATGCCGCACTGTCAGCCGCCGCGCCGAGCGATTGACGGTCGCCTGTGCACGTGTCGATGACGTGAACCCTATTGTCGTCCGGTATCTGAATCGTTTGTCTGACTGGTTCTTTGTGGCCAGCCGCGCGGCCAACGAAAACGGTGCCAAAGACGTTCTTTGGGTGCCCGGTGCGAACCGTTGACGCTAACGACCTGCGGACGCGGCGTCGCAGCCGTTCAACCTGTCGTTTTTTCCCTGTTTTCCGCAGCGCAGAGACGTTAGGAACTGGGTCAGAAATTAACCTGCCTGACCTCGGCCGAGGACAGGTCACAAGCGAGGGAGATTGTCGCCCATGAAGGTTTTGGTGCCCGTAAAGCGGGTTATCGACTATAACGTGAAGGTCCGCGTAAAAGCGGACGGGTCGGGTGTTGATCTGGCCAACGTAAAGATGTCGATGAATCCGTTCGACGAAATCGCTGTTGAAGAAGCGATTCGCCTGCGTGAAAAAGGCGTCGCAACCGAGGTTGTCGCTGTTTCCATCGGTGTAAAGCAATCGCAGGAGACCCTGCGGACGGCTCTGGCCATGGGTGCGGATCGCGCGATCCTGATCATTGCCGCCGATGACGTTCACACCGACATCGAGCCCTTGGCCGTTGCCAAGCTGCTGGCTGCCGTCATCAAAGACGAAGAGCCCGGACTTGTTCTGGCTGGCAAGCAAGCAATTGACAACGACATGAACGCCACGGGCCAGATGCTGTCTGCGCTGCTGGGCTGGTCGCAGGGCACCTTTGCGTCCGAGCTGGAAATCTCGGGTGATGTTGCCAAGGTCACGCGTGAAGTTGATGGCGGATTGCAGACCATCGAAGTCAAGATGCCGACCATCATCACCGTCGATCTGCGCCTGAACGAGCCGCGCTATGCGTCGCTTCCGAACATCATGAAGGCAAAGAAAAAGCCGCTGGATGAAAAGACGCCTGCCGATTACGGCGTCGATGTCAGCCCGCGCTTGACGATTATCAAAACCACCGAACCTGCGTCGCGCAAAGCCGGCGTCAAGGTAGGATCGGTTGATGAATTGATCGCGAAACTCAAAGACGAAGCGGGGGTAATCTGATGGCTGTTCTTCTGCTTGGTGAAGTCACCGATGGCGCGCTGAACCGCGACGCCACGTCCAAGGCTGTTACGGCCGCTGCTATGGTTGGCGACGTAACTGTGCTTTGCGCTGGCGCGTCGGCCGCTGCGGCTGGTGCCGAGGCCGCGACCATCGCGGGCGTTTCGAAAGTGTTGGTCGCCGAGGACGAATCCCTTGGGCACCGCTTGGCCGAACCAACCGCTGCGTTGATCGTGTCATTGGCCGGTGGTTACAGCCACATCATGGCTCCTGCCACCACCGACGCTAAGAATGTGCTTCCTCGCGTTGCCGCTTTGCTGGACGTCATGGTTATTTCAGATGTGTCCGGCGTGGTTGACGCCGATACGTTCGAGCGCCCGATCTACGCAGGCAACGCGATCCAGACCGTGACGTCATCTGACAGCGTTAAGGTCGTCTCGATCCGCGTATCGACTTTCGATGCTGCTGGTGAGGGAGGCGCCGCCGCTGTCGAGACCGTTGGTGCTGCGGCTTCCGAGGGTCTGAGCTCATGGGTTGAGGACAAGGTTGCGGCCTCCGATCGCCCAGAACTGACTTCTGCCGGTATCGTTGTGTCCGGTGGACGCGGTGTTGGTTCTGAAGAGAGCTTTGGTATCATCGAGGCGCTGGCAGACAAGCTGGGTGCCGCCGTCGGCGCATCGCGCGCTGCCGTTGATTCAGGCTATGCGCCGAACGATTGGCAGGTTGGTCAGACGGGCAAGGTTGTTGCGCCCGATCTCTATATTGCTGCCGGTATTTCGGGCGCGATTCAGCACTTGGCCGGGATGAAAGACTCGAAAGTCATCGTCGCGATCAACAAAGACGAGGAAGCCCCGATCTTCCAAGTTGCGGATTATGGCCTTGTCGCCGACTTGTTCCAGGCCGTTCCAGAACTGACCGAGAAACTGTGACGTAAGGCGGGGTTAACCCCGCCCTACCAGATCGCAAAAGGCCCACCACTTTTGGGTGGGCCTTTTCATTAAGCGGACCGCGTTAGAAGTGCGGTGCGCAGTATTTTTGCACCCGCAGCCCGATCATCTGGATCGATGAACACACGACGCCGCCCTTCTCCGGGAATACTCGGGCGCTGCAGCCACGGCGGCGCTGGCAATTCGATAAGCGCGCCCTCCTTTGGCAGCTGCTCCAACAGCAGTTGCATTCGGCAGAGCCATTCGAGCTGCGTTGCCCGTCGCACTTTGGAAAACCGCGTCGGGCAGGTTGCGGCCAACGTTCCCAGGGCGTGTCCGGTAAAGGACAGCGGCGCAAAATCCACCTCTGGGAACAGAGCTTTGAGAGGTGCGCGAGCCACAAGAAACCGGTCGTTTCGTCGGGGATGCACCGAGTAATACCTATTGCTGAGATTGCCCAGCGGCGGCAGTACAAGGGCAAAGCTCTGAGCCTGCGCCACCGCCACGGTCAATGCAGGATCGGAAAGATGGAAGTCCACCCCTTCAACCTGTGCTGCCGGTGCGATGAGCCGATCCAGCGCACGCCGTGCAATCGGCACCGTTAGCCGCCCTGTTCCGCGTGGTCCAATAAGAAGCAGAGCGCGATGTCTGCCCTCAGAAAAATTTTCGTTCGTGCGCGGCGGCACCAAATTGGCGCCCCCACCCAGCCGATTCGGCAGGCAGTGTTGCATAACACCCATCCCCTTTGTTCACCCACCAAGGATTGTTGCCGCAAATGCTTGCAATCCTCTTACCAACCTTCAAAAAATCCCGGCACTCCGGCCTTGCACCCTTTGCACAGAGAGGCATAAAGTCTTGGCAGTCAGCATGAGGATCAGAAATGGATATCAAGAGCGTAGGCATCGTCGGCGCAGGCCAAATGGGCAATGGAATCGCTCATGTATTCGCGCAGGCGGGCTTCGACGTTATCTTGACCGACATTTCAGAAGACGCGCTAAACAACGCGATCGCCCTGATCGATAAGAACCTTGAGCGACAGGTCCAGCGCGACAAAATTTCATCGCTGGACAAAGCCGAGGCGATGGAGCGCATCAAAACCACAACACGGTTGGCGGATGTTGGGCCAACGGATTTGATCATCGAGGCTGCGACAGAACGAGAGATGGTCAAACAGGCAATCTTCGAGGATCTGTTGCCGCATCTCAAACCGACAACAATCCTTACGTCCAATACCTCTTCGATTTCGATCACGCGACTGGCAAGCCGCACTGACCGGCCCGAGCGATTCATGGGTTTCCACTTCATGAATCCCGTCCCTGTAATGCAACTGGTAGAGTTGATCCGGGGCATCGCGACCGATGAACCAACTTATAGGGCACTTCTCGAAGTGGTTGAGAAACTGGGGAAAACTGCTGCAAGCGCAGAGGATTTTCCGGCCTTTATCGTCAATCGCATCTTGATGCCAATGATCAATGAGGCCGTGTACACGCTTTATGAAGGTGTGGGCTCGGTTAAATCCATCGACGAGTCACTGAAGCTGGGCGCGAACCATCCAATGGGCCCACTGGAGCTGGCGGATTTCATTGGGCTGGACACTTGCCTCGCGATTATGAACGTGCTGCATGAGGGCCTGGCCGACACGAAATATCGCCCCTGCCCACTGCTGACGAAATACGTCGAAGCTGGCTGGTTGGGGCGGAAAACTGATCGAGGTTTTTACGATTACCGTGGGCCGGTGCCGGTGCCGACGCGTTAAGAATTGTTACTGAAAAGGTTGAGGGGGCTTTGCCCCCTTTTCGCTGCGCGAATTCACCCCCAGGATATTTAGCGCACAAAGATGGATCAGAAGGGTTCGCCGAATTTGTCGTCGAGCAGCTTGGCCAGGGCCTCAAGGAGCGGCTCTGCTTGATCTCCGGTGGTGACGACGCGGATCTCGGTTCCACGCGAGGCGGCCAGCATTAGCAGACCCATTATGGAATCGCCGGACACGCTCATGCCGTCCTTCTCGACTTCAGCATTCGCGTTAAAATTTTCGACGACTTCAACGAACTTGGCAGATGCGCGCGCGTGCAATCCTTTTTCGTTAACGACTTTCAGAACCCGCTCAACGCTCAAATTCCATTTCCTCCGCTGACTTCCATCGCATTGATGTATTTGCGCCCAGCTTCAAGAGCCAGGGCAGTTGCCTCGCCAACCGGGCGTTGACGCGATTTCGCCAGCTTTATCAGCATTGGCAGATTTGCGCCGTAAAGGATCCGGCGATCCGACAACGCGCAGGCTGGCATGGAAAGGTTTGAGGGAGAGCCGCCAAACATATCGGTCACAACGACAACGCCGTGCCCGGTGTCCACAGCATCGGCGGCATCGCAGATCTCGGTTTGCTTGGCGTTGCGATCGTGATCATACTCGATAGAAATCGCAAGAATCCCGCGTTGCCGGCCGACAACGTGTTCAACAGCCGCAAGATATTCGCGCGCCAGTCCACCATGCGCGACGATCACGATTCCGATCACGCCCTTACCTTTGCTCGTCTAACGCCACGCTAGATTGGCGTCGATCCAGTTCCCTATGCCTCTTTGACACCCGCCAGCCCTGTTCTGCAAGCGCTTGCGTCATTTTTTCCGCCAAAGCGACGGAGCGATGTTTGCCACCAGTGCATCCAAAGCCAATTGTCAGGCTGGTTTTGCCCTCATCAACGAAAGCATCAAGCAAAGACAGAATCAAGTCTCTGACGCGGTTGAAGAACTCTGAAAACCGGGGATCCGCTGCAACATGCGCGGCAACATCGGGATCACGTCCGTCCAGCGCCCGTAGAGTAGGCTCCCAGTGAGGGTTGGCCAGAAACCGGCAGTCGAACACCATATCCATACCGCGCGGCAATCCGCGCTTATACGAGAAGCTCTGGATCGACAAAGCCATCGGCGCGCCCGACGTGGGGGCGAACCAACGCGTAAGCTCTGCGCGTAAATTGTGCGGGGTCAGATTGGACGTGTCGATCAAAACATCGGCCCGGTCGCGGACGGGTGCCAGAATTTCCAGCTCGGTCTCGATGCCGGTCATCGGTGAACTGTCGGGGCTGAGCGGATGGCGGCGGCGGGTTTCGGAGTAGCGCCGCAGCAACGTGTCGATGTTGCAATCGATAAACAGCAGCTCTGCTCTCACCTTTGGGGTGCGATGCAGTTTATCGACCAGTTCGATCAGTGCCTCAGACGAGAAATCGCGATTGCGCACATCAAGGCCCAGTGCCAGCGGTTGCGGAAGCGGCGGGCCGTCCAAAAGCCGCGGGATAAGCGACATGGGCAGGTTGTCGATGGTCTCGAACCCCAGATCTTCAAGGGTATTGATCGCAGATGACCGTCCCGCACCGGATGGTCCGGTGACCATGACCAGCCGATTGTCGGTATGGGTATCGGGCATAGGCTTTACTCCGGCTACGTCAAACTGGCGATATAGTGCGAAACAGCGCGAGCGAAAGGGCTTTCTGGGTCACCTTGAAGACACGGAAGCGTGACGCCGGAAATTTCGCGCGTTTGCGGTGTGGGCATGCGCCCTGCCGATGTTCCGCCAAGTTCGACCAGCACGCTGATCTGCGCTATGTGCCGATGCGCCATCCGCAAGATACCGACGCCTCGCGCTTCGATCATGCCGGCGATGGAGCGCGGGGTTCGGGCAAACAGTGCGTTGTTGCATGCCGTGAGAAACACTTGATCATCAGCGACAAGCTGGGCGCCATTCTGGATCAGCGCCAGCGCAAGCCGGGACTTGCCAGCACCTGATGGGCCAATGATTAGAACGCCTCCGCGCGGGCCGAAGGCCACTGCTGTCGCATGCATATTGCACGCCTTGCTCACAACGGGAGGCCGACCACGAACCGGGCGCCAAGCGGTGGCGAATTGCGGTCGGCATGGGTTGGGCGAATGTTCTCAGCCCAAATAACACCGCCATGCGCCTCGACGATTTGTTTGGAAATGGCGAGGCCCAAGCCGGAGTGATTGCCGAATTGGTCCACTGGGCGTTCGGAGTAAAACCGTTTGAACACCTTGCCCAAGGCCGCGTCCGGAATGCCCGGTCCGGTATCTTCGACCACGATTAATACCCGGTTCTCGCGCTTGCGGGCCCAGATGCGAACCGCGTCACCTTCGCTGCAAAAGGAAATGGCGTTGGTGATCAAATTGACGAACACTTGCGCCAAGCGCGCTTCAAGACCCTGAATCAAGACCGGTTGTTGCGGCAATTCGCTGATAAACTCGACGCCTTTGGACACCGCCTCTTGCGCAAGGTGTTCGCTCAGGTTTTCCAGCGTTCTGCAAA
>Ga0316204_10011462_pt1 | contig 11087 bp, 9 predicted proteins | sample 6monrhotite_MG_2_FD_205661 | JGI IMG/M metagenome (GOLD analysis project Ga0316204, IMG submission 205661) | Microbial mat bacterial communities from mineral coupon in-situ incubated in ocean water Damariscotta River, Maine, United States -... | ecosystem: Environmental > Aquatic > Marine >...
TAGAAGCAAACGCTATGTTATCTAATGGTGAGTGCATCTTTCATTCAGATATTGATGAAGTAAAAGCTAGATTGGAAACAATAGTTGCTTCGCAAGAAAAACAATCCAAATTTGCAAGGGAAATTATAGCAAGAGTCCCTATTTTAAATGGTTGGTCGGGATTGATTGAAGTTGATCATCCCTTTGAGGATGGAATTAGGGTGAAATTAAAAGACTATCAAGGTAATTTGTTTGCTTGGGTTGCTATGCGCCCTTCAACGTCAACAAAACTTTTAAGAACATATGCCGAACTCTTCACAAGTATTGATAAGGAAATTGTTGCCAACAAAGAATCAAAGTCGATAATAAATGCGGTTAAGGTGGTTTTATCTGAATGGCTTTTTTCTAACACCTAGTAAAACGAATAGAAATACTTAATAAATACAGAGTGAATTGAGAAATCTTTATGAATAAGAATGATGCTGCCACCCTTTCAGACACTACCACACTATCATTTGCCGAGATAGAATCAATTACAAAGCAGGGGTCGAATTCGTTCTACTATCTTGATTTTAACAAGTTGAAGAATAACTATCGACGGCTTCAAGCTGCGTTTTCCCATGAGTATCAGAATACTCAATTGGCCTACTCTTTTAAAACCAATTATGCCCCAGCCATTTGTAAGACTCTAAAACAGGAGGGTTGTTGGGCAGAGGTCGTGTCGGAAATGGAATATGATATTGCGATTAAAAAAGTTGGCTATGCGGCGGAAAAGGTTGTTGTAAATGGTCCGGTACATGAACCTGAATTCATTCGGCGAACATTACTGGATGGAGCTTGGCTTAACATTGATTCCTGGTATTTATTAGATCATGTAGCTCAGCTATGCCATGATTATTCGGAAAGGGAATTTCAGATTGGGATTCGGCTAACCTATCCGATTGAGGAAGGTGGATTTTCCCGTTTTGGTATAGAAAGTAGTGATGAAAATATACAAAAATTATCGAAGTGGCAAGACTCTGTTCCTAACTGCCGGATTGCAGGTTTTCATAGTCACTTTTCAAATTCCTCCCGAAGTCTGACCTCCTTTCATTCCCGCGTGTTAGGACTGCTTTCCGCTATTGATAAATTTTTTATCGATAAAAAGCCTGAATTTATCAATATCGGTGGCGGCCTATTTGGAGAAATGCCTGAAAGCTTGGCTCGACAACATGGTGAAAATCTCCCTGATTTTGAGGCGTATGCTCAGACTATCGCTAGCAAAATAAAAGAAAAATATCCTGCAGCTCAGGTACCAATATTGTTTTTGGAACCCGGTACGGCCTTGGTTGCCAACACGATGGTATTCATTTGCAAAGTCTATGAAATGAAGCAAGTGGATGGAAAGACTATCGCTTTGGTAAATGCTAGCAAGCACAATGTAAAACATAAATGGCAAGACAAATCCTTACCTATTGATATCGTGCGTCAAAATCCCCTTGATGCAGACTCTGAACATGAGGGGTGTTTTGATATTGTTGGCAATACCTGTATTGAAAATGATGTGATGTGTCAGGATGTACCTGGCAGTATTTCGGTTGGGGATTACGTGATTTTTCATTACATGGGAGGTTACAGTAACGTACTCAAACAACCCTTCATTCACCCTTGTCAGCCGATTTACGGTTATGACGGGTTAAATTTGACACTGATCAAGCGGGCAGGAAAGATGGAAGATGTTTTGCAAACCTATGCTTAGGTTGTCAGGTAACCATCCACGTCCTACCCAAAAAACTATTCTCGTTCTCCATACTGGCCTCTCCAGTCACGGGAGACAACCATGACAGGCATACGAGTAGAGAAACTCGGTTTTTTTGGAGGGGGGATTACCGCGACACTGCCTGAAACGTCATCAGTTAAACTAAGGGAATGACTGCTATCAGGATTATTTAAATATCTAACTGAAACTGAAATTTGGCCGCTTTGGGCACACCAGAGCCAATCACCACCGCAGCCTGCACATCTTATTTACTATCAACCAGGTCTTTTCGCCAATTAGCCTGGACGGCCGGTTTAGGTCTTCTCGCCAATTGCTCAAAATCTCAATTTGTCCGCTGTGGATCCAGCTTATGCATTCATGCACAACAGAATCTAACGACCTTCACGAGACGGATCCTCTGGCAGCTTCAACATATTTATAAAGCGTTGGTTTAGAAATACCCATCATCTGGCAAATCTGTTTTACTGTGAGTTTCTTCTCGTCGTATAGCTTCACCGCCAAGGCCTGCTTGTCTTGATCAAGAGATTTAGGTCTTCCGCCTTTGCGTCCCCGTGCACGAGCCGCGTGGAGACCCGCCTGGGTTCTTTCCCGGATCAAGTTGCGCTCAAATTCAGCAAGTACACCGAATATGTGAAAAATCAGTTTGCCAGAGCTTGATGATGTGTCGATCGCTTCTTGCAGACTTTTCAATCCGATACCTTTGGATTCCAGCAGCGTCACCATTTCAATGAGGTCTTTCAATCGAATAGCTTTCCATCCGATCGCCTATCCAAGGCCTTCACCAATCTGGGGCGGATCATCAAAACCGAATATATACTGCGGTACATAACCGATAGGGGTCTACGTCGGACAGTCCAGCTACAGCTCAATAAAGGTGAATACCGGCATAAATTGCCCCGCTGGATATTTTTTGCCAACCAGGGTGAATTTACTACCGGCGATTACGAAGAAATCATGAACAAGGCCAGCGCTCTGAATCTGGTATCAAATGCCATTTTGTACTGGAACACCTCACGGATCAGCAACATTGTGGAGGCCTTGAGAGCGCAGGGTGAAACCGTGGACGATGAGACGTTGGCTCATATTTCCCTGTTACCCTACAAACACGTACTACCCAATGGCACGTACTTTATCGAAGATGAGGAGGAAAAATAATCATGGGTGATGTCCATACATTTTTACCCCGATTAACGCTTAATCAGTTGTTTGTTCGCGATTTGATGGCAGCCAATTCACCCTGTTTTGCACTAGGTTATTTAGAAGAACGAGGATCAAAAAGTGGTTTCATAGCCCTCCGGCCAGAAGTGCCAATTCCTACAACTTCCACGCAACAAGGATTTCGATTCGGGCATTCTGTGCTGGGGCTTGAGGGAAACCCGGTGCTCCATTTTGCCTTTGAATTTTATGGCCACACCATATACCACGGTCTAGTTTCGCCTGGGAATCCCATCATTCAAGCGGTGCTCACTACGATGCTTGAAACCGAAGACTATTTCTTCTTTGCTATCAATCCAGATCAGACCGTCACCACATTTCGCTCGAAACTGGAGTCTACTGATCTGGCAGGACTAAGAACCAACCGAGAACAATTCAAGAATGAAAGCTGTACCCCTGAACAATATGAAAGGTCTGTCAAAGCCTTTTCCAAAAAGCCGGATCCGCCCGGCCAGGTCATGGAATGGGTATGTCGCAATAATTGGGATTATCTGGATTTAAAGAAGTATCCCCTGGAGCTTACTCCCAAGGAATAGATAAGGGCAGGTGACTTTTACGCAGGAATTTACGGTTTGAGGCGGACCCGCGAAGACCAAACCGTAAGTTTCTGTTCAAATGCCCCCGCTGGTCCACTATATAATGGTGATACCGTCATTATTCGCCACACCAGTTCAGCCAGTTACAACACTTCGATAGATACGGTTGTGACGATTGGTAGCATCAGCAGCACCTTTAGGTCTACCACCATTGCTATGGCACCTGATCAGGCCCCTGCTCCGGTTCCTGCTCCGGTTCCTGCTCCGGATCCGGATCCGGATCCAGATCCAGATCCAGATCCAGATCCAGTTTCTGACATGATTCCTGACTTTACCCCGGCTCCAGCACCTATTCCTGATTCAATCTCAGAACCGGCACCTGAAACAAAATCTACCACCTCAAAAAGTGGCGGTGGTGGTTTTTTCGGAATTTGGATGCTCGCTGCTCTGGTTCTAGTTGTTTCGAGAAAATTTAAATTTCCAACTAAATTCATTTGATTGTCATATTGTTGTTGATTGTTGATTTTTTGCCCACTGTCCTTGAACAGGTGTGGTACAGCGATTCGATTAAAATTATTCACAAAGTTATGCACAGATTTGTGGATAAGTAGTGACTGTCTTTACAGGTAGGTCCAACGGAGGCAATTAAGCAGAAAACCATAGACCTGCTCGATCTGACCATTTACACCTTCGTGCACACATAAAAGAAAATTGAGTATATTAGTCGAAAATCTCTCGAATAGAATCGTCGCCACCTAAATTGATCGGATTACCAAACTCTAAAAAGTCTCTCAACTCGATGGATATACGAGGGTCATTAGAAACTCGCTCCCAAAAATCATAAGCCGTCCGCTTCACTTCACCGATATCAGCAACCAGGGGTGTAACGACCTTATCTGGTGGCGTAAAACCATAAGGTAATACCTCGCTCGCTTTCGGAGCAAACCCCATAGAGCACATATCGTAAACTGGCAGCAACCTAAATACATCACCGTCTATAGCTAGACTCAGATTACCCAGGTGCATGTCAGTATTATTGATTAATCGACCAAAATGCCACATGAAAATTGCATCATATGCATGCTCAATACTGATTAACTTACGCTCATGCAATGCGTTTATTACCTTTGGCCAGTTAGCCCCTATCCCTGTAAATTCAGCATCAACCGCTGACAATGAGATGAGTGATAATCGTCCATGCTCAGCAACACGATCAAAACGAGTTGACTCGAAGAATAGGCGATCACCACGCTCAATCAATCGGGCCTCAACAGCAGGAAATCCTTTGTCGTGCAATGCTTCCACGGCATGAAACTCGGTAATTAGAATGTCTCGCCAACGCTTGGCTACAAGGTCATCTCCCTTGGGTGAAAACTTAACAATAACATGGGCAGACCTGTTGGAATTAAAGGCGGTAAATTTTGGCTGTTCACCACCTGCAGATGAACCAGACTTAACCCCTTTTAATACTTCATCCGCTAGGGTCGGATAATCATCCTCAGTATAGACAAGCGGTGGAAATCTAAGGCGCAAGTGAGCTTGATGGCCAACTTTAAAATTACCGGGCAAATCGTCACCATTTGATGTTAAATATTGCCCAATAAGTTCAGTCGACCAGTCTCTTGGATCAGCCGGAAATTCACCTGTATGGTGTGCAAGTTCTGTGGCAATTTGACGGCCCATGAACCCTTGAGGTTTTAGGTCGTCAAGAAAGTAGGGCAAATCATCAAAGAATCCGTCGCCACTTTCACCAAGCAAGACAGCAGGCATTCCAGTGTTAGGTTTGACGTAAAAGCCGCCGTGGGCCAAAGGAAGAATGTAAGCAACAGCAGTGCTATTTCCATGGGCGTCAACCATGTACAGCGGCAGACTGTCCCCGCTATTAAAGGCAAAGCAGGTAAGCATATAAAGCCGCGTCCGACCGTCTTGTTTATGAATTATTCTATCCCCAGCCTTTCTGATCTGGAGTGAAACTGCTGTTTGACTCAGGCCTGTCAGAGATTGCAGCTGCTTGGAGGTAGCCGGGCCTCGTTCAAGAATATCGAATATGGACTGTGACATTGGTTTAAGCTCACTATAAACTAATGCTGCAACTAGCTTTAATATCGATATATTTAAAATATTGTTATATTTATCAAATGACTATAGATCAACATAAAAACTCAAAACTAGAATAACAACTAGAAACACAAATAATAGCTCATTCATGAACTTAAGTCCAAACCCAGGAGGAACTACCAGCGAAAACGAGTTCATCACACCTACACCTAGCGCTGCATTTGCTTTAACTGTCCCTCGATAATGGCTTTTTCCTGTTTTAGAAACGTATTTTCATCTCTTAATGCCTCAATTTTGTCCTCAGCTTTATCGTTTGAGGCTGTAAAAACTTGGATTTTATCTTGAGTGACTGCAGCCTGTTTTTCTAGCTGCAAAACTTGATTTTCCAACATCTTTATTTTCAATCCAGACCCTTCATTCACCTGCTGGGCAACTTCGTAACAACCCTCGATCTCAATCGCACGCTGCTGTACTTGCAGAATTTCCTTGGTCTGTTGGTGGTTCTGCTCTATTAGTAACTTATTGGTTTCTTGAAACTGATCTCGCTCAGTCACGGCTTTAGTGAGTTCGTTTTCCATACGCCCCAGATTGTTTCGAAGTGATTGATTTTCCTGTTGTGCCTGCTTCAGTGCTTGTTCAATGCTCATACGCTGGCGCTCAAAGTCGGCACGCTCTTGATCACGTTGTTTTTGTGTGGTGTCACGGTAATGATCGAGGTTACGCTGGGCCTGCTCCAGTTGCGAATTCAGCCGTGAAACTTCTTGATTTCGATCTTCAAGACGCTGCTGCAAGGCTTCATGCTGAGTTTTTACAGCGACATGCGCCTGTTGTTCATTACTAAGAGCGGTCTGCAGTGACTGGTTAGTCTGTTCCAGCTGCCCAATGGATTCCAAGCATTTAGTCAGTTGTGACTGCAAATCAGTATTGGTTTTCTGTGCCAGCAGTGCCTCACCTTTAGCCTCCTCTATTTCCTGCTCGGCCTGTGCCTGAATTATTTCAACTCGCTCGTCGGCCTGGTGCTGCATCCCTTCATACAGCCCTTTTACCGATGCGAGCAACTCACTGGGTAAGCCGGCCTGTAGAGCCTCAGTACCCCCGGCCTGTTTGGCCTTCCATTCCTTCAGTAGTGGCCCAATGGTGCTCTTGCTGCCGGTGCCCAGGACTTCCCGCACGCCATCTACCGTCGGAACCTTGCCTTGCTGCATGAGCTGATCTGCAACCTTCGCAACATCGTAGTAAGTCACGCCAATCCGGGCCATGAGCGGTTCCTCCTTCTATCAGATTATTTAATAACGTATTACGTGTTATGTAATTTATCATTTTAGTACACAATTGCAATGATCATTAATTTAGCTATACTAAGCTTCTATAAGCATACTTATCGTTAGTTATAAAATTTAGATTCAAAAAAGTGCTGGTCCCTACAGTACAAAGCGGGGTTCGACAGTGATTGTGATGGAAGACCGGTAATGGACGAAAAAACACCCAAACCCAAGAATGACCAGGCATTACGTAACGTTGAAGTTGCCCCGTTGCCGGCAACTACTCACCAGCGCTACATCGAAGCGGCCACATCGGATAACACCCGACGCACCTACCAGTCAGCCATTCGTCATTTTGAGGCCTGGGGCGGCCTGTTGCCGGCCGATGAAGCCATGGTGATCCGCTATCTGCTGGATCATGCCGACCGGCTCAACCCACGTACCTTGTCACTAAGGCTGACCGCCTTACGGCAATGGCATCGCCTTCAGTCGTTCCCCGACCCGACGGACGGTGCTGAGGTTCGCAAGACGCTGAAAGGGATTGAGCGAATCCATGGCCAGCCCAAACGCAAGGCGAAGGCGTTTCGTCTGGAAGACCTGGAGCGCATGATAGCGAGGCTGGATGAGTCGGAGTGTCTGAAACACGTACGTGATCGTGCCTTATTATTACTAGGCTTTTTCGGCGCGTTCCGTCGCAGTGAGCTGGTGGCCATTGATATCGAGCACCTGGCCTGGGAACCGGAAGGCCTTATCATCACTCTCCCCCGCTCCAAGACCGATCAAACCGGCGAAGGCAAGATTAAGGCGCTTCCCTATGGTGAAGGCCCCTTGTGTGCGGCTTCTGCATTACGTCAATGGTTGGAGTTATCAGAGACTGATCAAGGGCCAGTCTTTCGGGGCATTACCCGCTGGAGCGCACTTAAGTCGGAGAGGCTGAACCCAGCCAGCGTCAACCAGATTCTGAAAACGGCAGCAGAAGATGCGGGGTTGGATTTTGTGCCAGATTTGAGCAGTCATAGCCTGCGACGCAGCTTGGCTACCAATGCGCATCGCTCTGGCGCCTCGTTTAAGTCCATCAAACGCCAGGGCGGTTGGTCACATGATGCTACGGTGTGGGAATATATAGATGAGGCGCAACGGTTCGAGGACAACGCCGTGGCCGTCCTACTTTCTAAAGCAACGCAGCGCGATGATACTAAGCTATGAGAAGTGCTCTGACAAGAAAATCGGTGTAAATGGCTGGTGGTAGATGCCAGACAATAGGCAGTAGCCGGCCAACTCCAGACAATTCCCTTGCGACATCTAGTAGCGAGTTCATCCTGATAGCGGCCATTTGACCAACAGTTATTGTTTTGTGATTTCAACTCAAAGATGATGTTAACTGAACAACAAAATAAAGCTGCAGACTATGTTATTTATTTTATTACAATATTGAAGCCATCTCGTCTTTAGTGTGAGGGATGTTTTCTAACGAGTATTCATCTCCATCACTAAAAAAATAATACATGTTGGCAGGTGCGATTAGTGCGTTAGTCGACTTAGCACAAAAACTTAGACTGGCGGCGTAATAAACCTCCCAAAAACATGATAAGAAGGTAAGAAATATCCAAAACGCCTCCACCGCCTATTGACTTGGGAGGTAAATGAACAGGTTGCGTGACATCATCATATTGGGTAACGGTAATAAATTGCGGTGTCTCCTCAAAGCCCTTGCCATTGCCTAGCTGGCCATACCCGTTCGATCCCCAGTTCGACAGAGTGCCATCACTTTTGATGGCTGCCGTGTTATAACCACCGGCAGCTACCATGTCCCAGCTATCTGTGCCTATCTGTACTGGAACGTTTTTATTATCCTCTGTGCCATCGCCTAACTGACCATGCCTATTCCCTCCCCAGGCCCATAGAGTGCTATCACTTTTGATTCCTACAGTATGATTGAAACCAGCGGCCACCATGTCCCAGCTGTCGGTGCCTATCTGTACTGGTGTGTTTTTATAATCGATTGTGCCATCGCCTAGCTGACCATGCTGATTTACACCCCAGGCCCATAGGCTGCCGTCGCTTTTGATCGCCATAGTGTGAAAGGCGCCGGTGGCCACTGTATCCCAGCTATCTGTACCAATTTGTACCGGTGTGTATTTATAGCGATCTGTGCCATCACCTAACTGGCCAGACCAATTGAACCCCCAGCCCCATAGGCTGCCATCATTTTTTATTGCCATAGTGTATCCGTTTCCGGCAGCCACCACCTTCCAGCTATCGGTGCCAATTTGTACCGGTAATTTTTTGTCATCAAAAGTGCCATCACCTAACTGGCCAGACCAGTTTGCCCCCCAGGCCCATAGGCTGCCATCACTTTTGATTGCGATGCTGTGATACTCCCCGGCATCTACCACGACCCAACTATCTGTGCCTATCTGCACGGGCAATATTTTTTCGTCCGTCGTTCCATCACCTAGCTGGCCAAAACTATTCGCTCCCCATGCCCAAAGGCTACCGTCATTATTAATCGCCATGGTACGACTGCCGCCGCCGGACACCATGTCCCAATTAACTGTATTGATTTGGGTTGGTGTCTCTCTAATTAATGTAGTGCCATCACCCAGCTGGCCATTCCAATTTACCCCCCAGGCCCACAGGGTACCGTCTGCCTTAAACGCAACAGTGTGATAGCCTCCAGTGGCCACTGTGTTCCAGATATCTGCGCCAATTTGCACCGGGGAAGTTGCTTTGCCTGTAGTGCCAATGCCCAGTTGGCCAGCTTCATTCATTCCCCAGGACCATAAACTGCCATCGTTTTTGATTGCTATAGTGTGACGACTTCCGGCTACCACCGCACCCCAGCTATCTGTACCTATACGTACCGGGGTGTCTCTTACCAATGTAGTGCCATCGCCCAGTTGACCACCCTGGTTCCATCCCCATGCCCAGAGGCTGCTATCAGATCTAATCGCCATAGTGTGACTGTCCCCGGTGGACACGGTATTCCATCTATCCGTACCTATCCGCACCGGAGTGGATTTATGTTCTCGCGAACCATCGCTAAGCTGGCCCGCGTTCACCCCCCAGGCCCATAGGCTGCCGTCCTTTTTAATCGCGATGGTATAACTGTTTCCTGTGGACACCGTGTCCCAGCTATCTGTGCCTACCTGCACCGGGATGTCTTTATCACTCGTTGAGTCATCGCCTAACTGACCATATTTATTATCACCCCAGGCCCATAGGCTGCCGTCTTTTTTAATTGCTATGGTGTATCCATATCCTATGGATACAGTATCCCAGCTATCTGTGCCTATCTGCACCGGAGTGCTTCTATAAGTGGTTGTACCATCACCCAGCTGGCCATTTTTATTATCTCCCCAAGCCCACAGACTGCCATCGCTTTTGATTGCCATGGTGTATCCCCTTCCGGTAGCCACCACCTTCCAGCTATCGGTACCAATTTGCACCGGAAAGTTTTTATGACCAGTTGAGTAATCACCCAGCTGACCATACCAGTTCGCACCCCAGGCCCATAGACTGCCGTCGCTTTTGATCGCCATAGTGTGATCATCCTCAGCGTCCACCGTATCCCAGCTGTCGGTGCCAATTTGCACCGGCATGATTTTATCTACGGTGGTACCATCACCTAACTGGCCATACTCATTACCTCCCCAGCCCCAAAGAGTGCCATCACTTTTAATCATCATAGTGTGAAATGAACCCGCAGTGATTTTGGAAGTAATTTTCTTGGAAGAAATTTCCGTGGCCATAACTGATGTCATTTGAGTTATCAGGTAGGCGATGCTTAAGAATACTGCGCGCCATAGTGGGGATGCTTGCATGGAACTACCTCGTAACTACTTTTTCAGATGCTAATTTTCGATTGGACTTTATGGCCCTGCATAGGCCAGTAATGTGGGAGCCTGGAAGTCATAAAGCATAAATATTTGATGGGAATTATACCCGCTATATACACGCATAGCAGGACATCTTTGAAGCTAATGAAAATGACAGCTAAAGCCTAACACTTGGCTACTGCGCAGAATTATTAAATGGCTGCAACGGGCACAGAGCACTAATTCACCAGCAATGAAATGAAAAAAACCGCCCGATTGTTGAGTGGTTTAATCTGGAATGATCACCTACGGCCAACTCCAGACAATTACTCAACGTCAATTACTAACAGGGTCTTCCTGATTGCGGACATTTCAAGATAATCCCAGTCCGTGATTACACTTAATAACGCCACGTCAATCACTCCTCTCTATTCCTGCTTTTTAGTCAGCAGGCAGGGGT
>Ga0316204_10011463_pt1 | contig 11086 bp, 10 predicted proteins | sample 6monrhotite_MG_2_FD_205661 | JGI IMG/M metagenome (GOLD analysis project Ga0316204, IMG submission 205661) | Microbial mat bacterial communities from mineral coupon in-situ incubated in ocean water Damariscotta River, Maine, United States -... | ecosystem: Environmental > Aquatic > Marine >...
CGGCGGTTCAGACACTGGTCTCACGCAATGTGAACCCGCAGACACCAGCTGTTGTCACGGTCGGATCATTTCAGGCGGGCGCCAAACACAATATCATCTCCGACGAAGCAAAACTGCTCCTGACGGTTCGGTCTTATGATGACGAAACGCGCGCGATGCTGATCGAAGGCATCGAACGCATCGCCAAAGCGCAAGCCCTGGCATTTGGCGCGCCCGAGCCGGAAATTTTCGTTGAGCCGGATTACACACCTTCGACCTTCAATGACCCGGATCTCGCTGCCACCGCAGCAACTGCGATCAGCTCGGCCATCGGCGCTGATAATGTTAGCCAGGTCGAACCGGTTATGGGCGGCGAAGATTTCAGTCAATATGGCCGCACAGACGCAAAAATTCCCAGCCTGATCTTTTGGGTCGGCGCGATTGAGCCGCAAAAATGGCAGGCCGCACAAGACAGTGCACTTGGCTTACCGTCGCTCCACTCACCCTTCTTTTCCCCGGATTACGAACCAACCATCGAAACCGGCGTCAGCAGCATGACGGCCACCGCGCTGGCTTTGTTTGACGGTGGATAAACCGAACTTTTGGCGCTGCTTGCGCTGTAACTTCGACAGTTTGCGCCACGACACCCCTAGTCTCTCCGGGCTATGAAGCTAGGTTGTTTGCATGGACGGAATGAGGGAATGCGTCATGGATGTCAGTACGGCGGTAAAAAAGCGGATCTCCACGCGGGGGTTTCTGCGAACGCCTTTGCCAAAAGACGAGGTCGAAAAATGGCTGCGTGACGCGCAGCGTGCGCCGTCGGGCGGCAATTTACAGCCTTGGCGCGTGATCGCCCTGGCCGGTGAAGACAAACTCGCCGTCGAAAACCTCGCCGCAGAGAAACTCCTCTCAAATCCGCGCGGTGAACCGACAGATTATCCGATCTATCCGGAATATATCTCGGACGCTCAAAATGCCCGCCGCCGCGCTGTCGGCGAAACGATGTATAGCAAGATCGGAATCCCGCGTGAGGACCGCGCTGGACGCATGGTCTGGTTCGCCAAGAATTATCGCTTCTTCAACGCCCCGCTAGCGCTTTTTATTGTCATGGATGATCGGGTCGGACATGGCCAATGGGGCCATGCCGGGATGTTTATGCAAACCCTTTGTCTGCTCGCTGAAGAGCGTGGATGGGGCACATGCATGCAAGAATGCTGGGGCATATTGCGACCCACCCTGAAACAGCATCTCGGCCTGGGCGAGCATGAAATGGTCTGGTGCGGCATGGCGGTCGGCATTGCGGATCCGGATGATCCGGTGAATGAGCTCTATACCGAGCGCGCCGACCTGGAAGAGTTTGCTGAGCTGCGCGGCCTGTAACGCCTCGCTTCGACCAAATTGACGCCACACTGCCCGGTCACGATCAGGGCATGGAAACGACTCGCCGCGCCTGTTTGAACAGCCTTTTTGCTCTGCCTTTATTGCCGAGCCTAAGCGCCCTCAATGAAACCAAAGCTGCGCGCCTGATTGTTCAGGCCCGCGGTCAGATCGGCATCACCACATCCTATGACGGCTCTTATGTTCGCCTCGATTATCCTGGCGGCGACGTGCCTCGGACAAGCGGTGTCTGTATCGATGTGATCATTCGCGCATATCGCGACGCGTTCTCATTCGATTTCCAGGAAAAAGTGCATCAGGATATGGCCGCCAATTTCGGTCTTTATCCTAAACGCTGGGGCTTGACCCGCACGGATCGCAACATCGACCATCGCCGGGTTCCGAATGTCGAGACCTGGCTCAAACGCAACGGCCATGAATTGCCAGCCTCGGACTGGCAGCCCGGCGACTTATTGACCTGTCGGGTGGGTGGCAGCCTGCCGCACATTGGCATCCTGTCCAGCCGCAAGGGTCGCGCAGGTCGCTGGAAAGCCATCCATAATATCGGCCTCGGCACGCGCGAAGACAGCCGCATCTGGAACTATGGCAACCAGCGCCGGTTCCGGTTCCTTCCGAGCGGCGCTTAGTAGCTGAGCATCATCCGCAAGCGCAGCAAATGTTCATCCCAGCCTTTGTCATGACCCGTGAGTTCACTGAATTTCGTGATCCCCGTATGGGTCATTGTCAGTTGCGTGCCGCCGTCCACTTCTAGCAGGTCCCACGATACCGTCGTCACAACGCCTTCCAGCCATTGGTGTGTAAACGTGTGGACGAGCTTTTTGGGAGGATCGAACTCGACCACATCGCCCCACATTAATTTCCGGTCTTCTTTGTCATAGTGGAAACTCAGATATTGAAACGACACTTTCTCCGTCAAGTCGCGATCCGTTTCGTGAAACCAACGCGCCAATAATTCCTTGTCGGTCAAATGGCGCCAGACTTTTTCCGGGGGCGCCTGCAAGTAAATTGTCTTAATCATCACCGCATCATTCATTATCTGCCTCCACAGCTTGATTTAGGTCTGCCAATTTCTCGTCCCAGAAGCGGTCGAAAAAGCTCACCCAGTCCGACACAGTTTTCAGGGTCTCTGGCCGCAGCGCATGCAGACGCTGGCGCCCCTGAGCTCGGATACGGATTAAACCGCCTTGTTCGAGGACTTTGAGATGTTTCGTCACTGCCGGACGGGTCATCTCATACTGGGCCGCAATATCGTTCAGGCTGCGCTCGCCATCCGAAAGCATCGCCATGATACTGCGCCGGGTGGGATCTGCGATGGCTTTGAAAACCAGTTGTTCTGACATGATATGAAACCTTTCAGTTTCCTTATATAGGAAACCGATTAGTTTCATGTCAAGCATGAATTGAAGGCTGGCAAGTCTGGCAAAGCGCGCTACACAGACGCCATGAAAATCGCCACCTGGAACGTCAATTCCATCAAAGCCCGCCTGCCCACAGTAATCGAAGTCCTCAAGGCCATCGATTGCGATGTGATCTGTCTGCAAGAAATCAAATGCGAGACGACCGCTTTCCCTTACATGGAAATTGAAGAGCTCGGCTATAATGTCGAAGCGCATGGGCAGAAGAGCTACAATGGCGTCGCGATGCTGTCGCGCCACCCACTCGAGGATGTCGTCAAAGGCCTCCCCGGAAATGAAGACGATGAGCAGGCTCGCTATATCGAAGCACTGGTACTCGCAGATACGCCGGTTCGCGTTGGTGGGCTCTATTTGCCAAACGGCAACCCGGCCCCCGGCCCAAAATATGACTATAAACTGGACTGGATGGGACATCTGAAAACCCACGCTGCCAATCTCATGCAGGCTGAAGAACCGCTGGTCCTGTGCGGCGACTATAATGTCATTCCGCGCAGCGAGGATTGCTGGGAAGAAACCGTCTGGGACGGCGACGCGCTGACCCTACCGCAAAGCAGAGCGGCGTTTCGTAGACTGAAAAATATGGGGCTGACCGAAGCGTTCGAAGCAACGGACAATCGCGGCCATGAATACACGTTCTGGGATTATCAGGGCGGCGCCTGGCAAAAGGACCATGGCATTCGCATCGACCACCACTTGCTTAGCCCGCAAGCCGCCGACCGTCTGGAAAGTGTCGAGATCTATCGCAAAGCGCGGGGCCTCGAGAAACCGTCAGATCATGTGCCGGTGATTTTGAATCTGCGGGATTAGGCGGCAGATCAGGCTCTAATTTCGCACGCACTTAGTATTGTAGGCCGAGACCTGATTATTCAGCGACACAACCAATGTCTGCAGCGCACGCTCTTTCTGCACCAAGTCAGCTTTCAGCGTCTCATATTTCGCTTTCGCTTCATCAGCGACTTGCGCGTGACCAGCACTGGCGAGACGATGAACTTCGACATCTTCCCAAGCATCACCGGCCGCTTCAACCTCATCCACCAATGTGAGACGAATCTCAGCAATTTGCTGCGCTTGTGTTTGACCGTTTTGCAATTGCGCGGCTTGTTGCGAGCAGGACTGCGCGATCGCGCCAGGAGCGGCCAGGAGAACAATCGCCGCAAAGGCACCCAGGGAAGAAATCATTGGTTTCATTCAATTATCTCTATTCATTCAGAGCTGAAGCGTTCCTGAACGTAAACGCCCAGATCTGGCCAAAAGTGTGGCTGGCCTGGGCAACCTCTAGTCTTTATCCAAATCCCGCCGCGCACGGGCAACACGTTTTGGGTCGGCGAAACTGTCAATCAAATTGAAGATCGCGGCAAAATCGTCAAGCAATTCCCGAACCCGGTCTGGATTATCCAGAGGGGTAAACATTGACCCTGGCTCAAACAAATCGCCACCTTCCAAAGCAATCAGCATTTCATTGGTCTGAAAAGCGCATCTCAGCTTCCCACCGCGAAACACTTTTTCAAGCTCGATCAGGCGTTGCATCAGATCCGGCGTCAGTAGAAAGCGCGCTTCGACTTGATCAGTCGAATAGACTTCAAAGGCTTGCTCGAACGCTTTTGATTCAAGTCGCACCCGCTCCATACCACGCCCGCCGCCAAAGCGGTTGAACAGTCCGGCGTCCCGCATCACCGTCGTGCGACCGTGGAAATTCTTGTGAAAGCGAAAGCGCAAACACTGACCATCAAAAACCGTGACCCAACGCGTACGACTTCGCCCGCGTGAATCCGTGGTTCGGCGGCGTTCCTGAAGGCGGGCTTCGAAAAATTCGAAATCGATGCCGTTGCGCACGCCTGTCAATCTGTCTTCGAAATCAGACCGGTCCCAGCTCGGCACCAGGCCAGCAGCATGAACATCCATGATCGTCTCTTGCGGCCCCGGCAGCGGGTCGAACAACATGGCGAACTGCGCTGCTACGGGCTCAATGATCATTTGCTTAGCCCGTTTGCCGATCTGATTTAGCGGGCCGCGCCCTGCCCCATGGACCGCAAACCCGACCACGCCGGCAACAATGGCCAAATGCGGAACCCGGAATGCGAGGAAACCAAGCAATGCCCCGATCAGAGCAACCGCGCCGCCAATCCATGACCAACGCACAGAGGACCTTGCTGCCGCCTGGCGGTCGACTTCCTGGGCCTGCAAAGCCGGTCGCAATTCTTCTTGGTAGATCCGCGGAAAATCTACGAAATCCTTAGGTAGGCCCTGCATCGATTGCTGGATCAGCGGGTCAATATCAGAGCCTTTGTCCCAAGGTCCCTTAGATGTCGGCGTAGACATGGCGTTCTCCGGCAAACCCTTCATGGGTTACCGCGCCAAGATGGGCTGGGCCGACCAATTTCGCAAATTTTGACAGTGTGCCGTTACCGTATGCTGTGACACGCGGCGCCCATTTGCGCTTGCGGTCTTCAATCTCAGCTGGGGTCAGACGCACATCAATCGTGCCTTTATCAGCATCAATCACGATGATGTCGCCATCTTCGAGCAAGCCGATCGGGCCACCTTCCTGGGCTTCCGGACCGACATGTCCAATACAGAACCCGCGCGTCGCCCCAGAGAACCGGCCATCCGTGATCAGCGCAACTTTATCGCCCATGCCCTGGCCGTAAATTGCCGCCGTGGTGGATAGCATCTCGCGCATGCCCGGACCGCCTTTCGGTCCCTCATAGCGGATGACAAGGACATCGCCTTCTTCATATTTGCGCTTGGTGACCGCTTCAAAACACGCTTCCTCGCCGTCAAAAACGCGGGCCTTCCCGGTGAATTGAAGTTTCTCGAGCCCGGCGACTTTCACAATCGCGCCGTCAGGCGCCAGAGAGCCCCACAGCCCGACAACGCCGCCATTCTCAGTGATCGGTTTGCCGGCTGGATAAATCACTTTCTGAGTGTCATCGAAGCTCATATCTTCGAGATAATCGCCCCAGCTTTTGCCAGTAACAGTAAGACAATCCGGATTGATGATCTTTTCGTCCATCAGCGTCTTCATCAGCATCGGTACACCACCTGCTTCGCCGAAATCCTTGGCGACAAAATTGCCGCCTGGCTTCAGGTCAGCGATCCAGGGAGTGCGCTGAAATGTTTCGGCGACATGGCGGAGTGTGAACTCGACTCCACATTCATGCGCCATCGCTGGCAAATGCAGCGCGGCATTGGTTGATCCACCCGTCGCGGCGACGACGATTGCGGCATTCTCAAACGCTTCGCGGGTGCAGATCTCGCGAGGACGCAGATTATTCGCGACCAGATCCATCACCACGCGTCCGGATTCGCGGGCATAGCCATCGCGGTCTGTCCATGGTGCAGGCATGGCAGATGAGAGCGGCAGCGCCAGGCCAATCGCTTCACTAACGCAAGCCATTGTATTGGCGGTGAACTGCCCGCCGCACGCGCCGTCGCCCGGGCAAGCGACTTTCTCGAGCGCCCGCAACTTTTCGCTGTCCATATCGTTCGAGCCCGCAGCATGCGCACCAACCGCTTCGAACACGTCCAGGACAGTCACGTCCCGACCTTCAAAGCTGCCTGGCATAATTGAGCCACCATACAGGAATACAGATGGCACGTTGAGGCGAAGCATTGCCATCATCATGCCGGGCAAAGACTTGTCACAACCGGCCACGCCAACCAGCGCATCATAGGAATGCCCGCGCATGGTAAGCTCAACCGTGTCCGCAATCCAGTCGCGGCTGACCAGCGATGAGCGCATGCCTTCATGGCCCATCGCAATGCCGTCGGTCACAGTAATCGTGCAAAACTCACGCGGCGTGCCATCAGCGGCTTTGACCCCTTCCGACACAGCGTGCGCCTGGCGCATCAAAGCCGTGTTACACGGGGCGGCTTCATTCCAACAACTGGCAACGCCAACAAAAGGCTTCTTAATGTCTTTGGTCGACAGGCCCATTGCGTAATAATAGCTGCGATGCGGCGCGCGCGCCGGGCCCTCCGTCACATGACGTGAAGGCATTTTGGATTTGTCCCAGGTCTTGCTCATTTCGATATTCCTTTACTGGGCTGACGCTTAGCCGCTCAGCCCATACCTGTCACCCACACAAAAAGGGTTATTCTTGCTCAAAAATGGCGGTTTCCATGCCGTCAGGGTCGATCATGCCGCGATACATGCCTTTTGAGTTGAAAACATACTCATATTGCCCGTTACCATCGATCACCACAACGCCGCCATCACCGCCCAGCTTTGCGACTTGCGCGAGCGCATTTTCAGCGGCGGCGCCGACGCTTTCCCCGGCCAGATCAACCCGCGCACAAATCGTTTTGGCAACCGCGACGCGAATGAAGTACTCGCCATGACCTGTCGCAGAAACAGCGCAGACTCCGTTCTGGGCGTAAGTTGCAGCGCCGATCAGAGGCGAGTCTCCTATGCGGCCAGCGGTCTTAGCCGTCATACCGCCTGTTGTGGTCGCCGCGGCGAGATTGCCATTCACATCAATCGCAACAGCGCCGACGGTGCCATGGCGATCCGCATCCGTCCGTGTGCGCTCCCGCAGCACGCGCTCGAGTGACTGACGACGGCGGTCTGTGTCGAAATAGCTATTGTCGACCATCTCCAGTCCGACCGATTCTGCAAACGCATCCGCGCCTTCGCCGGCGAACATCACATGTTCTGACTGATCCATGACGGCCCGCGCCGCGAGGATTGGATTTTTGACCCGCTTCACACCTGCTACTGCGCCAGCATCACGTTGATCGCCGCTCATGATCGAGGCATCGAGCTCATGCTCGGCGGCTGCCGTAAACACAGCGCCTTTACCGGAATTGAATAGCGGATCATTCTCCATCGGGATCACAGCGGCTTGAACGGCATCGACCGCAGACCCACCATTGCGGAGCACTTCTGCGCCCGCTTCCAGCGAGGTCTCCAAAGCAGCTGTGTACGCCGCCTCTCGTTCTGCCGACATATTCTCGCGCAGGATGATTCCAGCACCGCCATGGATCACCAGGCGCCACTCGACCTGCGCAGGTGCGGTTGCAGACAAGGCGTCCTCCGTGAGCGTTTCTGCGGGGGTCTGACAGGCTGTAACGGCAAATGTCAGAGCAGCGAGAAAAATGCGGATCATAGAGGTTTCCTTACAAAGTGGCGAGTTGCTCCCGGGCGAGGCTAAGTTTGTCGCGTGTTCCTTGCAAGTCTGACAAACGCGCACGCTGTTCAGTCACCACTTCCGGTGGGGCTTTTGCCACGAACGCATCGTTTCCAAGGCGCTTTTCAAGGCCGGTTATCTCACCGCCAAGTTTGCCGAGCTGTTTGTCCAGACGGGCGACTTCCTCGCTGGCATCAATCAGATCTGCGATCTCCAGGACCACGGTGGCCTCATCGACCACAGTTTTGACGGACCCTGCAGGTGCGGCATCTGCCAGATCGAGCTTTTCGAGCCGCGCCAGGCGCATGATGACATCACGGTGAGCCTCCAGGCGGCCGGCGGTCTCGTCATTGGCGCCGGTCAGACTGGCCGGAACTTTAGCCCCTGCGGGGACATTTACATCCGCCCGCACGGAGCGAATTTGCGAAACAGTCTTGAGAACCCAGCTGAGCTCATCTGCTGCCGCTTGATTAGCGTAACCGTCGTCCAGGCCAGGCCACTTTTGCTGCATCAAGAAGTCTGAACGATCCGCAGTCTGCTCCCAGAGCGTCTCGGTGATGAACGGCATGAATGGATGCAGCAGCGTAAAGATTCGTTCAAGTGTCCAACCGAGCACACGTTGGGTTTCGTCCTTTTCCGCCCCATCTTCACCCTGCAGGGTCGGTTTTGACAGCTCCAGGTACCAGTCGCAAAACACATCCCAGACAAAATGGTACGCAGTATCCGCGGCGTCGTTAAAACGGTAATCTTCGATCGCTTCTGAGACCTGATCACAGCATTTATAGAGCTCACCAATGATCCATTGATTCAGCGCTAGCGCGAGCGTTTCCGGGTATACGGGCGATTCGAACCTGGCTTCGTACATTTGTGCGAAACGAGTAGCGCTCCACAATTTCGAACCGAAGTTTCGATAGCCTGCAACACGGTCAACGGACAAATTTATGTCTCGCCCTTTGGTCGCCATCGCCGCCAGAGTGAAGCGTAGCGCATCGGCGCCGTAAGCTTCAAATCCTTTCGGGTAACGCTTGCGCGTCGCCTTCTCGACTTGCGGGGCTTTGTCCGGCTGGCGCAAGCCAGTCGTACGTTTGGTCACCAAAGCGTCAGGGTCTATGCCATCAATCAGGTCGACCGGGTCGATGACATTGCCTTCGGACTTGGACATTTTCTTGCCCGCCTCATCACGGACAATGGCGTGGATATAGACATCCTTGAACGGCACTTCGCCGTCCATGAACTTGATCCCCATCATCATCATCCGAGCGACCCAGAAGAAGATGATGTCGAACGCGGTGACGAGTGTTGCGCCAGGATAGAAGGTGCTGAGACCGTCAGATTGTTCCGGCCAGCCTTGCGTGGAGAACGGCCACAGACCGGAGCTGAACCAGGTGTCGAGGACGTCGGGGTCTTGGTCGTATAGCACGTCCAGCACATCACCCTTTAGGGACACGTGCGCTTGAAGTGTCTCTTCTGACATGACTCCAAGTTCTACGAGTTGTTTACGAGCGAGCTCTTCGGCTTGGTCCCGAGTCTCGGCCACAACGTACCGTTTTGGGGCTTTAGGAAACTCACCGACTTGAGACCCAAACAACAACTGGGGGTCCGACAAGGAATCGCTTGGGGACAAATACCAAACCGGAATCCGGTGACCCCACCAGAGTTGGCGTGAGATGCACCAGGGTTCGATATTTTCCATCCAATTATAGAAGGTTCGGTCCCAATTCTCCGGAACGAACTTGGTCTTGCCAGTCCGAACCGCTTCTATCGCTGGCTTGGCGAGCGTTTCCGCGTCGACGAACCATTGATCCGTCAGCATCGGCTCGATGACGACGCCGGAACGATCTCCGAATGGCTGCATGATCTTCTTATTCTCAACCAGCGGGATCAGCGGCGCTTCTGTATCCTCATCCTTATGCTTCGGATCGGGAACCATGACCGCATTGCCCTCTGCCGAGATGTCCGCGATCACTGCGTCGCGCGCGGCGAACCGTTCGAGCCCGCGATATTGATCCGGGACCAGGTTCATCGCGGCGATTTTTGCTTCGTCAAAATCTTCTTTGCCTTCGGCAATACGTTGCGCAATTGCCGCTTCATCTGCATAGGGCTTGCCGTCCGCGCGCATATCGCCCTTCTCGTCCATCAGCGAATACATCGGAATCTTGCCGCGCTTGGCGACTTGATAGTCATTAAAGTCGTGCGCGCCGGTAATCTTCACAGCGCCAGATCCAAAGTCCGGATCCGGATACTCATCCGTGATGATCGGGATCAGACGGCGATGCTCTTTCGGCCCGACCGGGATCTCGCACAGCTTGCCAACAATTGAGGCATAGCGCTCATCCGACGGATGTACGGCCACAGCGCCGTCGCCGAGCATAGTTTCGGGCCGGGTCGTCGCGATCGAGATATAGTCGCGCTCCTCAGTCAGCGTGACATTCCCGTCTTCGTCTTTCTCGACAAAGGTATAGGTCTGTCCGCCCGCGAGCGGGTATTTGAAGTGCCACATGTGGCCGTCGACATCTTTATTCTCAACTTCGAGATTAGAAATCGCGGTCTGGAAATGCGGGTCCCAATTGACCAGGCGCTTGGCGCGGTAAATCAGGCCTTCATTGTAGAGATCAACAAACGCCTTGTTCACCGCCACGTTAAGGTCATCATCCAGGGTAAATTTGGTATTTTCCCAGTCGCAAGACGCGCCAAGGCGCTTCAACTGATTAAGGATCGTGCCACCGGATTCTTCTTTCCACTCCCAGACTTTGTCGACAAAAGCACCCCGCCCCATCGATCGGCGGTCCTGATTTGTGCCGCTCGCCGCCAATTGGCGCTCCACAACCATCTGCGTCGCGATACCCGCATGGTCCATGCCCGGCTGCCAGCGGACATTCTTGCCGCGCATTCGTTCGAACCGGCACAGAATGTCCTGGATCGTATTGTTGAGCGCATGGCCCATATGCAGGCTGCCCGTGACATTGGGCGGTGGGATCATGATTGCATAAGGTTCAGCAGAGCTGTCCATACTGGGCCGGAAACAGCCCTCTTCTTCCCAGCGCTTATAGATGCGCTGCTCATGGGCTTTCGGGTCAAAACGCTGGTCGATCATCAAAACACGTCCGGTCATCAGTCAGAAAATAGAAAAGGCGCGCCATCTCTGGCGCGCCCGTCTCTTTAGCA
>Ga0316204_10011465_pt1 | contig 11085 bp, 8 predicted proteins | sample 6monrhotite_MG_2_FD_205661 | JGI IMG/M metagenome (GOLD analysis project Ga0316204, IMG submission 205661) | Microbial mat bacterial communities from mineral coupon in-situ incubated in ocean water Damariscotta River, Maine, United States -... | ecosystem: Environmental > Aquatic > Marine >...
CAGTAGAAATAAATTCTACTGCGCGTGTTAGGTTTGCTATTGCAGCCGTTTCAGTGATCTCAAAACAAACATTTTCTTTTTTGACATCTTTGCTTTTACGTAATCGTTTAGTAATTAAATTTAAAACATTATCTTCTGATAATGATTGACCAGAAAGGTTAATCGCTACTCGAACTTCATCACCGGTTATATCTTTATACTCATTTAAGAATTTAAAAGTATTTTCGATAACCCATTCATCAATAATTGGCATCATATTATAACGTTCAGCCGTCGGTATAAATGAATCAGGCGCAATAATGTTACCTTTTAAATTCAATCGAATCAGAATTTCTATTGTTTTTGGTGTGGAGTTTGTTGGGTTTAATGAAATAATTTCTTGAAAAAAAAGTTCAAATTCATTGTGGTCAATTGCTGATTTTATCTTCTGAATCCAAGATGTTTCATTTTGATGTTTCACAAAATCAGCATCATTTGGCTCGAATACTTGTATTCGGTTTCGTCCTTTGTCTTTTGCTTCGTAGCATGCAGCATCAACTGAGCTCATTACATCAGAAATAGATGTGGTTAGTTGAGTAATTGGTGCAATCCCAATGCTAGCGCCACTTTCAAAAGAATTATTATCCCAGTTGAATCTGGTTTCTCTTATTGTTTTAATGATCCCGTTGCAGATTAATTTTGCTTTCGGTATGGAACAACTGTGTAATATGATGCCAAACTCATCACCACCTAGTCGTGATAGCACATCATTTTGTCGTAATGATTGTTGGATGATTTTAGAAATTTGTTTTAGAAATTCATCGCCCGCAGCATGTCCTGATGTGTCATTAATGATTTTAAATTTATCTAAATCAAGAAAGCAGACTGAGTGTGACTCATTTTCACTTTGTGCGTTTCGTATTAGTTGATTTAATCGAATTTCAAATTCACGTCTATTGATTAAACTCGTAAGCGCATCATGTGTCGCTTGAAAACTTAAACGTTTTTCCATTAAACGCATTTCTGTTACGTCACGTAATATTATAACGGCGCCTAGAATATCCTGGTTTCGATCGATTATGGGAGCAATAGTATGTTCGACTTCATATTGTGTTCCATCATCTTGTGTGAGTGTAAAGTCAAACAAAGTTCGTTGAGATTCTATATTAGAAATCTGATTATTAAAAATATCTCTTTTTTTAGCTTCTTCACCATCATACATACTCAAAATATTCTGACCGATTGCCTTCTTTATACTTTTTCCTGTCAGATTTGAGGCGGCGGGGTTGATGGTTTTTATAATGTAGTTTTTATCTACAGTGATAACGCCATCTGTAATTGAATGTAAAGTTATTTGGGCGAGTTCTTTTTCTATGAAGAGTTGTCGTTCTGTTTTTGTTATTCGTTTAACAACATAAGCTGCAATGAGTATAGTAATGAAAACTATTGCCATGCCGGATAAAAATACAATCGATTTTTCATGTTTTAAATCATTTTTAACCTGAGTTGATGTTTTTTTGTTAAGCGTGTTCTGAAATTGTATTAGTTTTTCTAAGACGCTAAGAACAGCATTTTGTGCGGGTATAGACTGTTTGATAAGTAATGCTGCCGCTTCAGATTTTTTATTCGACTCAATTAATGTGATAATTTCATTTTGAATCGGAACAGCCCTGCTACTGAGTATGCCTTGTTGACTAATTAAAGCTTCCTCTTTTTCAGTTAGCGGCATGCTTAACAGTGTTTGTCGGGCATTGATAAAAACACCTGCGCTATTCCTATAGATTTCATAACTTTCATCATAATCAAAGGGATCATTTGTGGTCATCATATTGTATAAAGCAAGGCTTCTTTCACGCGCATGCTGCTGCATTTGTACAACTAAAGTTGATTTTTGATTATTAGAGCCAACGATTTCATTGATCTGGCGTTGGGTTTTTTGAATTTGCTGAGATACGAATGAAAGAGCTGCGACAGCAATAATCAATACAATGCTGAAGCTTGCAATGAGAAGCCAAGAGCTTTTGTTTATAACAAAATGTTGTTTTTTTAAAAATGCCATACTGTTTGTTATTATTAAATTACCAGTTAGGTTTGTAGGTGTATTGTTAAGCTCTGTGTTATCTATAGCTTAATCGGCAAAAAGTAACAATTCTTTACAAAAAATTCTGTTTTTATCAGCATAATTACTTGTTTTACATAATAATTCTAAATATCCCCATTTCTTGCTAGAATCACCCAAATTCATTTGAGATAGTAAAAATATGTCGGGAAATACATTAGGTAAACTTTTCACTGTTACAGGTTTTGGTGAAAGCCATGGTGCAGCTATTGGCTGTATTGTGGATGGTTGTCCTCCAGGTTTAGCCATAACGGAAGCAGATTTACAGGCCGATTTAGAGCGTAGGCGCCCGGGTAAAACTCGTCATACAACTCAACGTCGAGAAATGGATGAGGTGCAAATTTTATCTGGTGTTTTTGATGGTATAACCACAGGCGCACCCATTGCTCTAATGATTCATAATACCGATCAACGCTCTAAAGATTACACGGACATAATGGACAGATTTCGTCCAGGTCATGCCGATTACACTTACCATCATAAATATGGGCTTCGTGATTATCGTGGTGGCGGTCGTTCATCCGCTCGTGAAACAGCAATGCGAGTTGCTGCAGGCGCAATAGCTAAAAAATACTTGAAAGAACGTTGTGGAATTGAAATCCATGGTTATATGGCTCAGCTTGGGCCGATTAAGTACGAAAACTTTGATTGGAATGAAGTAGAGAATAATCCATTTTTCTTTCCTGATGCGAAAAAAGTAACAGAGCTAGAAAAATACATGGATGCGCTTCGTAAAGAAGGCAACTCGATTGGTGCGCGCATTAATGTGGTTGCTACAGGTGTTGCTCCTGGCTTAGGTGAACCTATCTTTGATCGATTAGATGCTGATATTGCACATGCGATGATGTGCATTAATGCGGTTAAAGGGGTAGAAATTGGAGCGGGCTTTGATAGTGTCGAGCAAAAAGGGACAGAGCATCGTGATGAACTATCAAAGGACGGTTTTTTATCAAATAATGCTGGCGGTGTTTTAGGAGGTATTTCTTCTGGACAAGATATTACTGTGAGCATGGCTTTGAAAGCGACCTCGAGTATTCGTTTGCCCGGTAAAACGATTGATCTTGCTGGAGAGCCGGTAGAGGTGATAACTAAAGGTCGCCATGATCCTTGTGTTGGTATTCGTGCAACACCCATTGCTGAAGCGATGTTAGCAATAGTACTAATGGATCATTTTTTACGCAATCGTGCACAAAATGCCGACGTGAAAACTGATACGCCTATTATTCCTGCAAGCACAAAATAAACACATTGAGATCAATTTAATTGATTTTAATGTGTTTAAATTTTTACAACGATAATTAACGAATAGTTTCTAACCTTATGCCATATTGGCGCTTATCCTATTTTTATTTTTTCTACTTCGCTAGTTTAGGAGCACTCATTCCTTACTGGAGTCTTTACCTAAAATCACTTGATTTTTCTGCTGCGGCCATTGGAACCATGATGGCCATCATCATGAGTACCAAAATTATTTCTCCAAATATTTGGGGTTGGATTGCCGATCATACCGGAAAACGTATGGCCATTATTCGCTTAGGCGGATTGCTTTCCATTATTGCCTTCGCCGGCGTCTTCATTTCACAAGACTATTGGTGGCTAGTTGCTGTGATGATGGTTTTTAGCTTCTTTTGGAATGCCACACTTCCTCAATTTGAAGCCTCTACCTTCAGTCATTTGGGGGAGCATATTCATCGTTATAGTTCTGTTCGATTATGGGGGTCTATCGGTTTCATTGTGTCTGTGTGGCTAATAGGCTGGCAACTTGAAGGCGAAAAAATAACCTATTTGCCAGTGATATTAATGGGTTTATTTATCAGTATTTGGTTAAGCAGTCTTGTTGTGCCAGAAGAAGCGGCTGGGCATTTGCATGTGACAAAAGAGCCCTTAAAAAAAGTGCTCAAACGACCTGAAGTTGTTGGCTTATTGGCTGTTTGTTTTCTCATGCAAATGGGACATGGCCCGTATTACACTTTTTATTCGATCTATATGCAGGATTATGGCTATTCCTTATCCGCAATTGGTTTTTTATGGGCGTTGGGCGTCTTGGCCGAAGTGATTATTTTTATGCGCATGCATAAATTAGTGCCACGCTTTGGTTTAAAGAACCTACTGATCACCAGCCTTTTATTAGCGGCTACTCGATGGATCATCATTGCATTTTTCCCAATGAGCACGCCGCTTATGGTATTAGCACAAATACTCCATGCCGCCTCTTTTGGGCTTTTTCATGCTGTGTCGATACAACTCATTCATCAGTATTTTGTCGGGCAACATCAAGGTAAAGGCCAAGCTTTGTACAGTAGTGTTAGTTTTGGTGCTGGTGGCGCAATAGGAAGCTTATACGCTGGCTACACATGGGATTCATTCGGCACTGCGACAACATTTGTGCTTGCCGCAGGCGTGAGTTTATTTGCTGCTTATATTGCCTATAAAAAAATTCCAGCTTGAATTTTGTGGGTTATTTTTTGCGTAGATTAACCGCTAAATCTATAGTTTTAGTTCATCATGCCGATAACTAAATCAGCCTCAGATACATAATAAGGACTCGAAGTGGAAAAAACTCAATCTCATGATGTCATTATCATTGGTGGTGGCATATCAGGTGCAGCATTACTCTACATGCTAGCTGAGTACTCTGATATTCAGGATATTATGTTGTTTGAAAAATACGCATCAATTGCTTCGGTGAATTCCCATGGTCGAAACAATAGTCAAACTCTTCATTGTGGTGATATTGAAACAAATTATACTCTGGAAAAAGCACTTCAAGTACAAGCCTCTGCCAATATGGTTTCTCGTTACACATCGAGCTTAAAAAACAAAGAAGAGGTTATTCACAAATATTCTAAAATGGTTATTGGTGTCGGTGAAAAAGAAGTTGAGCAATTACGAAATCGCTTTACTGAATTTAGTCCACATTATTCTGGCATGCAATTACTCGAGCGTGAACAAATAAAAAGTATTGAACCTGCCGTTATAGACGGGCGTAAAGAAGATATTGTTGCCCTAGCTGTTCTTGACGAATATACGGCGGTCAACTTTCAAGCACTTTCTGAATCGTTTGTTGAAAAAGCGACTGCAGTAAAAAATAAGTCGATTAATATTAAACTCAATACCGAAGTTTCAAATATAGAAAAAACGGCCGAAGGCTATAAGGTTAAAACTCCATCTGGAACGCATCATGCTAAGTTTGTCGTTGTTTCATCAGGTGGACATAGTTTGTTATTTGCTCAACGAATGGGTTACGGTTTGGAATATTCTTGCTTGCCAATGGCAGGTAGTTTTTATTATGCGCCTGACGTTTTAAATGGCAAAGTGTATACCGTACAAAATGATAAGCTGCCTTTTGCTGCAATTCATGGCGACCCCGATGTTTTAGTTCCAGGCAAGACAAGGCTAGGGCCCACCGCGTTAGCTTTACCTTTACTCGAGCGCTATAACGCGAAAACCTTCGTAGAGTTTTTGCGTGTTTTTAGGCCAGACTTCGATGTGGTGAAATCACTTTGGAAGTTATTGAAAGTCTCGGAAATTCGTAATTACATGTTTAAGAATATGTGCTTTGAAGTACCGGTAATTCGTCGTCATTTATTTTTACAAGATGCTCGTAAGATTGTGCCGAATTTACAATTGGAAGATTTAACTTTTGCGAAAAAAACAGGCGGTATTCGTCCTGTTATGATTGATAAAAAGAATCATTGTTTGCACTTAGGCGAAGCAAAGTTAAGCCCGGGTAATGGTTTGATTTTTAATATGACGCCATCACCAGGTGCGACAAGTTGCTTAGGCAATGCTGAAAAAGATTTAGAAATTATTGTTGAGTATTTGGGTGCTAAAGCGGATAAGGATAAATTGAATAGTGACTTGAAGTAAAACTTAAGGAACGATTTTTAGTTTAGAAATAACTTTTTTTACACCCTTGACTTGCTTGGCAAGACTAATGACTTTATTTTTGATTTTGCTAGAAGGCACATCACCGTTCAGAGTAACAATCCCGTTATCGGTATCAACATTAATATCAAAAGTACTCACGCCTTTTGCACCTAATAATTTTGAATTAACGCCAGCAGTAATACCTGCATCATCCATGATGGTGCCAAAATCGCGTTTATCTTTTCCTACATAATAACCGCCAGCACCTGCACCACCAATGACTGCTGCAGCACAACCTTGTAAAAATATTAAAATAGATAGAGTAATAAATAGAGATTTGAAGTGAGTGGTTAGCATAAGTTTTATATAAGTTTATTGATGGCTTCAAGAAATTGTTGTGACTTTATAGGCTTGCGTAATATTTCATCTGCACCTAATTTCGCGGAGATATCTAAGTACTCTTCCATTCTGCCGTGAACATTGCCAGTCATCGCAATAATGGGAATATCTTTGTTATAAGAACGTAACTCACGAATAAAGCTAATACCTTCCATTTCGGGCATAATGATATCAGTGATAACGAGATCAGGTGTGTTCTCGCGGAACTCTTTTAAACCCGCTTTGCCATTGTCGGCTTCTGTAATAGTATAATTATTTGCACGCAACAATTCTTTGACAAACTCACGCATCATGTCATCGTCATCAACAACTAAAATATGTTTGTTAGTTTCTGAACTCATTGATTTGCCGGTTAAAATTTATCTTTTAGAAAGTATAATCTATACTACCTTATAACTTAAATGCTTTATCGGTTATTTCACATTTGATTTTAAAATGTCCGACATGGCATTTGCCGCATTTGATAATGTTCGGCCAGAATGCCAAACCATGCCGAGCTTTCGTTCGAGCTCAATTCCATCAATTTTTAAGGTTTTAAGCTCTTGGTTTAACATGCTGCGGGGTAAGACACTCCAACCCAGTCCAACACTCACCATCATTTTTATGGTTTCAAGATAGTTTGTGGAAAGCCCAACTTTTAATTCCAGCTTATGTTTGCGCATAGTTTGTTCAAATATTTGTCGGGTGTATGTGCCAAGCGTAGGTAATATAGCCGGATATTCCGCAATATCACTTGGTTTAATTTTGCTTAACGCTGTCAGTGGATGATTGGTATTTACCACAATATCCAGTGGATCAGGCCATATTTCAAAAGTGTATAGTGATTTTGCGGCTTCTAATGGCAACGTGACAATACCGAGTTCCAACTCACCGCGTTCTACTGCATGACAGGCTTCTTCTGAATCCATAAAGTGGAGATCGAGTTCAACTTCTGGATAGTTTTGCGTGAATTCACGCAATACTGGAGGGAGTCGGTGTAGGCCAATATGATGGCTCGTGCCAATACTGAGCTTTCCTGCAATATGCCCAGACAGATTTTGAATTGCACGTTTAGAGTCTTCAACTTGTTGCAATATAGTGCGTGCGCGGCCTAATAAGGCAATGCCTGCTTCAGTTAAAGTCACTTTACGACCAATTCGATCAAACAAAGTGATATCGAGCTCACTCTCTAAACTTGAGACACGTTTACTGATAGCTGGCTGAGTTAGATACAGCTGTTCTGATGCAACAGAGAATGAACCTGATTCAGCCACTGCGACAAAAGCAGTGAGATTCGCAATATCCATATTACCGCCCTAGGTATAACTTATAGGAATAGTTTATATGAAAATAATGAATTTGTGTAATACTAATATAAGGTCTATATTTGCCGCATATTAAAAAGTACCCGCAGATTAAGACTAATGTAATCAGCATAACTAGATTGGGAAAGACAATGGCTGGCAAGACCTTATATGAGAAAATTTGGGATCAACATGTTGTGCGTGACAACGGTGATGGAACGGCACTTTTATACATTGATCGTCAATTAGTTCACGAAGTGACATCACCACAAGCTTTTGAAGGTTTGCGTTTAGCTAATCGTAAGTTGTGGCGAGTAGGGGCGAATTTGGCGACACCCGATCACAATGTACCCACCACTGATCGCAGTCGAGGCATTGAAGGCATCGTAGATCCGATCTCACGTTTGCAAGTCGAAACATTGGATCAGAACTGCGCATACTTTGGTGTAACTGAATTTAAAATGGATGATATTCGTCAAGGTATCGTTCACGTCATTGGGCCTGAACAAGGTGCGACACTACCTGGTATGACCGTGGTTTGTGGTGACTCACATACCTCTACACATGGCGCTTTTGGTGCCTTAGCCCATGGTATTGGCACCTCTGAAGTTGAGCATGTAATGGCAACGCAGTGCTTAGTGCAAGAAAAATCTAAAACCATGCTAGTCAGTATTGATGGAAAAGTTAGTTTGGGTATTACTGCTAAAGATATAGTTTTGGCAATCATTGGTGAGATTGGTACAGCAGGTGGAACAGGTTATGCCATTGAATTCGGCGGTGAAGCGATTAAAGCTTTATCAATGGAAGGGCGTATGACGGTTTGCAATATGGCCATCGAAGCTGGTGCGCGAGCAGGTATGGTTGCCGTCGATCAAAAGACGATCGATTTTGTTGAAGGGCGCCCTTATGCACCTACGGGTGATATTTGGAATCAAGCTGTTCAGCACTGGCAAGATTTGCACAGTGATGATGATGCGAGCTTTGATACGGTTGTTCATCTAGATGCAGCATCGATCAAACCTCAAGTGACTTGGGGAACCTCTCCTGAAATGGTAGTAGGCATAGATAAAAAAGTACCCGATCCCGCTAATGAAAAAGATGATGTAAAACGTGACGGTATGGTTGCGGCGTTGAAGTATATGGGGTTAGAGGCGAATACTCCAATGGATGAAATTCAAATTGATAAAGTGTTTATTGGTTCATGCACAAACTCGCGAATAGAAGATATGCGTGCAGCCGCTGAGATTGCAAAAGGTCGTAAAGTGGCAAGCAATGTTAAGTTAGCCCTAGTGGTACCTGGTTCTGGTTTGATTAAACAACAAGCTGAAAAAGAAGGGCTGGATAAGATTTTTATTGATGCCGGTTTTGAGTGGCGTGAACCAGGTTGTTCTATGTGTTTGGCCATGAATGCCGATCGATTAGAACCCGAAGAGCGCTGTGCTTCAACTTCAAATCGAAATTTTGAAGGTCGCCAAGGTCAAGGTGGGCGTACGCACTTAGTGAGTCCTGCAATGGCTGCTGCAGCGGCAATAAAAGGTCATTTTACAGATGTTAGAGAGTTGTAATTAACGCGAAGGTCGCAAACTCTCTAAGAGTAAAGCATTTCCTACTGTTAGCGAACATTGCGTTGAATAACGAGGTTAGATATGGATAAATTTACAAGATTAAAAGCAATCGTGGCACCGATGGATCGCCCAAACGTCGATACCGATGCCATTATTCCAAAACAGTTTTTGAAATCAATTAAGCGTAGTGGTTTTGGCCCTAATTTATTTGATGAATGGCGTTATCTTGATCATGGTGAACCTGGCATAGATAACTCGCAACGCCTATTAAACAAAGACTTTGTCTTAAACCAAGCACGTTACCAAGGTGCTGAAATTTTAATCGCACGAGAAAATTTTGGCTGTGGTTCTAGCCGTGAACATGCACCATGGGCATTGTTAGATTATGGTTTTCGCGTTGTTATTGCGCCTAGCTTTGCCGATATTTTTTATAGCAATAGTTTTAAAAATGGAATTTTACTTATTAAGTTGGATAATGATGTTATTGAGCAGTTGTTTCAAGAAACATTAAGCACACCAAACTACGCATTAGATGTTGATCTTGAAAAGCAAACGATTACAAAAGCGGATGGTAGTAAAATTTCATTTAACGTCGATGAATTTCGTAAACACCGCTTGTTAAATGGTTTGGATGATATTGGATTAACGTTACAGCACGTTGATGATATTAAAGCATATGAAAAACGCCGTAGTGCTGAAGCACCATGGTTATTTTAAGAATGGTTATATAACGCAAAGTACGCAAAGGCGCAGAGTCCGCAAAGTTTTTTATTTCTTTGGGCTCTTTGCGTCTCTGCGGCCTTTGCGTTAATTAATAGAAATTAATAAGAGAATGATATATGACTAAGAAAATTGCAGTTCTACCTGGTGATGGTATCGGCCAAGAAATTGTTGCTGAAGCGGTTAAAGTGATCAAAGCACTACAAGCCGATGGCCTTGATGTTGAAATGAAAGAAGGTTTAGTTGGCGGTACTGCTTATGATGCAACTGGCTCGCCACTACCAGAGGAAACCTTAACACTCGCTAAAGAATCTGATGCTATCTTACTAGGTGCAGTCGGTGGGTATAAATGGGAATCACTAGATATCTCAGTACGTCCAGAAAAGGGCTTGCTAGGATTACGTGCTGAGCTCGACTTATTTGCCAACTTACGTCCTGCGATTCTTTATCCACAGCTTGCAGATGCTTCTACATTAAAACCCGAAGTAGTATCGGGTTTAGATATAATGATTGTGCGCGAGTTAACTGGCGGTATATATTTTGGTCAACCACGTGGTGTACGTACTTTGGAGAATGGTGAGCGTCAAGGTTACAACACTTTGGTATACAAAGAATCTGAAGTAAAACGAATAGCTGAAGTAGCTTTTGATATTGCGCGTAAACGTGGCAGTAAAGTGTGTTCAGTTGATAAAGCTAATGTATTAGAAGTCACAGAAATGTGGCGTGAAGTTGTCAATGAGTTACATGCGGATAATTCTGATATTGAATTATCTCATATGTACGTTGATAACGCGGCAATGCAATTAGTGCGAGAACCAAAGCAATTTGATGTGATGGTGACAACAAATATGTTTGGTGACATTCTTTCTGATTGTGCAGCAATGTTAACCGGCTCAATTGGCATGTTGCCATCAGCATCACTTAACTCAAAAGGCCAGGGAATGTATGAACCTATTCATGGTTCAGCACCTGATATAGCAGGACAAAATATCGCAAATCCATTAGCCACTATCTTGTCTGTTGCGATGATGTTGCGTTATTCATTAGATGAAAGCGCAATGGCCGATCGAATCGAGAAAGCTGTTGATAAAGTACTCGATCAAAATTTACGCACCGCAGATATTTTCTCGGATGGAATGAATAAAGTCAG
>Ga0316204_10011466_pt1 | contig 11084 bp, 7 predicted proteins | sample 6monrhotite_MG_2_FD_205661 | JGI IMG/M metagenome (GOLD analysis project Ga0316204, IMG submission 205661) | Microbial mat bacterial communities from mineral coupon in-situ incubated in ocean water Damariscotta River, Maine, United States -... | ecosystem: Environmental > Aquatic > Marine >...
ATATCATCTTCTAAATTACCAGTGGTAATTCTGCTTGCAAATTTTTGATTGTAAATAGGTGATGGTTTAGATTTTAATGATGCTTTTAAACTATCATTTACCAATCTGTTGCGAACAAATTTATCTTCTAGTGTAAGTCCTTTTGCTTTTTCTACGTCGTTTAATTCACGAGGAATAATATCGAGTAACAAAACTTCTACACCAATGTTTGCAAAATGGCAGGCAATTCCTGATCCCATAATACCGGAACCAATTACTGCAACTTTTTTTATTGGTCTTTTCATTGTTTTACTGGTTTTTATATTTTTACTTAGTAGGTTTAGTTTAAAAAACCTTTTTATTCGTTATTAAATCATTTATAGTTTCTGTTACCTCAAAAAAGTGTTTTATTTTTTCTTCTGAAATATGTTTTCTTATGGTTTCGTTAAACTGAGCTACGTGTTGTTTCGAAATATTTCTTTTTTCAAAACCAAATTCAGTTAGTTTTATAAGTACTCCTCTGCCATCATCAGGGTTTTTTTCTCGATAAATAAATCCTTTTTCTTCCATATTCTTTAAAATACGGGAAAAACTTGTTGGCTCCATTCCCATAAGGGGACCTAGCGAAGTAGATGGAGTTCCATATTTTTTATCAACCTTTAACAATACAAACGCCATAGCCATAGTGCTTTCGTGTTTTGAAGCTTGCTCATTGTACATTTTAGCAACTGCTTGCCAAGTAGCTCGCAGTGCATGGTCTAATGTTTTTTCTTTTTGCATTGTTCAAATATATAAAAAAATACTATGCGTGCATAATAAATTTTAAAAAATGTTTTGTGTAACGTTTTTGCTTGTTTTATTAAAAAAAAAACAATAAGTTTAAATCCAAGAAAAACAAATTTAAATTATGGGAGCAAAAGAGCTAATAGGAAAAATAATTAAGCAAGAAAACATAGACACGGTTGAGAAGAATAAGATACCTAAAACTTTTGTAATCAATGTGCCAGATCCTTATAAAAATTATTATGGAAGATTTACTGATATTGACAAGCCTGTTGCTGTAATTTTTGTGACTAAGTCAATTAATTCATTTGAAAAAATTTTACGTGTAACAAACAAAATTAACGACACATATAATTTGAAGTTGTCAGGAGCTAAATGTGAAGTAAAAATAAAGTCAAGAAAATTAAATGGAGTTCGAATTAAGGGAATCAATAGATTTTCTGAAGTGAGTCAAGTTCAGCAATATTTTTTGGATGAAGGTTTTGAGTTTGCAAAAAGTGAAAGTTTTACGAATACTGAGTCAATAATTAGAATTAATAGATTTTTCGAAATTGAGGAACTAGAACCTACTATTTATAAATCTAGCATTTTAGATGATGTTTTTTATTTTGAATTACCAAAATTTATAAGTTGGGAGGAGTTTAAAAGAATTACTTCTGAAGTTAAAAATAATATGACAGATAGTAGTTTTGATATTGCAAAAGGAATTATGTACGTAAATGAAGGAATAACTGAAATTGTTCGTGTTGTAAAACCTAAAGCTGAACTTGATCTATTAAAAACGATACAACAAAAATATATTGATAGGTTATAACGATTTTCGTAAAAGTTTAACCTAATTCTAATAAATTAAAATTATTTTCGTTCACTAAATCCAAAACTTTAGAATGAAAAATATTTTAACAGTTGATAATGTATGTAAAAATTATGGAAATTTTACTGCATTAAATAACGTTTCAATTTCTGTACCTGAAGGAAGTGTATTTGGTTTATTAGGCCCTAATGGAGCAGGAAAAACTTCATTAATTAGAATTATAAATCAAATTACCTTACCCGATAGTGGAACCATTTTTTTAGATGGAGAACCATTACAACCGCATCATATTCAAAATATTGGCTACTTACCGGAAGAAAGAGGATTGTACAAAAGCATGAAGGTAGGGGAGCAGGTATTATATTTAGCTCAATTAAAAGGAATGTCTAAAACTGAGGCTAAAAAGAAGCTGCAGTATTGGTTTGAAAAATTTGAAATTACAGATTGGTGGGATAAAAAAATTCAGGAGCTTTCAAAAGGAATGGCACAAAAAGTACAATTTATTGTAACGGTCCTTCATGAACCTAAATTATTAATTTTTGATGAACCTTTTAGTGGGTTTGACCCTATAAACGCTAATTTAATAAAAGATGAAATATTAAAATTGCGTGATGAAGGAGCAAGTATTATATTTTCTACACATAGAATGGAATCAGTCGAAGAATTATGTGATCATATTGCTTTAATCAACAAATCTAATAAAATATTAGATGGTAAATTGAATGACATAAAGCAAGAATACAGAACAAACCAGTTTGAAGTTGGTTTATTAAGTGATCAAAAAGAAGAACTTTTTAAGGATATTAATTCTAAATTTAAAGTTAAAAATTCTAAATTAACTTCATTTAATGCTGATTTACGTCTCCTTATTGGTTTAAAGAAAGGAGAAACATCAACTGAAATGATTCAGTATTTAAATAGCAAAGCTCAAATTACACATTTCACAGAAGTGATTCCGAGCGTAAATGATATTTTTCTAAAATCGGTAGCAAATAATGGATAAGTTAAAATTAATTATAAAAAGGGAATTTTTAGCAAAGGTTAAAAATAAATCGTTTATCATCTTAACTGTATTAAGTCCGCTATTAATGGTAGGGCTTTTTTCATTAATAATTTTTCTAAATCAAAAAAATAGCGAAGAAATTAGAAAAGTCGCTTTTGTGGATGAATCAGAACAGTTATCAATGGTGTTTGAAGATACAAAAGGTATTAACTATGTGAATTTAACAGAATTAGGTTTAGATGAGGCTAAAAACAAAACTAAAGAGTTTTATTATGGTTTAATTTATATACCTAAAAATGATAGTTTAAATAATTTATCAAAAGGAATTCAGTTTTATTCTGAAGATGCTCCAAGCTTGTCTTTATTGTCTGACATTGAAAACAAACTTGAGAAAAAAATACGCAATTTAAAAATTGAACAGCTTCATATTGATGTTCAAAAAATAAAGGAAGCTGAAACTGATGTTGATATTTTAACGGAAAATTTTTCTGGTGAAAAATCGTCTAAAATTGGAAGTATATTGAGAATGGCAGCTGGTGGAGGTTTCGGATATCTAATTTTTATGTTTATCATTATTTACGGAACTTCAGTAATGCGAAGTGTTATTGAAGAAAAAACAAGTAGAATTATTGAGGTTATAATTTCATCGGTAAAACCTTTTCAATTAATGTTAGGAAAAATAATTGGAAATGCATTAGCAGGCATTTTACAATTTATTATTTGGATGATTTCTGCTGGATTTTTACTGTTCATAATTACTTCAATTTTTGGTATTGAAGCAGCAAGTTCAAGTAGTAGTATTGGACAAATGAATCCGGAAGCGGTGCAACAAGTTCAACAAGCTTCAGCAAGTGAAATACAAATTGTATTACAAGAAATTAAAGGGCTTCCAATTTTAACTATGTTTTTTTCATTTATAGTTTACTTTTTAGGAGGTTATTTAATTTATAGTTCAATATATGCAGCTATTGGAGCGGCTGTTGATAGTGAAACAGATACTCAACAATTTATGATGCCAGTTTTAATGCCTTTAATTATAGCTATTTATGTTGGTTTTTCAGTAATTGAAAACCCACATGGACCAATAGCATTAGGTTTTTCATTATTTCCACTTACATCACCAATTGTTATGCTAATGCGTATTCCTTTTGGGGTTCCTTGGTGGCAAATCGTAGTTTCGATGCTGTTGCTTATTATAACTTTTATTGCAATCGTATGGTTTGCTGCAAAAATATATAGAGTTGGGATTTTAATGTATGGTAAAAAACCAGGATATAAAGAATTGTATAAATGGTTGAAGTATTAATTTGTAATTTTAAATTATGGATAAAATAGTTGAATTTTTAAATTATGAATTTACAATTGGTAAGGATATTACTATTTCAATAAAAGCTATTTTACTAATATGTATTGTTTTATTTGCCACATCACTTCTCATGAAGTTGGCAAGAAAATTTATAACACGTAAACTGCCAGATGATGATAAGGTAAAATTTGTTTCCCTTTTTTCTTATGGGAAGTGGTTTATTTATGTAATAATAATATTAATGTTATTTCATAACATTGGTGTAAATGTCACTGCAATTTTTGCAGCTTCAACGGCATTATTAGTTGGAGTTGGATTAGCTTTACAAACTTTATTTCAAGACATTATATCGGGGATTTTCATTCTTCTAGATCAATCAGTTCATGTAGGAGATATTATTGAACTCGACGGTAAAATTGGTCGCGTTGAGAATATAAAATTAAGAACTACAAGAGCAGTAACGATTGATAATAAAGTACTCATTATACCAAACCATTTATATCTAACTAATAGCTTATATAACTGGACGGAGAATGGTACTGAAACTAGAGAAAATGTTACTGTAGGAGTTGCTTATGGAAGTGATGTACAGTTAGTTAAAAAACTATTAGTACAAGCAGCTAGTTCACACCCTTCAGTTTTAAAAGAACCTATACCCTTAGTGTTATTCACTAATTTTGGAGATAGTTCTTTAGATTTTAAATTGATTTTTACTTTGAATAATAGTTTTGAAGCAGGTGTTCCAAAAAGTGATATTCGATTTGAAATTGATAAATTATTTAGAGAAAATAACGTAGTAATACCTTTTCCCCAAAGAGATGTTCATATGTACAAAACAAAGTAATATTGTAGAAAGAATATTTTTGGTGTAGTTTTTGAAAGACTTTGACCGAATTAAATTATAAATAAACTAATATGTTGTCAAGAATATTAATTATTGAAGATGAAGCTGCAATTCGCAGAGTATTAAAAAAAATTATTTCTGAAGAAAATGAAAAATACCAAGTTGAGGAGGCTGAAGATGGCTTGGCTGGTATTGAAATGATTTCTAAGTTTGATTTTGATTTAGTATTGTGCGATATTAAAATGCCGAAAATGGATGGCGTTGAAGTTCTTGAAAAAGTTAAAAAATTAAAACCAGAAATTCCAATAGTTATGATTTCTGGACATGGAGATTTAGATACTGCTGTAAATACAATGCGTTTAGGAGCCTTTGATTATATTTCAAAACCACCTGATTTAAATCGCTTGTTAAATACGGTTAGAAATGCACTTGATAAAAAAGAACTTGTTGTTGAAAATAAACTTTTAAAGAAAAAAGTTAGCAAAAAGTATGAAATGATTGGTGAAAGTGAAGCGATATCCAATATTAAGTCAATGATTGAAAAAGTGGCACCTACTGATGCTCGTGTATTTATAACAGGACCAAATGGTACCGGTAAAGAGCTGGTCGCCCATTGGTTACACGAAAAAAGTGAAAGGACAAAAGGACCTATGGTGGAGGTTAATTGCGCGGCAATTCCTTCTGAATTAATTGAAAGCGAATTATTTGGACACGTTAAAGGTTCGTTCACTGGTGCGAATAAAGACAGAGCAGGAAAATTTGAGGCTGCTAATGGTGGTACTATTTTCTTAGATGAAATTGGAGATATGAGTCTTTCTGCTCAAGCTAAAGTTTTAAGAGCTTTACAAGAAAATAAAATTTCTAGAGTTGGAAGCGATAAGGATATTAAAGTTGATGTAAGAGTTATAGCAGCAACTAATAAAGACCTAAGGAAAGAAATTAGCGAAGGTAAATTTAGAGAAGATTTGTATCATAGATTAGCTGTTATTTTAATAAAAGTACCCGCTCTAAATGAACGAAGAGAAGATATACCGTTACTTATAGACTTTTTTGCAGAACAAATTGGAAATGAGCAAGGCACGGTAAAGAAATATTTCTCAGAATCAGCAATTAAATTATTGCAAGACTACGATTGGACTGGTAATATTAGAGAGTTAAGAAACGTAGTTGAACGTCTAATTATTTTAGGAGGAAAAGAAGTTTCTGAAAGTGATGTAAAACTTTTTGCGAGTAAACAATAAATAAATAAAAATCCTACAATTGTAGGATTTTTATTTTAACTTTTAATACAGTTTTTTATACTTCAGTGGATTTACCTCGTTCATGATATTATAAATTGCTTCAAAAACATCTTCTGTATTTGGTTTAGAAAAATAATCACCATCAGTTCCATAAGCTGCTCTATGTTCTTTTGCTGTTAATGTAACTGGTTTACTATCTAAATAATCATATGCATTTTGCTTTTCCAAAATCTCATTTAATAAATATGCCGAAGCTCCTCCAGGAACATCTTCATCAATAACAATAAGTCTGTTGGTTTTTTGAATACTTTTTAAAACATCGTGCTTCTTGTCAAATGGTAATAAGCATTGAGCATCAATAATTTCAATATCAATATCAACTTGAGCTAAACTATTCACAGTTTCTTCAACAATTTTTAAAGTAGAACCATATGAAAGAACTGTAATGTCTGTTCCGTTTTTAATAGTTTCAACAACACCAATAGGTGTTTTAAATTCACCAAAATTATTAGGAAGTTTTTCTTTTAGGCGGTACCCATTTAAATTTTCAACAATTAATGCTGGCTCATCACATTCTAACAATGTATTGTAAAATCCAGCAGCTTTAGTCATGTTTCTTGGAACCAATATATTCATTCCTCGTAGCAAATGAACAATAGCTCCCATAGGAGAGCCTGAATGCCAAATTCCTTCTAATCTATGACCACGAGTTCTAACAATTAATGGAGCTTTTTGTTTTCCTAATGTTCTATAATGTAGCGTTGCTAAGTCATCACTTAAGATTTGCAACCCATATAATAAGTAGTCTAAATATTGGATTTCTGCAATTGGTCGTAATCCTCTCAATGCCATACCAATACCTTGCCCAATTATTGTCGCTTCTCTTATTCCAGTATCTGAAATTCTTAATTTACCATATTTTTCTTGTAACCCAACTAAGCCTTGGTTTACATCTCCAATATTTCCAGTGTCTTCACCAAAAATAAAGACGTTATTATATTTTGAAAATAAGGTATCAAAATTATCTTTTATAATAATTCTAGCATCCACCAATTCGGCATTTTTATCATAGGTAGGAAGCACTTCTTTAGAAAGACTAACTCTTTGATCGCTTTGACTGTATAAATGAGAACTATATTTTGGTTGCTTCGTACTAATATAATTAATTGTCCAATTTTGTAACTGAGTTTTTTCTGTTAAACTTTCATTTCTTACATATATCAGCGCTTTTCTCGCGGTAGCAAGAATATCTTTTCTTAATGGTTCATAAACAGAAGCTAAGTCATTTATTAATTTACTAATAAATGCCTTATTACTACTTTTTTCTGAGAGGCTATTTAATATATTTAAAAGAGCTATTTTTTCTTCTCTTATAGGGTTTAAAAAAGCATTCCAAGCTTCTCTTTTAGCCGCGCTAACTTCTTTTTTAGCGTCTTTTTCAACTTTAATTAGCTCTTCTTCAGAATCTATAAATTTTAATGTATTATTTTGATCATCTGTTAAGTTAAACTCAAGAATCCAGTCTCGCATTTTAACAATACAATCGTTTTGCTTTTCCCATGTTAATCGTTCTTTTGTTTTGTAACGTTCATGAGAGCCTGAAGTTGAATGACCTTGTGGTTGTGTTAAATCCTTTACATGAATTAATATAGGAACATGTTCTTCACGTGCTATTGTTGAAGCTTTATGGTAAACATCAATTAATTTAGGATAATCCCATCCTTCCACAACAAAAATTTGATATCCTTTTGAATCATTATCTCTTTGAAAACCTTTCAAAATTTCTGAAATATTTTCCTTTGTTGTTTGGTATTTAGCTGGTACTGATATACCATAATCATCATCCCAAACACTTATTATCATGGGCACTTGTAATACACCAGCAGCATTTATTGTTTCAAAAAATATTCCTTCAGAAGTACTCGCATTACCTATAGTTCCCCAAGAGATTTCATTCCCGTTGTTAGAAAATTTAGAATTCTTTATTTCGGGAAGTTCTCTAAATAATTTTGATGCGTGTGCAATTCCTAACATTCGTGGCATTTGCGCAGCAGTTGGAGAAATATCTCCACTTGAATTATATTGTTCTGTTAAATTCTTAAATTCTCCATTTTCATCTAAACTGTGTGTTGCAAAGTGTCCTCCCATTTGTCTTCCTCCTGACATTGGGTCTGCATTAATATCAGCATGGGCATATAATCCAGCAAAAAATTGTTGAGGTGTTAATTCGCCTATTGCCATCATAAATGTTTGATCACGATAATAGCCAGACCTAAAGTCTCCTTTTTTAAAAGCTTTTGCCATTGCTAATTGTGGAACTTCTTTTCCATCACCAAAAATGCCAAATTTTGCTTTTCCAGTTAAAACTTCTCTTCGCCCAAGAATACTACATTCTCTACTTACAACTGCTGTTTTGTAGTCTTGCAATACTTCTTTTTTAAACTCTTTGAAAGATAGTGGTTCAAGGTTTTTAGATGAAGGTTTTACTTTCATATTTTTGATTTTTTTAGTTGTGCAAAGGTAGTATTTTTATATGATAGATAAAAACATGGCAGGCAAATCAAAATTTATTGAATATAACTCTAAAAAAAGGACAGTAAGTTGTGAATTTTTAGTAATTGAGTTTTGTAAATCTATTTTTAACAAAAATTAATAGAATCCCCTTCTAATAAAGTTGAAGATTTTTTTTGGCTTTAGAACTAATACAAATCTAATTTTTGAGCTGTAATTGGGTTGTGAAGTTTCCCATCCTAAATTAGAATGAAATGGAAAATAGACTTCAAGAATATCTTGAATAAAATTTAATCTTACTCCATTTTCATGAGCAAAATATAATTTTTGATTTCTATTTTTTACAAAACCAACGTCACTATAAACTTCTAACCATCTCCATAAGCCAATACTTGTATTTATAGTACTAAGCCATTGATTTGCATATGAAACAGGTAAAATTGATTTAAAGCCACCTTCATTGATGATAATTTGTTGACTGAAAAAACCAGTTGTTTCTGATCTTCCTAAATAATCATATCTAAACAAATAATCAGTAGGACGGTCTAAAGCAAAACTAAAAAAGTCTGTTGTTGTATTATTTTTTATGAAAGAGCCCGCAAAAAATCTAAAGTCAAATTGTCTATTAGTATCTGTTAGTTTTCTAAAATGAGCAGTTAATGATATTTTGCTAAACTTACTAGAAACTTCAAATCCGGTAGAAAATCTAAAATCGTCAATGATTTCTGGTCTAGAATATCCATAATTAAGACTAAAAACATTGTATTTATTAGCTTCGTTAGGTTCAGTTTGAGTAAGAGATCTTTCGCGGTCTACAATAGTATATGAAGCACTAATAGCATTTCTACTCACGTCTCTTAAGCTTTTTCGTTTAAATTCAAGCAAAGCGTAAGGAGTGAGTGTTGTGTAGGTTAAGTTTTCGGCATATTGAAAAGTACTTCCTGAAATTCCCGCTAGGAATCTATCCACTTGCTTATTTTCTGGTAAATATTCATATAAGAAAGAAAATGTTCCAGATAGAGCCTTACTCGTTGTTCCAAATGACGGTGTAAGTTTATATTGAAAACTTTTATTAAGCAATGTTTTATTTGAAATAGCCAAACCTAAAACTGCGCCATCATAATAGTTGTATCTAAATACTGGTGTATAAAAAAATTGATTATAATATGGGTTTTCAATATCTTTCATGAATTTTACTTGTAAAGGTCTGTTGAATAATTTTTTATCAACACTTTTCCAATTATTCCTTAAGTTATATTCAGGAAGCATGGATTCATAATTTAATGAAAGTTTGTCAAAACCATTGGTAGGAATTTTAATTGTTGCAAGTGAATCTATGTTTGAGAGCCATTTAGTAAATTTAATTTCTTGATCTTTTATTCCATACAATTGAATTGGAGTTGTAAATTTTCTTTTATTTAAAATGCTTACTTCAAGTGAATCGTTAACTTTTGAAATTTTTTTGATGGTATAATCTACTTTTTTATTTGTTTGCAAATAGTCATTTTCAAACCATGAAATATCATTATTAGAGGCCTCTTTTAAATAGTCAAGAAAATCATTACTTTCAATTTTTTTTCCAGAATTTTTATAAGAAAAGTCATAGATAATAGAAGGCATAGAAATATCGTCTAAATATGTTTCTAAATATTTAATACCTAAACCAGCTTTATATTTATTTACAATTTTTCGATTAAAATTAGAAAGTGAATCCGCTTGTGTTGTTAGCGCTTGGTCTAAATTTTTTCTTGCAGCAAACTGATATACAAAAGGATATTTATCGTTAAAATTAATTTTGGCTAAATTGAAACCTTTAACGCCCCATAATTGAGAAATGTTTCCAATAGCTTTAACTTCCGGATAAAATCTTTCTACATACTTTATCATTAAGTAAGTTTGTAAGCCGTCTGCAAGCCAATAGTCAGTTCTTTTATTGAATAAAAAAACTTGTTCAATATATTTTTTAGAGAGCACCTTAAATAACTGTATATCCCATTCAAAAGCATCACTATAAGCCGCTAAAAATGAAGGTAATTGATTGAATCCATAAACCGGATTTTTGTCATACTCTATTTTATTTAGTAACAGTTTGTCTTGTGGGAACTTTCCTAAATATGTTTGAATAAAATAAAACTCTCTTTTTAAAATGCTAGATTTTAAATTTTTACTTAGTTCCTCCGAATCTAAATTTGTACTAATTTCTATTTCAGACAAGTCATATGAAACAAAATTATTATTTTTTGTAATGTTTAATTCTATATCTAATTTGTTTTTACCCGTCAGTAAATAATTATTAAAATTTGAAGTAATTGTATTTGTTGAATTTAAATCACTATTTACGACATAGCCTTTCGGAACTTTTAAATCTATTTGGTAATTGGTAAAATCCATACACAAATCATCCATATCTAAATTATTAAATAACAACCATTTATTGGAGTATACGGCCGGTGTGATGTACCAATATTTTAAATTATATGTATCTTCATTGAAACCATAATCAGTAAACTTATCACTCGGAATTTTAACAATGTATGTGGCACTTATTTGAACAGAATCTTTTGGGTTTAGTGATTTGTTAAGATTAACTTTTAAGATATCAG
>Ga0316204_10011467_pt1 | contig 11084 bp, 10 predicted proteins | sample 6monrhotite_MG_2_FD_205661 | JGI IMG/M metagenome (GOLD analysis project Ga0316204, IMG submission 205661) | Microbial mat bacterial communities from mineral coupon in-situ incubated in ocean water Damariscotta River, Maine, United States -... | ecosystem: Environmental > Aquatic > Marine >...
AATCTTAACCAAATTAAATAGAGGCATAGATTAGTTAAAATGTCAGGAAGTGCAACATATAAAGATGCTGGTGTTGATATTGATGCAGGAAATAACCTTGTAGATAAAATCAAACCAATCGTAAAATCTACAACAAGAACTGGCGCAGACACAGATATAGGCGGCTTTGGCGGCTTGTTTGACCTTGCAAAATGCGGATATAGTGACCCAATCATGGTTGCTGCGACTGATGGTGTTGGCACAAAGTTAAAAATTGCTCAAATCGTAAAAAAACATGACACAATCGGCATTGATCTTGTGGCTATGTGCGTTAATGATTTAATCGTACAGGGCGCAGAACCGCTATTTTTCCTTGATTATTTCGCAACTGGAAAATTGGACATTGATGAAGCGGCAGACGTCATAAAAGGTATTGCTGATGGTTGTAAACAAGCTGGTTGCGCTTTAATTGGCGGTGAAACTGCTGAAATGCCTGGGATATATAAACTTGGTGATTATGATTTAGCAGGATTTTCTGTCGGAGCTGTTGAGCGTGATGCAATTCTGCCGACAAAAAATATCGCAGAAGGAGATGTTATAATCGGCTTGAAATCAAGCGGAGTACATTCAAATGGATTTTCATTAGTGCGCCATATCATTGAACAAAATGGAATTTCTTACGATGAAACTCCTGAAGGGTTTGATAGAAATCTCGCCGAAACATTGCTTGAGCCAACAGTAATTTATGTAAAAGAATGTTTGGAGCTTATCAAAAATGGTGGAGTTAAGGCTCTTGCTCACATTACTGGTGGCGGATTAACGGAAAATATCCCTCGTATTTTAGAAGACAATATTTCCGTCGAAATCGACCTTGCATCTTTCACAAAACCTATAATTTTTGACTGGATTCGCGAAAAAGGTAATATCGAAGCATCTGAAATGTTAAAAACTTTCAATTGCGGAATCGGCATGGCGATTATTATTGATAAAGACCAAGCTGATAAAATCGATACAAATAAATATGATATAATTGGTCATGTTGTGGCTGAATCTGGCAAGAAAGTAATTTATAAAAATCTTGAGCAGTTTTAATTCCCTATGAGTCCCCTCTCTCCTTGAGGGAGAGGGTTAGGGTGAGGGGTAAAATAAATGAGAAAGAAAGCCGCAGTTTTAATCTCAGGCAGTGGTTCAAACCTTCAAGCTTTAATTGACGCTTGCGCCAAGCCTGACTTCCCTGCCAAAATAACACTAGTTATATCAAATAAAGCTGATGCTTATGGCCTGATACGCGCCAAAAAAGCTGGAATAAAAACAAGCGTAATCAGTAATAAAGATTACGCAACACGTGAATTATTTGACGAAGAATTACACAAAGAAATAATCGCCTCTGGCGCAGAAATTGTTTGTCTCGCTGGTTTTATGCGCCTACTAACTCCTGATTTCGTCAATAAATGGACAGGGCGCATGATAAATATTCACCCTTCCCTACTCCCAGATTTCAAAGGTGCAAATGCGCATCAGGACGTTCTTGCTAAAGGCGTTTCAAAAACTGGTTGCACAGTTCATTATGTCATTCCCGAAATGGACGCTGGAGAGATTATATTACAGGAGTCAGTGCCAGTTTTAAAAGGAGATAATGAGAAAACTCTTGGCGCAAGGGTTCTTGAAAAAGAACATATAATATACCCACAAGCCCTAAAAATGCTCGCTGAATCTGGAATTTAGGCAAAAAAAGGCCGCATCGTTAAATGCGACCTTTTTATTTTGTATTAAAAATGAAAATATTTTTTAGCCTACGATTTCAATTCCACTAAAAAAGAAAGAAATCTCAGTTTTAGCATTTTCAAGTGAATCAGAACCATGTACTGAATTTTCACCGATACTTTCCGCAAAAAGCTTACGGATAGTTCCATCATCAGCTTCAGCAGGGTTAGTAGCGCCCATAATCTCACGATATTTCGCAACGGCATTTTCGCCTTCCAAAACTTGAACAACTACAGGAGCAGAAACCATGAAATCAACAAGCTCACCAAAAAACGGACGGTCTTTGTGTACTCCATAAAAAATACCAGCTTCACGACGGCTTAAAAAGATTTTTTTCTGAGCAACGATTTTAAGGCCAGCATCTTCAATAACTTTATTGATTGCACCGGTAAGATTACGTTTTGTTGCATCAGGTTTAATAATAGAAAAAGTTTTTTCGATAGCCATTTTATTTCCTCACAAATTATGAATTTCAATTTCGAGGCGAAACTAGCGATTTTGTCACAATAATCAATAGGAAATATCCAGAAAAACACTCTCGTTAATGTGTTGACCCGATCTGCGCTAATTATTTTGTAACTCCACAAGATGACGAGCAAAATATCATGCTTCTTTCTGCCATTTACCATTATCGTCTTGTTTCCAATATGACAGGCTATTGCCATCAACGGATTTATATTTTTTCCAGCGCGCGCGAGCAAATTGCACTTCATTTTCATTTGCGCCATCAAAAACATCAAGACATCTTTCAAAATCACCAATAAATGAAGGCTCTACACCACCAACAGCAACTAAAAAAGTCGCTCCATTTGGATTCTCCTCCGATAATGTAAGGTAAATCGGCTGATTTTCAGGAAAATCATCTTCCGCTTTGCCATGAGGGAGAAAATCATTCGAAATCCATAATGAATCATCAAGTTTTTTGAGTTTATCTTCTTCACCCACCATTAAAACCGCGCGATTTCCGCTTGAAACAATCTTTTCAAGAAGTTTTGGCAACGCATTCTCCACAGGAGTTTTCGTTAGATGATAGAAACTTATTTCGGTCATTTTTTGGCTCTTTTTTATTGCCCACCCCTAACCCTCTCCCCAAGGGAGAGGGAATTAGAGCAAGATTAAACCTCGTAATGATCCGCAACTAACCTATCAAGCAAGCGAACGCCATACCCCGAAGCACCTTCTTTCCCGAGTGGTTTAGACTTTGAATTCCAAGCCATACCAGCAATATCAAGATGCGCCCAAGGAGTGCCATTAACAAAACGTTGCAAGAATTGACCAGCAGTTATGCTACCTGCCCCTTTCACATTACCCATATTTTGCATATCGGCGATTTTCGAGTCAATTTGCTTATCATAACCTTCACCAATAGGGCTAATTGGGAACCTCCATAAAGTTTCTTCAGTTTTCTTACCAGCTTCTAGAATTTTCTCTGAAAGAGCATCGTCATTTGAGAATAAACCGGCATTAAGTGAGCCAAGAGCAACAACAATTGCCCCCGTTAATGTCGCCAAATTAATCATAAATTTCGGATTAAACCTGTCTTGCGTATACCACAGAGCATCAGCCAAAACCAACCGCCCTTCTGCGTCGGTATTTAACACCTCAATAGTTTGACCAGACATGGAGCCAATAACATCACCAGGGCGTTGCGCGTTATCTGATGGCATATTTTCCACCAAACCAACAACACCAACAACACGAACTTTTGCTTTTCTTAGAGCTAAAGCTTTCATCAAACCAACAACTGTTGCCGAACCTGCCATGTCATATTTCATATCTTCCATTCCAGCAGATGGCTTCAAAGAAATACCACCAGTATCAAAGGTTACACCTTTACCAACAAATGCTATTGGTTTTTCTTTGCTGGATTTTGGAAGACCGTCCCACTGCATGATAACCATGTGAGATTCTTTAGCACTACCCTGCCCTACAGCAAGTAAAGATTCGCAACCAAGCTTTCGCAAATCCTTCTCACCTAAAGCTTCAACTTTTACCCCTACTGACTTGAGATCCTTACATATTTCAGCATAAGATTCTGGGTGAACCACATTTGAAGGCTCGGACACTAAATCTCTTGTGTGGAATACACCTTCTGCAATCGCATCTAGTTTTTCATATTTAGTTTCAGCTTCTTTTGAAGCGTTAAGGCTAAATTTAATAGATTCAAAAACAGGCTTTTTATCATCTTGCTTTTTAGTGAAATATTTATGGAAGTGATAAGATTTTAATTTAATTCCATAAGCAATATTCGCAGCCAAGAAATCTTCTGCAAATCCGCCAATTCCACCTTCCAGAACAAAAACTGTTTTTTTAACTTTGAAATGTTCAATACAGCCATAAAGTGAGCCACCGAAATTCTGAATTTTTATTTCAGAATCTAAATCCTTATCTTCACCAGTTCCAATTAAAATAATTCGGTCATAAGAGTCAATATTACCTAAAATAGAAATAAACTTACCTTTTTTCCCCGAAAACTCACCTGACTTAATAGCTTTTTTAATTGCACCGCCAGTAAGATTATCAATATCCTCTAATTTTTTAGAAAGCTTTAAATCTTTAGCTACTGGAAAAACAAGTACGCCATTTTTTGATAAATCCGCTTTGGAAAATTTTATCTCCATCTATTTTATTCCTCTTTAAGTTCTATTTTGAAAAAAATTTTGTATTAGCAAAATTATGCCTTATAAGATATACATCTATACATATTGAACCGCAAATAAAACCAGAATTAATGCAGCAATACAACAAATATATTTTCTCTCGCATTTTAGGACCTATGGCACTTATCACCATAAGCCTTACTGGTATTGGCATATTGGTTATATCTGAGTCATTAAAACTAACCGATTTAATCGTGAATAAGGGCTTAGATGTCATAACATTCTTACATATGATATCACTGCAACTCCCTACTATATTATGGTTTACAATTCCTATCTCCTTATTTATCAGCATTCTTTTTGCGTATAGTAAACTCTCCAACGAAAGCGAGCTAATTATTTTTCAAGCGGCAGGAATGAGCAAAATCGCATTAATGAAACCTGTGATATTTTTTGCAATAGCTATGACTTTTTTCTCCTATATTGTGTCACTATTACTACTACCTGCGACTCATCGCGAATTTAAAGATTTACAAGTTTTCTTACGTAATAATTATGCCTCAGCATTACTACAAGAGGAGGTTTTTACAAATATCACAAAAGGTCTAACCATATATATAAAAGAGCGTGATGATAATAATGTCATGAGAAATATCATCATACATGACACTCGCGAAGAAGGAAAAAGCGTTACTATGCTTGCACAAAACGGAAAGCTGGCTCAAAGCACATCGGGTCCTAGTTTCCTGCTCACTAATGGCAATCGCCAAGAAATAAACCGCGAAACTGGCGAATTATCCTTATTGCATTTTGAGCGTTACGCGCTCGAACTAAGCCTTTTTGATACGGATATAAATAAAAATCGCTGGCGAGAGCCAAAAGAACGATATTTAGGCGACCTGCTAAACCCAACCGATACAACAGAACCACGGCTTATCCGAAAACTTAAAGCCGAAGCTCATAATCGCCTTACATGGCCTTTATATAACATATTATTCGCCATTATCGCCCTTATACCATTTATTGGCGGTGAATTTAGACGCTCAGGACAAGGAAAAAAAGTTTTAGTGGCTACAACTCTTGCCATTGCTGCAATTATTGTTGATTTCGCTACAATTGGGGCAACTGCCAAACGCCTCGAACTCGCGCCATCTATATATATAGTTATAGTCGTCGAAATAATTATTGCATTATATATAGCCACTTATGACCGAAAAACCTATCGCGATTTTTTCGCAAATATTTTAAGAAAAATAAGGGAGGCGTAAAGTAAAATGAGACTCCCTATAACATTATCACTTTATATAATACGCCATTTCCTGATGCAGTTTTTAATTGCATTTATGACTTTTGCCACAATTATCATGCTGATTGATATATTAGAGCTTTTACGTCGCTCTGCCGATAAAGATGTATCTTTTGGCACTATAATTTATATGGCAATGCTGAAATTCCCCAATATGGGGCAAAAAGTCCTGCCTTTTATTATGCTAGTCGGAGCAGTTCTTTCTTATACAAAATTAACGCGACATCAGGAGCTTTCAGTTATTCGCTCTGCTGGTGTTTCTGTATGGCAATTCCTTATGCCAACAATCTTAACCGCTTTTTTGATGGGGCTTCTAGTAATCATAGTTATAAATCCTATTTCAACTTCAATGTTAGCAAAATATGAGAGAGTAGAATCACGGGAACTCGAAACAAAAACTAGCTTTTTAGCTCTATCTAACTCTAGAATATGGCTGCGCCAAAAAAACTTTTCTCAATCTAAAGGCTCCAAATGGGGCGAGATAATTGTCCATTCGCGCTCATTTGATGGCGTTGACGATATTGAACTACGCGAAGTTATAATTTTTATATTTTCAAAAGATGGCGAATTCTTACAAAGAATTGATGCGAAAAGCGGAAAATTACTTAATGGATTCTGGCATTTGAAAAATGTTATAATAACCTCATCTAACAGCCTAAGCGAGAAACATGATGAACATTTCCTAGAAACAGATTTAACCTCAAAAGATGTAAAAAACAGTTTTGCAAGCCCTAAAACTATTTCATTCTGGGAATTACCAGATTTCATCGACACATTACAAAAATCTGGCTTTTCCGCCATAGAACATAGGCTACACTGGCATAAAATCCTCTCAAGCCCTATATTTTTTGCATCAATGATTCTCATTGCAGCGATATTTTCTTTACGCCCCACTAGACAAGGACGCACAGGCTTGCTAATAACTTCTAGTATAATGACAGGATTTTTTATATATTTCCTGAGCGACCTTATTTCATCATTTGGTTTATCGGGTAGTATGCCTGTTGCATTTGCAGCATGGGCACCAACTTTTGTAGTCATGCTTACTGGCATTGGTTTATTGTTACATTTTGAGGATGGTTAATTTGGAAAATATAACGAAAATAAAATTCATGAGAAAAACTTCTTTATTCGCCCTACTCGCTTGCACATCTATTATGTGGCAAACCGCTTATTCTGAAGAAAAAACTGCCGATGTTGAAGCAGACGAAATGAATTATCTGGAAAATGAAGCCAAGATTTCTGCAAAAGGTAATGTGGTTATTAAATATGATAATCGTGAGCTGAATGCTAATGAAGTGATTTATGACCAAGATGATAATCTGATTTCCGCAAAAGGCAATATCATGCTGCGTGATGAAGATGGCAATCTATATTACGCCGAACAAGCAGATTTCAACGACAAAATGACAAAAGGCACAATAAGCAAACTTAACGGAAAATTGCATGATAAATCTCTTTTCGCAGCAAATAAAGCCACTCGTCATAGCGAAACTTTAACTGAACTTGAAAATGCGGTTTATTCGCCCTGTAAAGTTTGTAAGAAAAAAATGAACGGCAATCCGCTTTGGCAACTTAGCGCGAGTAACATTAAATTTGACGAAGAAGCTGAACGAATCGCATATAAGAATGCAACTTTTGATATTTATGGCGTACCAGTCTTCTATATGCCATATTTCTTCCACGCTATGCCCGATGCAAAACGTGAAAGCGGTCTTTTACTTCCAACTTACAGCAGTATGAATACTCTTGGTGTAACAGTTAAAACTCCTTATTATATAAATATAGCCCCGAATATGGACGCAACTATTGAGCCATTATTCACAACAGAAGAAGGAATTGTTCTAAGCGGTAATTTTAGACATTTAACCCGTCAGGGGCAATATAGCTTGAGCGGAAGTATCACCAACCCTCAAGAGCGTGACGAATTTGGAGTCAGAACAAGTAGCCGCGATATTCGTGGTCATATTGAAGGTAAAGGTCACTTCAATCTTAATGATACTCTTAGCTGGGGCTTTGACGGCAAGCGTACAACTGATGATACATATCTGCAAAGATATAAATTTGATTACGAAGATTTGTTAATATCACAAGCTTATATTGAAAATATTGATGGTCGCGATTATATAGGAGCACGTGCAGTTTCATTCCAAGGTCTAAATGCACTGGACGACCCTGGCACAACTCCTCTTGCATTGCCAATGATAGATGCTCATTTTGAGCGCAATGCTGGATATAAAAATTCACGCTGGTTGTTTGATGCAAATTCTCTAGTGCTTTCGCGCGATGAAGGCGTAAATAGCCGCCGTATTTCAGGAGCTGCCGCTTGGAACATACCTTATATCACCAAAAATGGTCAAGTTTTAGATTTTAAAGCAAGCATCAGAGGTGACGCTTATTCCGTTGAAAATGTGCAAACAGGTTCAACTGAAAAAGATGGTTTGATTGGGCGTTTAATTCCTGAAATTAACTTAAACTGGAAATTACCTCTTGCAAGTTTTATTGAAAAAACAAAAATATTCCTTGAGCCAATTGTAAATTTCATTGTTAGTCCAAATGGCGGAAATCCTGACAAAATTCCAAACGAAGATAGTCAAGAACTTGAGCTTTCCGATATTAATCTATTCACCAACAACCATTTCACAGGTTATGACAGAGTTGAATCTGGCGCGAGAACCAATTACGGTTTACGAGGTGGAATCGAAAATGAGCTTGGTAAAATCAACTTCATGATTGGACAAAATTATCAAGCCAACGCCAACCAAAACTTCACAGAAGAAAGTGGTCTTAACGATAATTTCTCTGATTATACAGGTCGCCTAACTTATCGTAATAAAGGCAATTTTGATATTTCATATCGCTTCAGACTAGATAAAGATGATTTTATCATGCGTCGTAATGAATTTGATACTAGCTTTAGAATCAAAAAAGCACACTTTAATCTTGGATATACTCTTCTTGATGAGCGTAATGAGGATTTCGACAAACATGAATTTAATGCTGCAACATCTTTGAGCCTAACTGATAATTGGTCAATTAATGCTAATGGTCGGCGTAATATGGAAGATGATGGCGGCTGGATTCACACTGGCGCAGGTGTTGTTTATGAAGATGAGTGCCTAAGGCTAGACACGCGTTTAAGCCGCGAATTCACACGAGATCGCGATATTGAACCTTCATCTTCAGTGATAGTTAAAGTATCTTTCAAAAATATAGGTAGCTTCTAAATGAAGAAAATTATTTTACTAACAACATTATTTATTTTAAGTTTCAACTTCTCTACCCGCGCGATGGATTTTTCTGTTGCTGCTGTGGTTAATGGCGATGCGATAAGTAATTTTGCCTTATTTGATAGAGTCAACCTCATTATAAATTCGTCAGGCATTGAAAATACCCAAGAAAATCGCAATAAATTTGCCGCACAATCTCTAAATTCGTTGGTCAATGAGTCTTTACAACGACAAATCGCTAAAGAAATTGGCGTGGAGGCGACTACTGATGATTTAAATCGTGCTATTTTAGAAATTGAAGCAAAAAATAATTTAGAAGCTGGTGGATTTGATAATTTTGTGGCAAGCCAGAATATCACGAAACCCGCTTTAATCGACCAGCTAAAGGCGCAGATTTTATGGAAAAAAATTGTTAGCCGTAAAATTTATCACAAAATTGTAGTAAGCAATTTTGAAATCCAAGATACAATCGACTGGTTATCATCTAAAAACAGCGTAAAAGAAGTCTATCTTTCTGATATTTTCATATCTAGCGATGATAAAGAATCTGAAACTGAAACATTGCGTGTAATGAACCACTTAGTGAACGAATTGCGCTCTGGCAAAAGTTTTAGCAGCATCGCAAAACAATTTTCAGAAAGCGAAAACGCTATTAAGGGTGGTGTAATCGGCTGGGTTCCTATTGAAAAACTTAGTCCAGATATTCAAAAAGCAATTGAAGGAAAAACTAACGAAGTCACCGACCCAATTAAAGTTGATGATGGATATAGAATTATCCAAATTGGTAATATTCGCGATAAACGCCCTGAAGCTGATGAAAAGAGAGTAACCGAAATCCTTAGAATGAAAAAATTAGAACTTGAATCTCGCAAATTTATGAAAAATCTTCGCGCTTCAGCATTTATAGAAATTCGCCTGTAACATGATTAATACTCGCGAAAAAATCCTATCTATGCCGCCTGTTAAAGAAATGATGAAAAGCAATGGGGTTTTTACAAAAAAATCTCTAGGGCAGAATTTCCTTTTCGACCTTAATTTAACCGACAAAATAGCGCGCAAAGCTGCTCCACTTGAAGGTCGCACAATTATAGAAATCGGTCCTGGCCCTGGTGGTTTAACTCGTATGATTCTTGCTAATGGAGCTGAAAAACTTATCGTTATTGAACATGACTCAACCTGTATTCCGATTCTAAATGACCTAAAAGACTTATCCGGTAATCACCTTGAAATTATTGAACAAGATGCGCTTAAAATAAATGAACGCACCCTTTTGCAAGAGCACAACATTACAAATCCAGTAAAAATTGTTGCTAATTTGCCTTATAATATTGCGACTGAACTATTATTCAAATGGCTTGATAATATTGAATTATTTGAATCTCTGACACTGATGTTTCAAAAGGAGGTTGCCGCGCGAATCGCCGCAAAACCAAACTCAAAAACTTACGGAATTTTATCAGTGATCTCTCAGTGGTTATGCGAAGTAAATATTGATTTTGATGTAAATCCAAGCGCATTTTATCCTCCGCCGAAAGTTACATCTTCTGTAATAACACTTATTCCCCGCGCTCAACCACTTGCTCCTGCGAATATGATTTCACTGAAAAAAGTTGTAAAAGCAGCATTCGGACAGCGCAGAAAAACTTTAAGAGTAAGTTTAAGGCAAATTTCTGACGATAGTAATGCGCTACTTAAAAGGGCTGGGATAAATCCGCAATTGCGAGCAGAAAATTTGGACGTTATTCAATTTTGCGCCCTAGCACGCGCCTTTGAAGAAATAGCTTGAACCATAAATCCAGCGCAGAAAAATGCCGTAACTAACCACCATTCCTGCCACATTCCAAAGCCAGTCATTCCTACGACTAAATAAGAAATTAACATCGCAATTGCTGAAGCACGTACGAAATCATCTCTGATTCTAATTTTTATAATAACAAAAATAGTGATTATCACCATCATATATAAAACCAGCCCTAAAGACCCTAACTCCAACAAAAGCTGAATTACATTACTATGAGGGTGCGAGGGGATATTATGCCAGTCCATATATTCTTTTCCAACAATATATTCATCTGCTCCATCAACATAACGTGCTGCATTAAATCCATGCCCTAACATTTTGTTTTCTTTTGTTTTCTCAAGATAAAACTTCCATATATAAAGACGATGTTCTGCACTTAAAGGGATATTAAGCCCTTCCCTTTT
>Ga0316204_10011468_pt1 | contig 11083 bp, 10 predicted proteins | sample 6monrhotite_MG_2_FD_205661 | JGI IMG/M metagenome (GOLD analysis project Ga0316204, IMG submission 205661) | Microbial mat bacterial communities from mineral coupon in-situ incubated in ocean water Damariscotta River, Maine, United States -... | ecosystem: Environmental > Aquatic > Marine >...
CGATCATCAGGACATCGGGCGGGATCGGGAACACCGAGGCCTCGATGAAGGCGACCAGCGCCAAGGCCCAGAGCGCACGCGGATGCGCGGCCAGTGAGAGGGTCCAGTCGTAAAGCGATCTGAGCATTATGCGGTCCTGTCTGTGCCAGAACGGGAGTGCCCTACCGCTTTCTGGTCGTCAAGGCCGCGCGCCGGTGTTGTGACCCGTTGACCGTGCTGCGCAAGCGCGTTAAATCGCGCCTGTGCCCGAGTGGCGGAACGGTAGACGCAGGGGATTCAAAATCCTCCGCCCTAACGGGTGTGCGAGTTCGAATCTCGCCTCGGGCACCATTCGCCCCCGTTTTCGGGGTGAAACTTGGATTTATCAAATTAGCGACGGGTGCCTCAGCGGGTTGTGACCAAACGCTTCAACTGCCGCCCAGCGTCAGATCCGCCGGTCGGCTGCGGTCGCGTGTCAGCACCGCATTCGGCAGGTCGTTGAGGTCGCATTTTGCGCGTGCCTGAGCCTCGGGCAGCCCGGCCTCCAGCCAGCGTTGCAGCAAGCGGCTGGCCAAGACCTGCTGACCGGGATCAATCATCACGGTATATCCCCAATGCGCCGCCAGCTCCGCCCAAGGGGCATCGCGCAGCAGCAGGTAGTTGCCTTCGAACAAGACAAATTCCACCGATGCAGGCAGAAATCCCGCACCGGCGATGGCGATGTCGCGGCTGCGGTCGAAGACCGGGAACACCACATCCTCGCCGCGTGCGATTCGCGCCACTATAGCGGCGAACCCGGCAGCGTCGAAGCTGTCCGGTGCACCTTTGCGCGGCAGCAATCCGCGCGGCTCCAGCACCCGGTTGTCCAGATGAAACCCGTCCATTGGCACCACGTCGGCGCTGCGGCCCTGCGCGCGCAAGCCCGCGCACAGCCGTTCCGAGACGGTGGATTTTCCTGACCCCGGCGGCCCGGCGATGGCGATCAGCTTGCGGTTGCCCGGCGCATTCAGGATCCGGGGCAGGGCGTGCTCGGCAAGGGTGTCTGCGGACAAGGGCTCGTTCCCCAATTGCATAATCAGTGCGACAGGCGCAGTGGGTGAAACTCCCATAGAGTGCAGCGGTTGACCAGTCGAACTTGCGCTGATTGCGTGGATTGACCGGCGTTGGCGGGTTGTGCCGCATCCGGTTTGCGGCGATCTTGCTGGCTTGAAGCTTTGCTGCGGCGGCGGGTGCCAAGCGGTGCAAAACGGGGGACGACGCATGGCCTATCTGGGGTTGGATCTTGGCACCTCAGGGCTGCGTGCGCTGCTGATTGCAGAAGACGGATCCGCGATTGGCGCGACTGAGCGGCGATACGGCGTTGTGCATCCGCACCCCGGCTGGTCCGAGCAGGATCCGGCCGATTGGATCCAAGCCCTGAACAGCGCGGTTGAAGAGTTGCGCGCCAGTTATCCGGCGTTTGCCGGTCTGCGCGGCATCGGCGTGGCCGGGCATATGCATGGCGCGACGCTGCTGGACAAAGCGGGCGAGGTGTTGCGCCCCTGCATCCTGTGGAACGACACCCGCGCGCATCTGGAGGCCGCGCGTCTGGACGCCAGTGATCAGGTCCGCGCACTGTCCGGGAATATCGTGTTTGCGGGCTTTACCGCGCCAAAACTCGACTGGGTGCGCAGCCATGAGCCCGATATTTATCAACGTGTTGCCAAGGTTCTGCTACCCGCCGCCTATCTCAATTTTTACCTGACCGGCGACTATGTGGCCGACATGTCGGACAGCGCTGGCACCGCGTGGCTGGATGTTGGGCGGCGCGACTGGTCGGATGTGTTGCTGGCGGCGGGCCATATGCGGCGCGATCAGATGCCGCGCCTTGTGGAAGGCTCGCAGGCTGCGGGCGTCTTGCGCCGGGATCTGGCGCGCCAATGGGGGCTGCCGGGCGAAGTGATGATCGCCGGTGGAGCCGGGGACAATGCCGCCGCCGCCCTCGGGATCGGAGCCTTGAACGAGGGGCAGGGGTTTGTCTCGCTGGGCACCTCGGGCGTGCTTCTGGCGGCGCGCGGCGGCTATCACCCGGCACCGCAAACCGCCGTGCACAGCTTTTGCCACGCGGTGCCCGACCGCTGGTATCAGATGGGTGTGATGCTGTCGGCGACCGACAGTCTGAACTGGCTCTCGCGCATCACCGGGGCAAGTCCCGCCGTCTTGACCGCCACTTTGGGCGATGATCTGCACCCGCCGGGCCGCACACGGTTCCTGCCGTATCTGTCGGGCGAGCGCACGCCGCATAACGACGCGGCGATCCGTGGCAGCTTTACCGGGCTGGGGGCCGAAACAACCCGCGATGACCTGACCCGCGCCGTCCTCGAGGGCGTGGCCTTCGGGTTGCGCGACAGTCATGCGGCGTTGCAGGCGACCGGTGCGCGGTTTGACCAACTGATGGCGATCGGTGGCGGCAGTGCCTCACGCTATTGGCTGCGGCTGATCGCGACGGTGCTGAATGTGCCGCTGGCGCTGCCCGGTGGTGGCGAATTCGGCGCGGCGCTGGGCGCGGCGCGGCTGGGGCAGGCGGCGGTCACCGGCGCTGATCCGGCGGACATCATGGTCGCGCCCGGGATCACCGAGGTGATCACGCCGGATCCCGCGCAAGTTGCGCGTTACGCCGAGGCCTATCAGGCGTTCCGTCGCGCCTATCCGGCGATCAAAGCCATTCAATAGCGCCGATCCCGGTTATGCGCGCTTCTGGTTGACCCGGTTGATCAGCGCCGCGCCGCTTTCCTTGCGTTCGCTATAGCGTTCCACAAGATATCCGGCGCTGTCGCGGGTCAGCAGGGTGAACTTGACCAACTCCTCCATCACGTCGACCATGCGGTCGTAAAACGCCGAGGGTTTCATGCGGTCCTGATCGTCGAATTCGAGGAACGCCTTGGCGGTCGAGGCTTGGTTCGGAATGGTGATCAGGCGCATCCAGCGGCCCAGAATGCGCAGCTGATTGACCGCGTTGAAACTCTGCGAGCCGCCGTTCACTTGCATCACCGCCAGCGTCTTGCCCTGCGTTGGCCGCACCGCGCCAATCGACAGCGGGATCCAGTCGATCTGGGTTTTCATCACCCCGGTCATCGCGCCGTGACGTTCGGGCGAACACCACACCATGCCTTCGCTCCAGTTGACCAGATCATGAAGCTCCTGCACCTTGTCCGGATTGGCACCGGGCTCGTCCACCAGCGGCAGGCCGCTGGGGTTGAAGGTCCGCGTCTCGGCACCCAGCCGTTGCAGAACACGCGCCGCTTCCTCGGTCATCAGGCGACTGAACGACCGCGCCCTGAGCGAGCCATACAAAAGCAGGATGCGCGGGGCGTGCGTGCGGTGTTCAACGGGCATCAGGCGGTCAGGCTCAATGTTGGAAAAGTGTTGGTCGATAATGTTTGGTGTATCGCTCACGCGGGGCATTCCTGTGACAATTTGGGTTGGTGAAATCAGTCAGACAATCCGTCCAGCGCGGATTTCAGACCATCGAGTGCGCGCGCCAGTTCCGCGCGCGGGCAGGCAATATTCAATCGCCCAAAGCCCGCGCCCTCGGGCCCGAACGAAATCCCGCGCGTGATCGCCCATTTGGCCCTGGTGCGCAGAAAATTTGTCAGACATTCATCGGACATCTGCAATGCTCTGAAGTCGAGCCACATCAGAAAGGTGCCTTCTGGCGGTGTTGCCCGCACTTGGGGCATTGCGGTCAGTCGCTCCATCACCAGTGCCACATTGCCCTCGAGATACCGCAAGACAGCATCCAGCCAAGGCCCCCCGGATTGATAGGCGGCCTGCATGGCGGCATTCGCGAAGGCGTTGTTTTTATTGACCGTTAGGCGCGAGTTCTCGGCCTGAAAGGCCGCGCGTCGCGCGGCATCCGGAACCAGCGTGAAACCCGAACAACAAGCCGCCAGATTGAAGCTTTTGGCCGGCGACAAGCAGGTGACGCTGTTCAGTGCATCCGCCTCGGACAGCGAAGCAAAGGGCGTATAACGATGTTGATTAAGTGCAATATCGCCGTGGATCTCATCCGAGACGACCAGAACATCATGCGCGCGACAGATCTCGGCAAGGCGCTGCAACTCGGCTATTCGCCAGACTCGGCCCACCGGATTGTGCGGATTGCACAAAAACAACATGGTGACATCGGGCGCCGAGGCGGCTCGTTCCAGCCCGTCAAAATCCATGTCATACATTCCGTCCCGCAAGCGCAACGGGTTGGGGACCACGCGACGGCCATTCTCTTGAATAATGTTGGAAAAGTCGAAGAACACGGGCGGTTGCAAGATTACCCCGTCGCCCGGATCGGTGAACAGGTTGAGCGCCATTGCGAGGCTGTTCAACACATTCGGCGCGCGCAGGATATGCGTCGGGTCGATCGCCCAATCGTGGCGGGTCTGTAACCAAGATGCCAGCGCCGGGATCAACCCGTCGGGCATCGCCTCATAGCCAAAGACACCGTGCGCGGCGCGCTGCGCGAGGGCTTGTTGCACCACCGGCGGGGCGGCGAAATCCATGTCGGCGACGCCCGCCGCGAACAACTCCGCGCCGTCGTCGCCCAGCACCATTGAATGCATCTTGAGCGCCGGAACCACGCGGCGATTGATCACCGTATCGAAGTCAAAACCCTCAGTCATCGGGAAGCTCCGACAGCAGCCATGCAAAGAACCCGGTGGCCAGAATCGCGGCGACCAGTTGCACGCCGATGAACGCCGCGGCATCGGCCGGTGCAATGCCGGCGAAGGTGTCGGAAAAGCCGCGCGCAATGGTCACGGCAGGGTTGGCAAAGGAGGTCGAGGAGGTGAACCAATAGGCCGCCGTGATATAGAGCCCGACCGCCATAGGCACCGCTTGCGGGCGCGTTTTCAGGCAGGCGAGGATGGTTCCGATCAGCCCGAATGTAGCGATGAATTCGCCGGTCCATTGGCCGATGCCACTGCGCACCGTTGTCGAGGCCTCCAGCAACACACGGTCGAACATCAGATGCGCGGCGAACACCCCGATGATGCCGCCAAAGATCTGCGCGGCAACGTAAAGCCCCCCGTCGCGCGGCGTGATCTCGCGGCGCAGCGCGAAGCACAGCGTCACAGCCGGGTTGAAATGCGCCCCTGAGATCGGCCCGAAGCAGGTGATCAACACCACCAGAATCGCCCCCGTCGGGATCGTATTGCCCAACAGCGCGACAGCCACATTCCCGCCCGCCAGACGCTCGGCCATGATGCCCGATCCGACCACCGTCGCCAGCAACGAGAAGGTGCCCAACCACTCGGCCATCAGTCGTTTGTTCAGATCCACGCTTGCCTCCGGATGCGCCTCATTTCGGCAAGCGCCGAATTGACCAAGGGCTACGGGTGCCGCCGACACTTGTCAAGTTTCGATATATGGGGCATTGACGAAACATGGATCAGGAAAAAGCCATCGACGTTTTCGGCGCTTTGGCGCAATCGACCCGGCTGGCGGTGTTTCGGCTGCTGGTGCAGACCGGCCCCGAGGGCTTGCCGGTGCTGGAAATATCACGCCGCCTGTCGGTCGTTCCGTCCACCTTGTCGGGGCATCTGTCGATCCTCAAGCGGTCCGGGATCCTGCGCGCCACCCGACATCAGCGCGAGATCATCTATGCCGCCGATCTGGCGGTGATGAACGGGATGCTGCGCTTTTTGCTGGCTGATTGCTGCAACGGCCAGATCGAGAATTGCGCGGATATTCTGGGCCTGCTGGCGCAAGATGCGCAGGGTTGAGCGCCCGGCGGATCAGCCCCAGTGGCGGGTTTCCGCGATCAGGTTTTGCAGATACCGGCCATAGTCGTTCTTTGCCAGCGGGGCGGCGATCCGGGCCAGATCCTCGGTTGAAATCCAACCCTGTTCAAAGGCGATTTCCTCGGGGCAGCCGGTTTGCAGGCCTTGTCGGGCTTGCAGGGTGCGCACGAAATTGCCCGCGTCCAGCAGGCTGCCATGAGTGCCGGTATCGAGCCATGCATACCCGCGCCCCATGCGCATCACGTCCAGCGCGCCCTCCTCCAGATAGCTTTGCAGCAGGTCGACGATTTCAACCTCGCCACGTGGCGACGGTTTGATCGCGCGGGCCCGTTCCGGCGCGGTTGCGTCAAGAAAATACAGGCCCGTCACCGCGTAATTCGAGGGGGGAACCGCAGGTTTTTCAACGATCTGCGTCACCCGGCCCTGCGCATCCATGCCGACCACGCCGTAGCGTTCCGGGTCCGCCACCCGGTAGCCGAACACCGTGCCGCCGCTTTCGCGGGCGTCGGCCTGCGCCAGCAATTCCGGCAGGCCGTGGCCGAAAAAGATGTTGTCGCCCAGCACCATGACTGAGGGCGCGCCATCCAGAAACGCCTCGGCGAGGATGAAGGCCTGCGCCAGGCCTTCGGGCGCGGGTTGCACGATATAGGTAAAGTTCAGCCCCCATTGCGCGCCATCACCCAGCGCGCGCTGGAATTGCTCCTGATCATGCGGGGTGGTGATGATCGCGATCTCGCGGATGCCCGCCAGCATCAAGGCCGACAGCGGATAATAGATCATCGGCTTGTCATAGATCGGCATCAATTGCTTCGAGACGCCGTGCGTGATCGGATAGAGCCGCGTGCCCGATCCACCCGCCAGAATGATCCCCTTGCGTTGCGTCATCGCGCGGTCTCCTTGATCTGTGAAATGATCGGGCCGAGGGCTGAGTGCCAATCGGGCCGGGGGATGCCGAACACCCTGCGCAGGCTGGTGCAGTCGAGCCGCGAATTCAGCGGGCGCGGGGCCGGGGTCGGATAATTGCGGGTCGGGATGCCGGTGATCACGCAGGGCAGGGCGGCGGCCTGCATGATGGCGCGGGCGAATTCGGCCCATGAGGCATCGGGCGCGCCCGCAAGGTGATAGATGCCGGATTTCGACGGATCATCGCGCAACTGCGCGGCCATCGTCAGGCAGGCGGCGGCGATGGCCTCTGCCGGGGTTGGCCCGCCGATCTGGTCGTCAACCACCGAAAGCGCCGGGCGCTGAGCGCCCAACCGGCACATGGTCTTGACGAAATTCGTCCCGTCGGCGGAAAACACCCAGCTGGTGCGCAGGATTGCATAGGGTGCGGCGGCGGCGATGACGCCCTGTTCCCCCGCCAGTTTCGAGCGGCCATAGGCGTTGATCGGGCCGGTCGGATGATCTGGCGCAAAGGGCGCATCGCCCGTGCCGTCGAACACGTAATCGCTCGATATCTGCACCAGTGGAATACCGATCCCGGCGCATTGCCGCGCCATGGCCGCCGGGGCCTCGCCATTGATCACCGTCGCTTCGGCCTCATGGGCCTCGGCGCTGTCAACGGCGGTCCATGCGGCGGCGTTGATCACCGCCTCGGGCCGCACCGCGCGGATCGCGCGGGCGCAAGCCGCTGGGTCGGCCAGATCGGCATGTGCGCGCGGCAGCAAAACGGCATCCGGCGCCAGACGTTTTATCGCCCGCGCCACCTGACCCGTTTCACCAAATACCAAAAGCCTCATTGTCGCACCGCTTTGTTCTTCGCGCTTTCCTCTAGGCTGTGAAAACGGCAAAGCCGTGGCCTTGGAACGGCGCAGGCATGACGTCAGCCCGGTGTTCCCAGCCGTTCACCGACGCCTTGGCGCGCCTGAAGTGGCCGCCACCAGCCCTCGTTGTCCAGATACCATTGCACCGTCAGCCGCAGCCCCTGTTCCAGCGTGACCGAAGGCCGCCAGCCGAGTTCCTGCGATATGCGTGTCGGATCAATCGCATAGCGCAGATCATGGCCCGGTCGGTCGGCGACAAAGCGGATCAACCGGTCATGCGGCGCGCCACCGGGGCGCAAATCGTCGAGGATGGCGCAGATCATCCGCACCAGATCGATGTTGCGCGCCTCGTTCTCGCCGCCGATGTTATAGCACCGGCCCAAGGCCCCTTGTTGCAACACCAGCAGCAGCGCCTCGGCGTGATCCTCGACATAGAGCCAATCGCGCACATTCGCCCCCGCGCCGTAAACCGGGATCGGTTTGCCAGCGAGGGCATTCAGGATCACCACCGGCACCAGTTTTTCGGGAAAGTGATAGGGTCCGTAATTGTTCGAGCAATTGGTCAGCACCACCGGCAAGCCATAGGTCTCGGCCCAGGCGCGCACCAGATGATCGCTTGACGCCTTGCTGGCCGAATAGGGGCTGCGCGGATCATAGGGCGTGTCTTCGGTGAATTTTCCGGTCGCACCCAGCGAGCCGAACACCTCATCGGTCGAGATATGGTGAAACCGGAACCCCTCGGGCCGCCCCTGTGCCTGCCAATAGGCACGCGCCGCCTCGAGCAGCACATAGGTGCCCGTGACATTCGTGCGGATGAACGCGCCCGGCCCGTCAATCGAGCGGTCGACATGACTTTCGGCGGCCAGATGCATCACCGCGTCGGGCTGGTGATCGGCGAAGACTTTGGCGATGGCCGCCGCGTCGCAGATATCGACCTGAGCAAAGGCGTAACCGGGGCTGTCGGCGACGCTGGCGACATTCTCAAGGCAGGCGGCATAGGTCAGGCAATCGACGTTGACCACATGGTGCCCCTGTGCAATCGCGTGCCGCACAACCGCAGAGCCGATGAAACCGGCACCACCGGTGACAAGGATTTTCATGCCGCCTCCCAGAGGAATGGCGATTGCCAATCGGCAAAACGCGCCGCCTCGGCGTCCTTGTCGGACACCATGGCCGACGACAGATCAATGCCCCAGTCAATCGCCAGATCCGGGTCGGCATAATGCACCGCCCCCTCGGCCTCGGGCGCATAGTGATCGGTGCATTTATAGGCAATCTCGGTATCGGGTTCGAGCGTCGCGAACCCATGCAGAAAGCCCGCCGGGATCCACAATTGCCGACCGTTCTCAAAGCTCAGGTCCTGCGCAATCCACTGGCCGTAGGTGGGCGATCCGCGCCGCGCATCGACCGCCACATCGCGCAAGCGCCCGCGCGCGCATCGCACCAGTTTGCCCTGCGCATGGGGCGGGGCCTGATAATGCAATCCGCGCACCGTGGCGGTTGCGGCGCTGAACGAATGGTTGTCCTGCACAAAGCGCGGCAAATCGACGCCCGCCGCCCGCAGGGTTTTCTGGTTCCACGTCTCGGCAAAGAACCCGCGCGCATCGCCAAACCGGCGCGGCGTCAGGATCAGCACTCCGGCGAGGGTGGTCTGGTCGATCTGCATGGGCGGCCTTTCGCGGGGCAATCAATTGGCACCCGATGGACTGCGGAGCCGGGTGTCAAAGGGATAGCCAAAGCGCATGAGCGGTGCAACAGCCGTGCGATGTGGCGGCGCGCGCTGCGGGTTTGGCACTGCGGTGGAAAGCGGCTGTGGTTCACCGCCGGCATCCTGCGAAACCCGAGGCAGCGAATCACCTTTCATTTCGAATTTGTGGACAATGAAAGGGATTCGCAGCTGCGTGACGGGTTCCAGAAACACCGCGTCCCGCCGCATTGACGAATATTTTATCGACCGGTCGCATACGGAGTCCGGTTCCCAAAATGCGACAATACTGCCCCATAGGTTGTGCGTGATCTGGAAACAAAGGCAACAGAGGCGCAATTGCGGCCCTGAACCGGCGTAAATATGGCCAAAATGCGACGCTCGATGTTTCCAATTTGGAAACAATAACCCGCCAGATGTGGAGATTCGGACGTTCCGTCAACCCGCACGACCGGCGGCACTGGCGGATTCGTTTTTGTTTTTGTTAGGAGTTTGGTATAGTTGGACAAGGCTCATGGTTTGGGCCTTCGGGCTATGGGGGTGGTCCGACGGTATGCTGCCACAGGTATCCCGGGGTGAAAATGGTGCGACTTAATCAAGTTGCACATCATGTCTCGCCCCCCTTTCCGAATGGCGCTAATAATCGGGGTTGGCGGTTCTGTCCGAAGACCCAGTCCATTTTTGCGTCGCCACGGCGGCGTGACCCAGTAATGCGTATATCCGCCTTCGCGGATGCTCAGGAGAAAATCAGATGCCGCCGAGAAACACAGGTCCGATCGAAATCCAGCCATTGGGCACCGCAGGAGTCGTCGATGGTCTCGACACCGGAGAGATCATGGGCAGCGGGTATACCGACGTCGATGGTGACCAGATCACCAATTCCGGTTCGAACATCGAAGCGAACGGCGGCGATGATTACGTCTATGGCGGCTATGGGGATGACACCATTGACGGCGGCGAGGGCAACGACCAGCTGTTCGGCGGCGAAGGGTTGGACCTGATCTCGGGTGGTCTGGGCAACGATACGATCTGGGGCGATCTTGGCAACGACACGCTGAATGGCAACCAAGGGGACGACAAGGTTGTCGGTGGTCGGGGCGATGACCTTGTTATCGGCGGCGCTGGCAACGACAAGCTGATCGGTGACAACAATCCCGGTGACTCGGGCGGTCTTGATCCGTCGGATCCGCCAGAGCCGGGATTTGGCAATGACACTCTGGTCACCGACTCGGGCAACGACAGCGCCTATGGCGGCTCGGGTGACGACATCTTTCAGGTGTTCGACGGGTTCGGAAACCACCTGATCGTTGGTGGCGAGACCGGCGAGACCGGCGGCGATACGCTGGATGGTTCGGCGATCACCGAAGACGTCAGCGTCCTCTATACCGGCGACGAAGAAGGCACGATGTCGAATGCCGGATCGACCACCAATTTCGAGGAGATCGAGCGTCTGGATCTTGGGTCCGGCGATGACCGGGTCGAGGTGGTGACCTCGACGACCGGCACGGTGAACGGCTCGGACGGGTTCGACACGCTGGTGCTGCCCGATCCGGCGCCCGGCGATCCGGCACCGGCGGTGACGATCACCGATTCGGTCGACAATGGCGACGGCACGACAACCTATACCGGTTACGTCGAATTCCCCGACGGCTCGCGGATGGACTTCGAGAATTTCGAGGAAATCATCTGTTTCACGCCGGGCACGATGATCGACACGCTGCGCGGCAAGCTGGCCGTCGAGGCGCTGGTGCCGGGCGACAAGGTGCTGACCCGCGACAACGGCTATCAGCCGCTGGCCTGGGTTGGGCGGCGCGATCTGAGTGCTGCCGAACTGGCGCGATGCCCGCAGGCGGCACCGATCC
>Ga0316204_10011469_pt1 | contig 11083 bp, 11 predicted proteins | sample 6monrhotite_MG_2_FD_205661 | JGI IMG/M metagenome (GOLD analysis project Ga0316204, IMG submission 205661) | Microbial mat bacterial communities from mineral coupon in-situ incubated in ocean water Damariscotta River, Maine, United States -... | ecosystem: Environmental > Aquatic > Marine >...
CTGGTTCACAAGCCCCACAATTTATACATTCATCAGTTATTATAATTGCCATAATTTTTTTAATTAAATTTGCAGCCACAAAGTTACGAAAACTACAACGTAAAAAACCAATAAATGTTATTAGAAAACAGAATTAACGCTTTTGTTAAATTTGGAATTTTTTTAAGTCAATTTTCAAGAGAAAAATTAGAAAAAAAAGATGCTATTCTCTTTAATGAACTGTTTTTTGAAGCATTCGAAATGCAGTTGAAACGCGCAAAAAGTTATAATGGTTGGTTTACGGAAGACAATATTTTACATGCATTTGAATCTTGGTCTAAATTATTGACTTTTAATAATTTAAATAATTGGACTTCTACTTATAGTTTTAAAAATACAAACAAGAGTATTGCCGTTATTATGGCTGGAAACATTCCTTTAGTGGGTTTCCATGATTTTTTATCTGTGTTAATTTCTGGCCATTCAGTCGTTGTAAAACAATCATCAAATGACAAGCATTTTTTACCTTTGGTTGCTAAATATTTAGAACATGTTGAGCCTTCTTTTAAAGGAACAATTTCATTCACAGAAGAAAAATTAACAAATTTTGATGCTACTATCGCTACTGGTAGTAATAATACATCACGTTATTTTGAATACTATTTCGGGAAATATCCGAATATCATTCGTAAAAACAGAAACAGTGTTGCCGTGATAACTGGAACTGAAACCGAAGATGAATTAAAAGGTCTAGGAGAAGATGTTTTTCGCTATTTCGGATTGGGTTGTCGTAGTGTTTCTAAACTGTTTGTTCCTAAAGGGTATGATTTTGATCAATTATTCAATGCTATTTTTGAATATAGCGACATCATCAACTACAAAAAATATCAAAATAACTACGATTATAATAAAGCGGTGTATTTAATGAGTGAATTTCAATTATTAGAAAATGGGTTTCTAATGTTGAAGGAAGATTCGAGCTACTCCTCGCCTATTGCATCTTTGTTTTATGAATATTATGATGATTTAGACAGTCTACAAGAAAAATTAGATCAAGATAAAGATGATATTCAATGTATTGTGAGTAATACTATCGAAAACGCAGTTCCATTCGGACAAACACAGCAACCGAGTTTAACGGATTATGCTGATGGTGTTGATACACTAGAGTTTTTATCAAACTTGTAATTCCCTCCTTGAGGAGGCCAAGGGAGGTGTTCACGCCTAAAGTCCCCTCAAGGGGACAGTTATTTTCTAAATATTGAAACGAATAGATTTACCAAAAACAGTATTTGCGCACCAAATACACCAAGACCGCTAAACTCCTTGATATTACTTTTTACTCTGTTCATTCTTAAAGTCTCATAAATATCTCCTGCGCTATCCAAAGGCATTCTATTTAGAAACTTAGACATGAAAAATAAAATACTCAACCCGAAGACGGTAAGTACAATATGGATTATTGATAATGAATCAACGGGTTTATAAATTTCCTTGTTATAAAATAGATAGTAGGCAAGTCCAAACATAAAAAATACTCCAGACTGAAATGCTAAAACATAAGCGGTGCTTATTACCAACATAGTATCATCGATAAAAATATCTAATGCTAAGTCGGCAAGATTAATATGAACATAAACCCCATAAATCAATGAGAAAAAAGCAAGTGTCCAAAATAACCAGTGTATGTTTTTTAAGATTTTATTCACTTCTGGATTAGCTGCATTGGACCTCAAGGTTTATCTGTGTTCGCAGGAATGACAAAGTTAATTATACAATGCAAATTCTTTCCTTCAGAAAGGTTGAGTCATGTTAATCGTTAAAATCGGTATCTAATTTGATGTAATCTAGAAATTCACGTTTTACAGAATCCTCCTTGAACTTACCTCCAAACTCAGAAGTTACTGTGCTACTCGCTACGTCACGAATACCACGAGAATTCACGCATAAATGCTTTGCATCAATCACACACGCAACGTCATCAGTACCTAGCGCTTGTTGTAATTCTTGAACAACTTGCATTGTTAATCGCTCTTGTACTTGAGGACGTTTTGCATAAAAATCTACAATCCGATTCATTTTAGACAAACCAATCACATTACCATTAGAAATATAGGCAACATGAGCCTTCCCTACAATTGGTAACAAATGGTGTTCGCATGTTGAATATACCGTGATATTCTTCTCAACAAGCATTTCACCATACTTGTAATTATTGTCAAATGTTGATGGCTTTGGTTTCCTTTTCGGATTTAAACCCCCAAAAATTTCTTTCACAAACATTTTTGCTACTCTACGTGGCGTTCCCTTGATACTATCATCTGTGAGGTCCATTCCCAGTGTTTGCAAAATATTCGCTACATCCCCTTCAATAGATGCCATCTTTTCATCATCAGACAATTCAAAGGCATCGTCTCTTAAAGGCGTTTTTGCCGATGTATATATGTGATCATCTCCTATTTCCTCTATCATGTCTTTTCCTGATTTCCCTTCAAACATTATACTTGCTTCTTTTTATTAAAAAATTTCGAAATAAAATTTATTTATAATTTTTACTATAAAACATCTTTAAAGTCCCATTTCACCTGTAATTATGTAGGTTTTTATGGGAATATGCAAAATTACGAATTTTGTACTGCTTTGAGCAATTCATTTAGCTTATAAGTTACTTGCTCTCCAGAATTCATATTTTTCAATATATATGTTCTATTTTTCAATTCATCCGATCCCACCATCACAACGAGTTCAATACCTCGTTTGTTAGCATAGTCTAACTGTTTCTTTATTTTTTTGTCATCAGGATATAGTTCTGTCTTTATATCGCTTTCGCGGAATGTTTTTATCGCTTGTAAACAATATACCGCCTCATCACTACCAAAATTCAAGAACAACACTTTTGGTTTTGGCAACTCCACTTTTTCGAATAGATCTAGTTCTTCTAATACCAAATAGATTCTATCCAACCCAAAGGAAATTCCAATTCCACTCATATCCTTTAGTCCGAAAATACTCGTTAAATCATCGTATCTTCCTCCACCTCCAACAGAGCCTAATTCCACATCATTCGCTGCTACTTCAAAAATAGCACCGGTATAATAGTTCAATCCTCTTGCCAAGGTAACATCCAATGCCAATTCTGCTGATTTCAAGCCTAACTTAGCAATATTGTCTAATACAAATTTTAAGTCGTCAACACCTTGAGTTCCTTCGTCGGAATCTGACAGCATTTCTTTCAATTGCGTTAGCTTTTCTTGATTCGTTCCCTTCAAATTAAACAATGGTTGTACTTTTTCAATAGCACTTTCTGAGATACCCTTAGCAAGCATCTCTTTAACAACACCTTCTTCATCAATTTTGTCGAGTTTGTCTAACGCTACGGTAAAATCGATCAATTTGTCGCTGGCACCAATAATTTCTGCAATACCAGATAAGATCTTTCTATTGTTCAATTTTATCGTAGTTGCTATTCCCAAATTAGTAAAAATGGTGTCATATAATTGTATAAATTCAACTTCTTGAAGTAGTGACTTGCTCCCAACTACATCGGCATCACATTGATAAAACTCTCTAAAGCGGCCTTTTTGGGGTCTATCTGCGCGCCAAACAGGCTGCATTTGATACCGTTTAAAAGGAAATTCAATATCGTTTTGGTGTTGAACTACATAGCGTGCAAAAGGTACTGTTAAGTCGTATCGCAAGGCCTTTTCAGAGATTATTGAAGTTATATCATTATTAACCTCAATTGTATAAACCTCATCTACTAATCGTTTATATTCGTTATTTCTAATTTCATTAATCTTATACTCAAATAGAACATTAATCTCGATTACCTTTTTCAATACTTTATCGAAAACCTTTTCACTTTTGAAATCAACAGAAATATTTGAAGAAAACACTTTGTTGCTTAAATATTCAAAATGACTATCGTTCTCGTGATAATATTTATCCTTATCAATATTTTGACGTACAATTTTATCAATCTCTCTTATTATATTTCTTAGATTGTCTTTTCTGACAACAAAGTAGGATGCATCTTCCTTTATTTTTTCAAAATAATCCCCAGAATTCAAAATTTTAAAGATCAGGCGGTCACCTTCCTCTCCATATTTACCCATTAAGGTCGATGAATTTTCAAAACTAGGTGTTTCTATAGGTTGAAACCCATACAACTCAAATGACTTTTGAATGGTATTGAATATGTACTTTCTTTTTGCTACTTCTGTAGGTGAAAAATCACGAGTGCCTTTAGGGATGCTTGGTTTTTGTGCCATTCATTGCTTTAATAAGCTGCAAATATCTGAAATTAAAAAAAATTATAGCTTATCCAACTCCGATTTTTCTTTCATATCTAATGTAAAAGCACTTTTGAACTTTTCTTTTGAAGGGAATTGAATATACATTAAAACAAGCATTAGCAAAGAAATAAGTAAAAACATGATGTTATTAGTCATAAATGTTGCTGCAATTGCTAAGAAAGCCGGCAACTCTATACAGGCTACCCTCACTAAAACTGCCGTTTGACACTTCACTAACTTAGAGTCCAAAGTGCTGTTCAACACTGTTTTTCTTACTAACGAAGCATAAAGCATGTTTCCAAGTACATATGCCGCCATGGCTATCACAGGTATTGCTACCAAAAAAACAGTATCAATGTCAAGACTGAATGTAGGTTTATCTGATAGCGTGTAACCCAGAACAGTGAATAATAACACACCAAAAATTAGCGCCGTATAAATGATTTGAATAGTTTTAAACGTATTTTTTGAAGGTGAACTGCTATTCATCCGTTAGTTGCTTTTGTTTTTTAGGTTTGAACCATTTGAATACTTTAAATAGCAACCATAATACTATTATTAGAACAATGATTGCTAAGACTGGTGCCACAAAAGCGAGTATCGCCATAACAACGGAAGATCCTGTTTCTACAGTAGAGACAATTGGGTTTGCAATTCCGCCAGTTGTGGCTGTAGATGCTAATCTTGTGGTTGATGTGGATGTTTTTATAGCCGTTGCGGTTCCTCCACCGGCAATGATCGCCAAAGACCAGGTTATCAAAGGCTCTAAATCTGCAGCCGTAGATAACATCACAGCCGTTCCTGCTATAGCAGCCAATGGTATTGCAATTGTGTCCAACACATTATCTAACCAAGGTATCAAATAAGCCACAATTTCAACTATCGTTGCAATTCCTAAAGTAATTAATGCGGGCATACCGCTAATCCATTCCCAATTTTCATTTAATGGAATAACATTATAAAAAGAAGCAATACTTAAGGCAAAAAGGGGTACAAAAATACGAAAACCGACAGATGCTGCTAGGCCGATTCCAAGTAAAATACTAAATGTAGTTGAGGCGTCCATGATAAAAATATTTCATAAATATATAATTAAAAATTGTGTCTATAAAAATTTGCAAATTACAAAATAGGAAAAACCCCTTTTCGATACAGGATTTTCCCTGTATTTAGCCTAACCACTTTCAATTTATAGGACATAGAACTATCTTTGAGTGATTAAATTTAGAGATCAATAGTTAACTTTTAAGAACTATAGTTATGTACCATGATTATCATGATCCCAATAAAAGGGATAAGCATTTTTTTGATAGACCACCCGAATTTTGGGATTTGGTGGTTAAAGGATTATTTTTCTTTGGAGTGTCAATTTTGCTTTTAGCATTAGTTCTAAAATGGTTAGGTTATTTTGGTTAACAACATCTTTTGAATTTGATCATTTATAGTTTAGCCTCTCATGCAAACTATAAAAAAACCCACAATTTTATTGTGGGTTTTACTTTTACAATCATTTTCTGAGGACATCTATTTCTTGCCGTTCTTTCTATAACTTACATTTAAACCTATAAAACGTTTGTTCTTCTAATTCATCTTGGAAATTTGGATGTGCAATATCTATCAATGCCTTAGCTCGTTGCTTTAAGTTTTTTCCAAAAAGATTTACAATACCGTGCTCAGTCACAACATAATGTACGTGCGCCCTAGTGGTGGTAATTCCAGCACCCTCTTTTAAATAGGGAACAATTTTAGAATAGCCTTTAGTCGTAATTGAAGGCATTGCAATAATTGCTTTTCCTCCATCCGAGAGTGAAGCACCTCGAATAAAATCCATTTGCCCTCCAACTCCAGAATATTGAAATTTACCTATAGTATCTGCACAAACTTGACCCGTTAAGTCAATTTCAATAGCGCTATTTATAGCAGTCACCTTTGGGTTTCGTCTAATAATTGACGTATCATTTGTATAAGCCGCCTCCCTAAAATGAATTATAGGGTTTTCATCAACAAAATCATACAGTTTTTTAGAGCCCATAGCGAAACAGGTTACAATTTTACCTCTTTTCTTTATCTTTTCCTCGCCAGTAATTACCCCTTTTTCAACTAGGGGTATAATTCCATCAGAAAACATTTCTGTGTGAATCCCTAAGCGGGCATGATTTTGCAAATTGGCTAAGGCTGAATTTGGAATATTCCCAATACCCATTTGCAAAGTTGCACCATCCTCAATTAACGAGGCTACATGATAACCTATAGCGCTTTCTATATCAGTCGGGGCCTTAGAAATTGAACTATAAATGAGCGTGTCAGTTTCAATTGCGTAGTCTATTTTTTCTATATGTATAATGCCATCTCCGTGCGTTCTTGGAACTTGTTTATTTATTTGAGCAACTACCACTTTAGCAGTTTCAATTGCGGGTAATGTAATATCTACCGAAACTCCTAGAGAACAATACCCATGTTTATCGGGTGGAGATACTTGAATGAATGCTACATCCAGCGGTAAAATATTTCTTCTAAAGAGCAAATGAATTTCACTTAAAAAAATAGGGATATAGGCTCCATTTTGAGAGTTGACGGCGTTTCTGACATTTTTACCAACGAAACAACTATTAATTGTAAATGCCTCATTACAGGGAGATTCGGCATATGCTGCTTCCCCTTCAGTATGCATATGAATTATTTCTACATCATGTAATTCATGGCTTCTTTCACATAAAGCATTGATTAAAACATTAGGCGTCATCGCAGCTCCCTGAATAAAAATTCTGCTTTCTGACTTAACTTGTGAAACAGCCTCTTCGACTGAAACTATATTGACTTCGGTTTTTATCATTTTATAATTATTTGGACTGAGGGCAAAACTAGTGGCAATCTTTTAGTATACGCATGATAAAAATCAGTTATTTTCTATTCTAATAGCACTGCTACTTCATGTGATCAACATCATACGAATGATACTGATAAATATCATTGCGTGAATATATGTCTAAACATACATTTGTATCATAAAAGATTACAGAAAGTAACAAAATGATTAAGACACTCACTCAGAATAACAGTTACAAACTACTCGAAAGCAATTATATTGGTCATCTAGCATATATCTATAGAAATCGTCCATTTATTGCTCCAACTACCTACTTCTTTGATAAAGAAAAGAATGTCATTATTTGTTATTCTGATGAAGGTCATAAAATTAGAGCAATGCGCAAAAACACGGCAGTTTCTTTAGAGGTCTCTGAAATAGATTCCGTTAATAATTGGGATGCTATTCTGGTTCATGGAATGTTTAAAGAATTAGAAGGTAGTAATGCTAAATCTTATTTACACACTTTCTCTCTTGGTGTAAAAGACTTAATAATTCTGAAAGAACAAAGAAAACTAGATTTTATCAATCAGTTTTCTAGCAAGATATATAAAGGTGATGTTCCCATTATTTTCATTATCGAAATAGAGGAAATAACGGGAAGAATGAGGCGGGTTTCCAATACTTAAAAATAGACACGATCAATCAAAAAGTAAAATGGCAAATGACAATTGGTTCTCATCAGATCGAATTCTTTTTTTTATCATTAATAGGTCTTTTACCCTTAAACACCCAATAAATACCTTTAATATCCGATTGCCAATCATCATACAAGAAAATAAGTGTAATCTCTTCTATAGTCTCCAAAAAGCCAATACTAACCATCACATAAAAGAGTGGATATATAGGTGTGAAAAATAGAGAGCATAGAATAAAAATACCTTGTACAAATGCTGAAAATTTTGCCAAATAGGTATGGAAAGCAGTCGCTTTACCATACTTTCTATACGCAATGAGCATCTGAACAATATAAGGTGAAAAGGCAATTAATATTATAAGGTAATTTTTACTTATGAATTCATATTCAAAAATTAACAACCCAATTAAACCAATGGTAAATGTTATTTGATCACCTACCGAATCTAATTGTGACCCTCTTGCACTGGTTATTTTTAATTTTCTGGCTAAGAAACCATCGATCATATCTGTGCTATAACTAATCAGTAAAAACCATGTAAAAAGCTCACGTTGTTGAAAATATAGTAGCCCTATTAACAAAGGAGCTGCAACAACACGATAAAAAGAAAACCAATCTGCAATATTGTATTTTTTAAACGTAAGCATTTAGAGATTTTACTAATGTCAAAATTAATATTTGACCTTAAAGTATATCATGATAAATGTCAGTTACCACCAAATAAAAGTATCTCTTTTCGTATCTTTACATCTATATACCTGACAACCCCATTCTAAATGTTTCAACAAAACCAAGATATATTTAATATTCTATCGGAAGCCCTATCAGAAGGTGTGATTATTGTCGATAAAACTCAGAAAATCGTAGGAACAAATTCATCTACAAATGAGATGTTTGGTTTTGAAGCAGGTGAACTAATTGACAAACCCCTTCAATTACTTATTCCTAAAAAATATCATGACAATCATAAAGGTCATTTTCATGGTTTTATGAAAAATGGCGCTAAAAGAAGAATGGGTGGTGATCGAGAGCTATATGGAGCGAAGAAATGCGGGGGTATTTTTCCTGTGGAAGTTGGTTTAAATCCTTTTGAAGTTTATGGTAATAAATATGTAATGGCACTCGTAATAGACATTACAGAGCGAAAAAAAGCAATCCAAGAGTTAAAGCATTGGGCCACAATTTTTGATGAGTCTTTAAATGAGATTTTTATTTTTGATGCTAAAACATTGCAATTCATTGATGCCAATCGTGGCGCACTGGGAAATATAGGTTATAATTTAAGTGAAATCATACAACTAACTCCTGTTGATATAAAACCTAATTACAACGAAACACAGTTCCGTGAAGTACTTACTCCGCTCCACTCTAAGAAACAAGAGAAAATCAAGTTCGAAACAACACATCAACGTAAAGATGGTACTACGTATCCGGTTGAAGTACATATACAATTGTCATCATTGGAGGATCAGCAAGTGTTTGTAGCCATTATTCTAGATATTACTGAAAGAAAGAATTATACTAACAAATTAGAACGAACGGTAGCACAAAGAACAGGGCAATTAAAATTAGCATTGGCTAAAGAGAAGGAATTGAATGAGTTAAAAACTAAATTCCTATCGTTAGTTTCACATGAATTTAAAACTCCTCTTAGTGGTATTTTGACTTCGACAATTTTATTAGAAAAGTACAAATTAAGCGAGCAGCAAGAAAAAAGGGATAAGCATATTCAAACAATTACCGGTAAGGTGCATTATTTAAATAATATTTTAAATGATTTTTTATCTATAGAACGTTTAGATACTGGTAAGGAAAATTATAATTTTAGAGATTTCAATTTATCAAAGGTTGTCAATGAAGTTGTTTATAATGCCAATATGTTGTTAAAAGATGGCCAACACATACATATTCCTGAGAATATAGATGAATTCAATTTATGTCAGGACGAAAAAATATTGGAATTGACATTGTCAAATCTTATCCACAATGCTATAAAATACTCTCCAGAGAATACAACGATTGATTTAAAAGTTCTACAAGTTGATGAAAATATTATCTTTAAGGTAACGGACCAAGGACGAGGAATACCAAAAAAAGATCAAAAACATATTTTTGATAGATACTTTAGGGCCGAAAATGTAATGAATGATCAAGGTACGGGTATAGGATTAAATATAATAAAAGGGCATTTAGAAAATTTAGGCGGCTCTATTACTTTTGAAAGTGAAGAAAATAAAGGGTCAATGTTTATTGTCGAATTACCAATTAATTTCAAAGAATGAAAAAAGTTCTGTTTATAGAAGATGACACTACGGTAAGAGAAAATACTGCTGAATTATTAGAGTTAGCTAATTTTGAAGTAATAACGGCGGCTAATGGTAAAATAGGTGTAGATCAGGCAAGGAGATATTTTCCAGATATTATAGTATGTGATATTATGATGCCTGAATTGGATGGTTATGGTGTATTAGAGACGCTGTCCAGATCAGAAAACATGAAATATATACCTTTTATCTTTCTGTCTGCAAAGACAGAACGCAAAGATATTAGAAAAGGTATGGAAATGGGTGCTGACGACTATTTAACTAAGCCTTTTGAAGAGCACGAATTAATTAATGCGATAGAAAGTCGTTTAGCCAAAGTGGCTATCCTTAAAGAAAAAACTGAAAAAGATAGTAAACACATAGCCGATGCCGATAAGTTAAAATCGATAGATCACCTAAAAAATTATTTTATGGATAACGGTGAGGAATTGTTTTATAAAAATGGACAGTTAATTTATAATGAAGGAAATAATTCCAATTTTGTCTATTTAGTTTACAAAGGTGTTTTAAAGACTTATAAGATTGATGAGCAAGGCAAAGAATTGATTACCGCTCTACATAAAGGTGATGATTTTTTTGGTTTGACATCATTTACGAACAATCATCACTACTTAGAATCAGCCTCAGCTATTGAAGACACATCGGTTTTTAGACTTGTTAAAAATGATTTAAAAAATGTGTTATCCCAAAATCATTCTGTAACATTAGATTTGATTGATTATTTGAATGATAATGTATCTGAAATAAAGGATCAATTGTTACAAATGGCCTACAGCTCGGTAAGAAAAAAAACTGCAACTACTATTCTTCGATTTTCAGAAAAAATCAAAAGACGCCCTGACGATGTTATTCGAATTTCAAGAAGTGATTTGGCCAGTGTTGCCGGTATTGCAACCGAAACTTTTATAAGAACTCTATCTGGTTTGAAAAAAGATGGTCTTATCGATATCGAAGGTAGAAATATAAAAGTGCTCGATCTTAA
>Ga0316204_10011473_pt1 | contig 11076 bp, 9 predicted proteins | sample 6monrhotite_MG_2_FD_205661 | JGI IMG/M metagenome (GOLD analysis project Ga0316204, IMG submission 205661) | Microbial mat bacterial communities from mineral coupon in-situ incubated in ocean water Damariscotta River, Maine, United States -... | ecosystem: Environmental > Aquatic > Marine >...
GGTATCCTGATTCCGCCATCGATCATGCTGATCGTTTATGCGGCTATCGCCGAACTGTCTCCCTTGCGCCTGTATGCAGCGGCCGTGATTCCCGGCTTCCTTCTGGCCGGTTCATACATCGTCTATGTTGTTGTCAGGGTCATGATCAACCCGTCGATTGCGCCCAAACCCCTTGATGAGGATGTCCCCCCCAGGAGCGTTGTGTATTGGCAGCTTCTGACATCGTTTGTCCCCCTGACGGCCCTTATCATGCTGGTCTTGGGATCGATTTTGGGTGGTCTGGCGACACCGGCGGAAGCCGCCGCCATGGGTGCACTGGGCGGCCTCGTTCTCGCCGCGCTGTATCGCTCGCTGAATTGGACGATGTTGAAAGAATCCGTCTACTTGACGGCCAAGGCGACGGCCATGGTTTGCTGGCTGTTCGTGGGATCATGGACCTTTGCGTCGGTGTTTTCCTACTTGGGCGGGCACGAAATCATCGAACACTTCATTTTGGGCTTCAATCTGGCTCCGTGGCAGTTCCTGGTCCTCGTACAGGTCATCATCTTTGTTCTTGGCTGGCCGCTGGAATGGTCTGAAATCCTGATCATCTTCGTGCCGATCTTCCTGCCCATGCTCGATACCTTTGGCGTCAACCCGTACTTCTTCGCCATGCTGGTTGCCCTTAACCTGCAAACGTCATTCCTGACGCCCCCCATGGCCATGTCGGCCTACTACCTGAAGGGTGTTTTGGGGAATGCCATTGAACTGATGCAGATCTTCAAGGGCATCATGCCCTACCTGGCCATCGTCATATCGGTCATGGTCCTGATGTATCAGTTCCCGGGAATTGCGCTGTGGTTACCGGATGTCTTGTTTGGAAAATACATTCCTTAATCGGAAATATGGAGTTAATGAATCATGTCTTCGAAAACCATTGAAAAGCTGTCCGGGTTGATTGCGACGCTACTTGTCTCGATATTCGTCCTGGGACTGGCCGATAGCATTTCTTCCGGCGCAGCCGGGTTCTGGGGCGGTCTTCCGTTCTGGGTCATCTGCTTGTTCGTTTTGCCAATGGTCATTTACGACTTTTGGGACACCTGTCTGCGTACAAAAAAGTAAGGGCGGGCGAACACCTTGACCGACATGAACCTGATCGAGTTATCCGCGACTGCAGCAGCCGCAAAAATTGTTGCGGGCGAAGTGACGTCCGAAGAATTGATCAAGGCCTACCTTGAGCGGATTGAGCAAGTAGATGGGGACGTTCAGGCATGGGCAAGCCTTAACCCCGACTATGCGTTGGAACAGGCCCGCATGCTTGACGCCCATCGTCAGGCTGGTGGCGCACTGGGCCCCCTGCATGGCATTCCCGTTGGCATCAAGGACGTGTGCGACACCAAATCATTGCCAACCGAAAACGGGACTGTGCTGGATACTGGTCGCCGGCCCAAGAATGACAGCAAACTCATCACCCTCCTGCAGGAAGCGGGCGCTGTTATTATGGGCAAGACGGTAACCACCGAATTGGCCGTTTTTGGCCCCGGAAAAACCAGAAACCCGCATAATCTTGAACACACTCCGGGCGGGTCCTCAAGCGGATCCTGCGCCGCCGTAGCGGCCCAGATGGTACCACTGGCTATTGGAACCCAGACGAATGGCTCGGTCATCCGGCCCGCGTCCTACTGCGGTATATATGGCTTCAAACCGACCCATGGACTCATTCCAAGAACAGGCGTGCTGTCGTCTTCACCGCCGCTTGATACAATTGGCACCTTTGCCCGAACGATTGAAGACATTGCCTTGTTGACCGAAGCGCTGATCGCCTATGACCCTGCCGATCCCGCTACCCGGCCCCAAGCCCGCCCGACGCTCCGTGAAACATCGGCAGGTGAGCCACCGATGCAACCGCTACTCGCGTTTGCCAAAACGTCTGTCTGGGATCAAGCCGCCCCTGAAACCCAAGAAGCATTTGAAGAACTGATCGATATTTTGGGGGATGACTGTAGGGACCTTGAATTGTCTGAACCGTTTGATCATGTGGTGCGCATGCACCGCAACATCATGAATGCCGATTTGGCGAAAAATTACGCCGGCTATTATCAACGGGGCAAGGATCAACTGACCGATACCTTGTGCGGGATGATCGAAGATGGCCAGAAGGTCAGCGCGGTTGATTACAATACCGCCATTGATGGCCAGGATTTTCTCAACAAGGGGCTTAACCTTGTATTCGAACACTACGATGTCATCATCACCCCATCGACCACCGGTGAAGCCCCGCATGGGCTTGGAGCGACCGGCGATCCCGTATTCAACACCCTGGCAAGCTTTTGCCAGACACCATCCATCACCTTGCCGCTATTGCGTGGGCCTGCCGGCTTGCCGCTGGGGGTGCAAGTTATAGGCCCCCGTGGTGACGATGCCAGATTGCTCAGAACCGCCAACTGGCTCATGCGCCGGGTTCTTGGGTAAATCTCTTAGGTACGACCTGTGTTACGACCTGTCGCTCTGCCCTGCCAAAGGATGAGCACTGGCCACCAATCGTTTAAGGCGTTCATCCAGAACGTGGGTATAGATTTGCGTCGTAGCAATGTCGGAATGACCAAGCATTTGCTGCAAGGATCGTAAATCTGCCCCGTGTGCCAACAGGTGACTGGCAAATGAATGGCGCAAGACATGTGGCGAGACGCGGGCCGGGTCAAGCCCTGCTTCAAGCGCCAGTTCTTTAAGCAACTGGCCAAAGCGGGCACGGGTCACGTAGCCCTGTTTGGCCCGTGACGGAAACAGCCACCTCTTCGTCGCTTCGCCCTGCCCTTTTGGAACGAATACCCGCCGAACATCGCGATAGGAATCCAGGGCCTCCGTCGCGGGTTCGCTTAAGGGTATCATCCGTTCTTTATCGCCCTTGCCTCGCACGATCAGCATTTGCCCATCGCGCGATACCGCTGCCAGCGGCAAGCCGACCAGTTCACTGACCCTAAGCCCCGTGGCGTAAAGAATTTCAAGCAGGGCCAGAAGCCGCTTGCCATCACTTCCCGAGCGTTCCGCCGCGGCCAGAAGCAGGCGCTCGACCTCTTCCTCGTTCAAGTATTTTGGCAGGGGCCGCCCTTGACGCGGGCTATCGATTGCCGCGCTGGGATCGTCATCACGGAAGCCTTCGGCATGTAAAAAACGAAAGAACTGGCGTAACGTGGAAAGCCGGCGCGCACTGGTAGACGCGGCCAACCCCAGGCTGGACATTTTTTTCATATAGCCGCGAATGACTTCGGCACCGGCATCTTCGGGGCTTCGATTTCGGGCCTGGGAAAAGATGGCAAAATCGTTCAAGTCCCGACGATAGGATTCAATTGTATTTGCCGCGGCTCCCCGCTCAACCATCAGCATTTCAAGAAAATTTTCGACGCTACGGATGGTTTGGCGCTTGTTCATCTGGGATACTTCAGAGCCCCGCCGCAACCGCCGCTTCCAAGGCCAGGGCACGGGCTTCCGTCTCCAGGCCAATGGCACGAAGACTGCTTATAACCTGGCTTAATACCAGCGGTGTGGCCTGTCCTGGCCCGCCATCGCCGATGGCGATCAAAGACAGCAACAAGGCTTCACCAAAACGCTGCCGGGGCGGCGCGCTTATCGGCGGCAAAGGCGTCGCTTCCAACGTTGCCGTCTCGATTAAATTTGACGTATGAGGCATAGATCCGGTTGGGATCGCCTGGGGCATCGTTTCAGCGTCGTTCGAAATCGTCACAGGCAACGGAACCGTGGCTTCCTTCGTAGCCGAAATAAGCCGGTTCCAAAGCGCCGGGGATGGCATGACCACGGTCGACCGCTGTGGTCCGTCGAGCAGGTCTTCCCACGATTCCTGCGTTACAGGTTCCCCCATTGCCTCGAACAGGCTGAACAGCAGGGCCGCATTTTCGGGGCCATTTTCCTTGTCTTTGTTCAACGTCCACCATTTTCCCAATGGATTTTCCGCAGGGTCCGTCACAATGCCGGATCCTGCCAACCGGGCAACGGGCAGCAATGCGTCAAAAATCTCGATGGCGTCCTTGTCGAACATGGCCTTGGCCTTAAGCAAGGCAAACCAGGGCAATGCCGTGTCGACATCACCGGCAATCAGGAAAGCACGAATTGCCTCGGGCGCAAACCACACCAAATCGGTCGATGGTGGCATCTTCTTCAGAACCGGCAAGAACACCCGCACGGTCGAAGGATAGCGTCCCCCTTCCCGCGCCAGGGCCAATGCGCGCGCGACGACTTCCGCTTGCGCCGTCGGCACTGTCTGGATCAGTGCCGTGCGGTATAAAAGTGCCCGGCTCAAGGTTCCGCTTTCGGCTTCGGCACGGGACAACGGATTGGCCAGTTCCTGCTCGGAAAACGAAACACTGGTATAGAGCTGGCGCAGGGTATCAACCTCAAGGGCTCCAGCCAATTCAGCCCGTTCTGCTGCTTCGAGCCTGATTTCAACCGGCGCATTAGGACTGGTGGCAATTGATCTGAGAATTCCCGGTTTATTGGATGTCACGACATCGCCCGGCAACTGAACCTTGCCCGCGCGCGCCATGGACAGATGCAGCGGCGTCGGGTCAGACAGGCTTTCAAGCGGCGCATCTGATCCTGCCAATCGGTTGACCAGGGTGAAAAAAGCGTCATCTTGTTCGCCAATTTCATGCAACAGGGAAACACCAAGTGCAGCCTTGTTTTTTTCACCGGCAAGCGCCTGGCAAAATATGAATGCTTTTTGCCAGTAGGCGTTGTCAAAATTATTAACTTGTGAAGCGGCAAGGGCACAGGCACGTGCATTGTCGTTGGCCAGGAACCGGATATCGGCTTCATACCGAACCAGTTGATCCATAACTTCCCGGCCCGGTATGGCAGCAAGCAACTCGTGGACGGCAGAAATTTCTCCCATTTCCGTCAACAGGCCAACACGGGTAACCACCTGAGACCCATCGCCGGGATGTTCAGGAGGCATGGCAGCCTGGGTCAGCAGCAAGCGTCGCATCAAATCCCGCATGGTGGTTGATGCCACGTTGATCGGCAAACGCACCAACATCGTATCGATGAAACGACCGCTACTTCCGCGCCACATATCGCGACCAAATCCGCCATCTTCAGGCCTCAGAACGCCAACCGTGTCGGGGCTAATGGATTTCAGGGTGTCGACTTGAATACCCGGCTCCATGCTGGCTTTAGGCAAAACTTGCGGCCCTGTATCGCCGACCGCGGTGGCCGGCTGCTCTATCGCGGGTGGCTTAACAATTGTGTCCGTTTTTTTGACATCCGGTTGCAGTTGCACCGGGGGTGCCAGACGAACGGGGCTAGAGCCCGAGCTTTGCGCATGCCCCAAAGACGCGAAAACCAGCACCAATGTGGCGGCAATTCCCGGCAGGACAAAACGGCGGCCTGTTAATCCGGTGCCTGGAGAAACTGGTTCAACGGGGGAATCGGTCATCGGGGAGGACTTTTTCAATGTTGTTTTTCGGCGCCGGGATATCCCAGGTCGCGAGGAAAGCTGTACCTCCGACGAGCAAGGCAAGAACCAGAATCAGAACGAGTTTTGAGATATTTTTCATGGTCATTCTTGTAAACGGAAACGCCTGACAGGACCAGAGTCCAAGCACATAAATTGTGCATTCAGAGCTTTAAAAGTACAAAGTTTGTTTATCAAGTCGATATTTTTGGCGGCTCGGACTATATAGTGGGTTCAAACTGTGGCATTTTTTCGGCAATAATTCGGATCCTTGACGATGGATACAAACTCAAATTCGGCGCCCCCTCCTGGCCCCGCCCTACATTTAAACCGACCGGTTGTCATGGTCGGGTTGATGGGTGCTGGAAAAAGCCGGATTGGGCGGGAATTGGCGGCCAGACTGAACTATGACTTTGTCGATGCCGATGACGAAATTGTCAACGCCGCCGGATGCTCGATTTCCGATATATTCGAACGGTACGGCGAAGACGCTTTCCGTGATGTAGAAATGAAAGTGATCACGCGCCTGCTTGACGGACCGCCCCGAATTATCGCCACCGGTGGCGGTGCCTTCATGAACGAGAGCGTACGACAAAAAATTGCGGCCAGCGGCATTTCGATCTGGCTGAAAGCCGATCTGGAAATCCTGGTTGAACGGACGGCGCGGCGCACAGGAAGACCGTTGCTCAACAAAGGCGATCCAAAGGTCATCATCGAGGAACTGATGAAACAACGTTATCCAGTCTATGCCAGCGCAAATATCGCCGTCTATTCAAAGGATGTCCCCATTAACCAAACTGTCGATGAGGTCGAGGCGGCGCTTGAAAACTTCCTGATTGCCGGAAAACAGCAAAAAGCGATCGAGCAATGAGCAAGACCGACCAGCCCCAAACTGCGGCAGCCCCGCTTCTGACTGAAACCCTGAAACTTGAACTGGGTGCCAGATCCTATGACATCGTGGTAGGCACCGATTTGCTGGCAACGGCAGGCCAACGCATCGCCCCGTTGATGAAGGGAAGGCGTGCAATTGTCGTCAGTGATGACACGGTAGCCCCGCTGTACCTTGAAAAGATCATCACTTCGCTTGAAAATTCCGATGTTGGAACCAGGGCTGTGGTCGTCCCGTCCGGCGAGGCAACCAAGGATTTCAGCCACCTTCAAGACCTGACGGATCAGTTTTTCAAGGCCTCGGTCGATCGTTCGACCCTGGTGATCGCGCTGGGCGGTGGCATGATTGGCGATCTTGCAGGCTTTTCCGCCGCCATCACCATGCGCGGGCTGGAATTCGTACAAATTCCAACCACTTTGTTGGCCCAGGTCGATAGTTCGGTTGGCGGCAAGACCGGCATCAATTCGTCCTATGGCAAAAACCTGATCGGCGCCTTTCACCAACCGCGTCTGGTCCTGGCCGACCTGACCACGCTGGACACCCTGCCCCGCCGCCAGTTGCTGGCCGGTTACGGCGAAGTCGTCAAATATGGCATGATCAATGATCCTGTATTTTTCGATTGGCTGGAAATAAACGGGGCATCTTTGCTTGACGGCGACAAGGCCCTGCAACGCCATGCCGTGTTGACAAGTTGCGCCTCAAAAGCGGCAATTGTTGCCAAAGACGAACACGAACACGGGGCCCGTGCCCTGCTGAACCTGGGACACACGTTCGGCCATGCCCTGGAAGCCGAAGTGGGATACGGCGACGACTTGTTGCACGGCGAAGCGGTCGCCATCGGCATGATCATGGCTTTTGAATTTTCAACCCGGCTTGGACTTTGCCCCGAAGGTGATGTCCAACGCCTGCGCGATCACCTGGCCGGGGTCGGGTTGCCCGTAGTCCTTAAGGGTCTGAGCACCCCGTCATGGTCTGCCGAACGCCTGATGTCTCATATGGGCCTCGACAAGAAGGTCGATGACGGTACCCTTGTCTTCATATTGGCAACCGGTATTGGCAAGGCATTCATCTCGCGCGATGTGCAAACCAGCGACCTGACACAATACCTGAATGATTTCATCAACGGATAACCTGCCATGTTGATTACCCTGATTATCATATTTATTTTGCTACTGCTGTCGGCCTTTTTCTCGGGCTCGGAAACCGCGTTGACGGCGGCGTCTCGCCCCCTGATGCATCAGCTTGAACAAAACGGTACGGCGGGCGCAAGCAAGGTCAATCGCCTGCTCGACAATCGCGAACGCCTGATCAGCACCATTCTGCTGGGCAACAACCTGGTCAATATCCTTGCTTCGGCATTAGCGACAAGCATCATGATTTCCCTGACGGGCGAAGCAGGCATCGCCTATGCCACGCTGACGATGACCCTGTTGGTGCTTATTTTTTCGGAAATACTTCCAAAGACCTATGCCATTCGCAACGCCGACCGCATGTCGTTGTATATCGCACCATTGTTCAATGTCATGGTCGTCATATTGCTGCCAATCACCGGTGCCATCAATTTTCTGGTTCGTGGGCTCTTAAGGCTTTTCGGGGTCAGCTATCGTGCCGGAGACGCTTTTTCGTCAACCGCCGAGGAACTGCGCGGTGCCATCGACCTTCACAATGACGAGGACCGTGCCATCGACCACGAACGCGCCATGCTGCGCAGTGTCCTTGACTTGGCAGAAGTCCAGGTCGGTGAAATTTTGGTTCATCGCAAAGACGTAACCATGGTCAATGCGGGCCAATCGGCAGAAAAAGTCGTCGAAGAGGTGCTTGCCAGTCCCTACACCCGTATTCCCTTATGGCTGGACAAGCCTGAAAACATCGTCGGCGTTCTTCATGCCAAGGCATTGTTGCGCGCTGTCAGGGCGCGAGACGAAGGAAGCGGACTGGATGGTCTGGATGTGGTCAGCCTGGCGGCAAAGCCCTGGTTCATTCCGGAACAAACCAATTTGCTGGACCAATTACAGGCTTTTCGCCAACGTCAGGAGCATTTCGCCCTGATGGTCGATGAATATGGAAGCCTGATGGGGATTGTCACGCTGGAAGATATTCTCGAGGAAATAGTAGGTGAAATCAGCGACGAACATGACGAATCATTACCCGGCGTCGTCGCCAGCACTGACGGCAGCTATATCGCCCAAGGCAGTGTCACCCTGCGCGATCTGAACCGGGAATTCAGCTGGGGATTACCAGACGAAGAAGCCGCCACCATCGCCGGCCTGATCCTGCATGAATCCCGCCGCCTTCCCGAACAGGGACAGGTCTTCATGTTTCACGGGCTGAAGTTTGAGATATTGCGTCGTCAACGACAGCAAATTACGTCTGTCAAGATTACGCCCCAAACATAACATCACGCGTATCAGGACGACCGGTTCCGGGAATATTTATATAAACCACACCTATACACTTGGTTTTTGCCCCCATTTTCCCATATGCTGAATTGGGAACCATTAGACATCAATGGATGAAGGGGGAATATCATGCACCAGCTTATCATACCCAATGTCATAACCGAATCCGACGTACGCGGCTTAAGGCCCACCGACTCAGCCTTTGAGGCAGCCCAGGTCATGCAGGAAATGAACGTTGCGGCCTTGATTGTCACAAACGATGCAGGAAAGCTCGTGGGCATCGTCACCGAACGAGACCTGACCCGGCGGATAATTGCAGGGGACAAGCCCGCCAAAGATACCACTCTTGAACAGATCATGACCAAAGACCCTTCAATCCTGTCCCCGTCAGCCACCGCAGGAGAGGCACTTGAACTGATGCGTGTTCGTAGCATTCGACATTTGCCGGTGGTCGATGATGGACGTGTCGTTGGCATGCTTTCGATCCGGGATTTGTTTTTCAATGTTAAGCGGCAACTCGAAGACAGCATCAAAGAAACCGAAGCTTATGTTTTCGGGGACCGTTATGGCGCCTGAAACCGCCCTGACGCGCGCTAATTGATAGATCCTGATACATGGCCCTGACCGACCCGGCTCCTCGTCAACATATCCATACCCGCCAGATCCGTTGTCAGGGATTTAAACGGGACGATGGTTTGTGGGACATTGAAGGCGAGATGACCGATACCAAGACCTATTCCTTTGAAAACAAGGATCGGGGAACCATCAACAGCGGCGAGCCTATTCATCATATGCTCTTGCGGTTGACCGTTGATGACAGCCTCAAGGTTCATGACATCGAGGCCTCCACCGAAAAAGGCCCCTATGCCATTTGCGGTGACATCACCCCGGCATTGAAGGGGCTGATCGGTGCCTCTATCAAACCGGGATGGCGACGCGAGGTTATCAAACACTTCGGCGGCACCCAGGGCTGCACTCACCTAAGCGATATGTTGCAGGGGCCCATGGCCGTAACCGCCTGGCAAACAATCATTCCGGCCCGCCAAAAACGGCAGGCAGAGCGCGCTTCCGGGAAAAAGCCGGTGCTGCTGGATACCTGCCACGCCCTGGACTCTCATGGCCCCGTCGTCGCTCGGGACTGGCCTGCGTTCTACATCCCCCCAGAGACAGAAACATAAGTTTGTTCCTGGTTTTTCAAGCAAGGTAAATTTCCATTGACTTATTATGGCTATTAGCTCACATATGGGCTCTAGTTGATAACAATTATCATTTGCAATCGGAATGACTGCGTTCCCTGATCCCATTCCAACACAGGGAACACCTGCCTATTACCGATCAGGAGGTCAGATAAAGCCATGAAAAACTTACATAAATTTAGCGCGCGCATTCTCCCTGCCTGCATCACCGCGGTGCTGCTTGGAGCCCTGGCACCGGCATCTGCCGCCGAGGTGAATTTGTATTCATCGCGCCAGCCCTTCCTGATTAACCCGTTGCTTGACGCTTTCACCCAAGAGACCGGGATCAAGGTCAACATGGTCTATATCAAAAAAGGCATGCTCGAGCGCTTAAAGGCGGAAGGCAGGAACAGCCCGGCCGACCTGGCTTTGACGTCTGATCTCGGTAACCTGAACAATCTGGTCGATGCAGGCCTTATGCAACCCACGTCATCAGCCGTGCTCAAGGCGAATATACCGGCCAATTTGCGCCAGCCCGACGGGCTTTGGTATGGCCTGACCACACGAGCCCGCGTAATTTTTGCCCATAAGGATCGTGTCAAAGCAGATGAAGTCGCAACCTACGAAGATTTGGCGGCTCCCCACATGAAAGGCCGTATCTGCGTCCGTTCGGGCAAACATGAATATAATATCTCCCTGCTCGCCTCGATCATTGCCGCCAAAGGCGAAGCCGCCGCAGAAACATGGGCTCGGGGCGTCAAAGCTAACCTGGCCCGCAAGCCCCAGGGCAATGACCGGGCGCAGGTAAAAGCGATCTACCAGGGCGAATGCGATGTATCGCTTGGCAACACTTATTACATGGGCAAAATGGCGACCAATGAAAAAGATCCCGTGCAAAAAAAGTGGGCGGCATCGGTGCGTATTATATTTCCCAACCAGAAGGGACGCGGTACCCATATCAATATCAGCGGTGCCGGAATTACAAAAAGCTCGGAGCACAAGGCCGAAGCCATCAAACTTCTTGAATTCCTGACCGGGGACAAGGCACAGGCCCTTTATGCTCAAGGGAACTTTGAATACCCGGTAAAATCAGGCGTGGCATTGCACCCGATGGTCGCGTCCTGGGGGGCTTTCAAGGCGGACGAAGCCTTTATGTCCAACGTGGCG
>Ga0316204_10011474_pt1 | contig 11076 bp, 10 predicted proteins | sample 6monrhotite_MG_2_FD_205661 | JGI IMG/M metagenome (GOLD analysis project Ga0316204, IMG submission 205661) | Microbial mat bacterial communities from mineral coupon in-situ incubated in ocean water Damariscotta River, Maine, United States -... | ecosystem: Environmental > Aquatic > Marine >...
TCTTCATTTTTAACACAACTGGTTGCAGAATTGAACTGTGTCCCGTTTTAAAGGATTGAGAAATAAGTTATGAATGAAACAACCGTTTCTAATGATTTGAATATTGACACCCATGCGGAACAACCCGGGATCAGGAAAATAACACTTGATGAACCATGGAAATGGCTCTCGATGGGCTGGAATGATATGCGCAAAGCACCACAATTGAGCTTGCCCTATGGAGCAGTGTTTGTTGTTGTCACTTATCTGCTTATCTGGGGACTAATTGATGGTGGTATGTTTTTTATGTTGCCGCTATTGGCGGCCGGATTTTTTCTATCAGCACCCATCCTCGGTTTGGGACTTTATGGTATAAGCCGTTCATTGGAACAAAATAAAAAGATAGAGTTCTGTCAGATTCAAAAATCATGGCGTTCAAATCCAATTAATATATCTGCCATTGGGATTATCCTTATGCTGATTATGTTGTTCTGGATGTTGACATCTATCATTGTGTTTATCGTGTTCTTTGATAATGCGACGCTTCAGTGGGAAAATTTTTTTACAGAAGTCTTCTTCTCGGGAAATAATTACTTGTTTCTTCTCATGGGCTGTATATTCGGGGGGATAATAGCTATGTTCACATTCAGCATCAGTGTGATAACTATTCCGCTGCTAATGGATAGACAAATTGATTTTATGACGGCTATGAAAACCAGTCTAGCTGCGGTGAAAGCAAACACAAAACCTTTGTTGTTATGGGCATACCTGATTGCATTACTGGTCGGTATCAGCTTTCTGACTTATTTCATTGGCCTGCTAATCGCAATGCCGGTAATTGGTCATGCAACATGGCACGCCTATCGTGCTCTGGTTGAGCCCGAAGATGAACAACCTGAGATGACCGCTTAAATCAGCTCATTTTCCCTCGTTTTGAATGGTGCGACTGGTGTTAAAGCCAGCAGGCTTTAGTCTTTGTGTTTAATGGTTAAGTAGGTAATAACCAAAAACAATATGCCGCCAATAACGGCTATCAGTCCACCAGTACCCATCAGTGCCATGCCGGCTATTTCCGGTAAACTGTCCAGCCCCTGTTCTGCTCCAGCGGTTTTTCTCTGTACACCATAGCCTCCCGACCATGCAAGTCCGCTGATATGCATGAATTGTCCTGTGGCATATACTGCAGGCTGGATCTTAGCAAGCTTGAGCGCAGTATTTTTCAAAGGATATCCGAACAGGGGAAACAGGTAGAAGCTAAAGCCCATAAATGCCAAAGTAATACCGACTATGGAACCATGGTAGTGGGCGGGAATGACCACATTAACGCCTTCGATCATAAAGCCCAGGATCCCTCCTGAGGCAAATAATGCTGCCGAGCACCAGAGTGACAGCTTAAGTGGGAATAAATGGCCTTTTGCGGGTTCTGTCCTGAGTAGATTGATAAAAATCAGTAATCCTAACGGCAATGTTGTCAGGCTTCCGTATTTCATTAGCTGGGTAAACTGCTGATGAAATTCTCCGCTAATGACATCGTGCTGTAGGTAAATCACAGTTGAATACAGTACGGGAATAAATGACAGGATCAGGAGTGTGAATAATATCGCTGGTGTCAACAATAATGTCTGTTTGATTTGTTGTAGCAGAATGACCCATACTATAAAAACCAGTAACATGTGGGTAAATTGCAGAATGTGTCCGCTGCCCCAGAATAAAATTTCGAACCAGGCAACTGGAGCTAGATCTGAGGGCAGTTGAGTCATTGTATAGATAAAAAATAAGATGGCTATAAAAGCAGTCAGAGCGCTGAGCCATACGCCGGTGGCTAATGCCCCGGATGGCGTCGTGCCGTTCATGGCTATTGGTGCAAGCAGGGTTCGTACAATTCGTAGCGACAACCCCGTAGTATAAAGAGACAGACCCAGATAAAACAACGGGGTCTGAAGGATCGGTATATAATTGTTCATTAATGGATGGCCATCCATTATGAAGGGAGTAATAATAATAAGGAGAGTGCCGGTAATGGAAAGATACAGGGCAAACCAGTCGAGTCTGTTGACATCTCGACAGATGAGCGTCCAGAAAATGCTTGCAAAAGACGTAAACCAGATCAACACTGACAAGTCGACATGTACAACCAGAGCGGTATGGAAAAAATCGATAAAAGGAATATGACTCTGGATTGCAGGAGTTCTGGAAATAACCAGCAAGAGTGAAAACAGACCGGATAGCAGTACCGAAAAGATCCCTAAAAACAACCAGCTTTTACCAAGTTTCCTGGTTTCCTCTTTATCTGTAGACAATATGTATTTATAATCCATTTTTTCTCCAAAAAACTCGTGCAGCCATAACGGACATCGATGGCATCTTATAATTATGCACCAGTCAAATATTCTTTGACTGGCAATAGCACTTATTAGATTGACGATGTGACTCTTTTACCAGGAAAGTATTTTATATGAATTTTCACAAACTCGCATTGATTACGACATTGATTGCATTAATTGCCATCATGCTGGGTGCCTATACCCGCCTGTCAAATGCTGGACTGGGCTGTCCTGACTGGCCTGGATGTTATGGCCAGATTGATGTGCCAGCGACTGAAAATGAACTCATGAAGGCGAGCGAAGCCTACCCTGACAGACCGGTGGAATTCGCTAAGGCCTGGAAAGAAATGGTGCATCGTTACGTCGCAGGTACCCTGGGTATATTTATCCTGATCATGTGTCTGGTAGCCTGGAAGAATAAAAACAATCCTGGGCAGCCAATTATTTTGCCGACCCTATTGGTCGGTATCGTGATTTTTCAGGCATTGCTGGGTATGTGGACTGTGACACTATTGCTTAAACCTCTGGTGGTGATGGTGCATCTCCTTTTTGGTTTTGCGACCTTGGCGATATTGTTTTGGCTGACCTTGAAAAGCGGTCATTATTTCACTCGTTCAGAGCAGGTATTGAATGAAAAATATCGTTTGCCTGCGTTTCTGGCCATTATTATTTTAGTGATGCAAATTGCCCTGGGTGGCTGGACCAGTTCCAATTACGCGGCTCTGGTCTGTCCGGATTTGCCAACCTGTCAGGCTTCCTGGTGGCCGGATATGAATTTCCGTGATGCTTTTGTTCTGTGGCGTGGAATCGGTATAAATTATGAAGGTGGAGTGCTTGATTTGCAGGCCAGAACCGCCATTCACTGGATCCATAGAATCGGTGCGGTTGTTACCTTTGTTTACCTGTTTTCACTGGGAGTGATAATTTTTCTAAGAAGCCGGGGCAATGTCATGCCAAAGGCTGGGTTGCTGGTGGCGGTAATTGTTTGTGTTCAGTTTTGCCTCGGCCTGGCAAATGTCTTTTTCAATTTGCCATTATCTATCGCCGTGGCGCATAACGTCACGGCTGCACTACTATTGCTAAGCCTGGTGCTGCTCAATTATATATTGCACCTTAGAGATTAAGAATCTGCACTAAATCGGAATGCATGTTATCAACATCATGCGGTGTGCTGAAAATGGCGTATAGTTGACCTTCGGGATTCGTTAGATAAATTGAAGCTGAATGGTTGACTTCGTATGACTTGTTTTTATCCGTTTCGTTAGAAGGCAGGAAAGGCATCGAAAATTGTTTTGCAAATCCTGCAATTTGCTCTTTAGTGCCACTCAGGCCAATAAAATCCGAATGGTATTTTTTCACATAGCCATCCAAAACCTCCGGGGTATCTTTGAGCGGATCGGTCGTTACCATAATGACCTGGGTATCTTGCTGTAGTTCAGCCGGTAGTTTTTTATACAACTCTTTCAAATTCTGCATTTCTGTCGGGCAAATATGTGGGCAACTGGTATAACCCATAAAAACCAGGTGCCATTGTCCCCGTAGTTTAGACTCGTTAAATTCTTCAACGCCATTAGCATTTGTATGGATAAGTGAAAATTGACCCAGTTGTTTTGGTGTCGGATAAAGTGTTGATGCGGTCAGGTTTTGTGGAACACGTTGCTTGTTGATTGATGCGAAAAGAAAATTTCCTGCTACTAGAATAGCTAAAGAAATAAGAATTATAGTAATTAAAAACTTGGTATTTTGTTTGTTTGGAAGTGCCATTGATATCGGATCCTAAGCATGAAGAGAACAGCGTTGATTATATAAATTGATTGTCTGCAAGTCTACTAATGATGTTGTGTTATAGGTATAAACAAGTGATTAAATAATAGTAAATTTATTAAATTATTATATTGTTACTTTGTAAGTTGTAGAGCATTGATATTGAAATGTGAATTTTACTGTTAGGGTTCTGCATTGTAGCGTTAGTAAATGTATAGAATATGTAGGGGTAAACGCTTAGTTAGTCTATGTTATTTTATAGTAGGCGCTGTATTGTTAAATGAATACAATAACTGTCATAGTGTTTTCTAAATGGGTATTACTGTTTTAAACAATTTATTCTTGACATATATCATGTTTCGATTCACTATGGCTTAAAAATAATTGCTTTGGATTCAATGTATTTGTCTGGAGGGGCAGTGATAATTCAATGATGAGGCTCTAGCACTTGTCGTGTTATCATATTCAGTGGTTTGAATCTAAAAAATAAAAATAAAAATAAAAATAAAAATAAAAATAAAAAAATAACAACGGAATTGAGTCACTTAATAGAAATGTTATGCCGCTAAGAAATATTTCAAAAAACTCAAACATCCATTCCACTAAACTAACTGAAACAAGTCATTTTAGAGCCGTGCTTTTTACAATGACAGCAGTTTAATGCGTGTTATTTAACGTTTATTCTGATGTCCCTGTATCACAAAGCGCGGGGCATAAATTGACTAAAATTTGGGTCGCTATCAAATATTTATGGGGGTATAAGTTGTTTATTAATTCTATAAGAAAGGTAATTTATTCTGCTGCAACAGGGATGGGACTGTTATGGTCCAGTGTTGCGTCTGCGGAATATGGGCTTAATTTTCCTACGCCTGTGACACCGATAGGTCAGAGCATCTATGATGTCCATATGCTGACTATGGGAATTATCACCGTCATTCTTGTGATCATGACGGCGATTGTATTTTATGCCGTGTTTACCTTTCGTAAAGATAAAGGCTATGAAGCCGATCAAGAGTTCCATAATGGCTGGTTTGGACGTTGGTCCTGGGTCATTGTACCAATAGCGGTACTGGGTATTGATTTAAGTATTGCCGGAAAAGCTCAGCCGATTCTTGAGATGTTATGGGAATCACCCACAAAAGAATGTAGCGATCCAACCCTCAAACCGGAAGAAAAAGATAAATGTTACGACATGATCGTGAAAATTATCGGTCATCAGTGGTGGTGGGAATACGAATATCCCGATCTGGGCATCAAAATTGAAAGCCGTTATACACCGGAAGAACAAGCCGGAGAGAATTATTTAAGAGATGTCGATAATAATTTTATTTTGCCCATTAATAAAAAAATTCGCTTTTTACAAACATCGGTCGATGTTAATCATGCTTACTGGATTCCTGAACTTGGCTTTAAGAAAGATGCGATAGCCGGTTACATCAGTGAAACATGGGGTGAGATTAAAAAAGAAGGAATTTATAGAGGACAGTGCGCCGAATTATGCGGCACCTGGCATGCCAGAATGCCTGCCGTGGTCGAAGCCGTCAGCCAGGACAAATTTGACTCATGGGTCGCTCAGAAGCAAGCTGAAAAACAGGCAGCTCTGGCGGAAGCGGCGTCAGATAAGGTCTGGAGCAAGGACGAATTATATGCCAAAGGTGAAGCCATATATAATGTCAAGTGCGCGGCTTGCCATCAGATAACCGGACTTGGTATTCCACCAGCATTCCCACCGCTTAAAGACAGTAAAATCGTCAAAGGTCCTGTTTCAGAACACATCAATATCGTTCTCAATGGTCTGAAAACAATGCCTCCATGGGCAAGTGAAACCGATCTTGACTTGGCCGCTGTTATTACTTACGAAAGAAATGCCTGGGGCAATAATACCAATGATGTTGTGCAACCTGCTGATATAAAAGCTGCACGAAAATAATAAGAGGAGAGATTCTGAATGACAACAACAGTCGCACATGAAGCTGATCATCATGGTCCACCGACAGGAATAGGTCGTTGGTTATTTAGTACCAACCACAAAGACATTGGTACAATGTATTTGTTTTTTGCTCTGACCATGCTGTTTTTAGGTGGAGCAAGTGCAATGGTCATCCGGGCGGAATTATTTATGCCAGGATTACAATTCGTGGAGCCCGATCTTTATAACAATATTGTGACGAATCATGCCTATATGATGATTTTTGGTGCCGTTATGCCTGCTGCTGCAGGTCTGGCTAACTGGATGATCCCCATGATGATTGGCGCACCGGATATGGCGCTACCAAGAATGAATAATCTCAGCTTCTGGATCCTGCCTGCAGCAGCTGTTATGTTGATTCTATCATTTGTGGTGCCATTTTTCCCTGGTGGCGGTTCTCAAATCAATACCGGATGGACGATTTATCCACCATTGTCGGTTAAAGTCGGCATGTCCATGGATTTTCTGATTTTTGCCATACACCTGCTAGGAATATCATCGATTCTTGCTTCCATTAACATCATCGTGACATTGATAAATATGCGTGCGCCAGGCATGACCATGGGTAAAATGCCTATGTTTTGCTGGACCTGGCTTATTACGGCATTCCTGTTGATTTTGGTAGTGCCTGTTCTTGCGGGTGGTGTTACCATGTTGCTGTTTGATAGAAATTTCGGTACCAGTTTCTTTGATGCTGCCGGTGGTGGCGATCCGGTTCTGTTCCAGCATCTGTTCTGGTTCTTCGGACATCCTGAAGTGTACATTTTATTGTTGCCTTCCGTCGGAGCCTTAGCACATGTTATTCCTGCTTTCTCCAGAAAGCCGCTGTTTGGTTATAACTCTCTGGTAGGTTCTATGTTCATTATTGCAACGCTGGGCATGGTAGTTTGGGCGCACCATCAATATACCATTGGTATGTCACTCGGAGCAGTCAGTTATTTCATGATTGGAACAATTCTGATTTCCATACCGGTCGGTCTGATGATTCTGAATTTCATTGCCACAATGTGGCGGGGCTCCATGACATTTGAAACGCCCATGCTGTTTGCCATCGCCATTGTTATTATGTTTACTTTTGGTGGCCTGACCGGGGTTATGCTGGCAGTGGTACCTGCGGATATGCAGTATCACGATAGTATGTTTGTGGTTGCGCACTTCCACTATGTTTTGTTGCCAGGTGCTTTATTTGGGCTATACGCGGGCGTATTTTTCTGGCTGCCGAAATGGACTGGCCGAATGTACGATGAAACTCTGGGTAAACTATTCTTCTGGACAACAACCATCGGATTTAACCTTACGTTCTTCCCGCAACATTTTCTTGGGCTTGCCGGAATGCCAAGAAGAATCGTTGATTACAATGTCCAGTTCCTTGAATTTAATGTTGTTTCCAGTGTCGGCGCATTGATCTTTGGTCTGAGTCATCTGGTTTTACTGTATGTAATTATTAAAGCAGTGTGGGGTGGTAAAAAATCCGAAGAAAAGTTAACTCCACATGTCTGGGAAGGCGCTAAGGGGCTTGAGTGGGAATTATCAACACCACCACCATTTCATAGCTGGACTACACCACCTGCTATTAAATAAGTCTTTCAGTTAGCTAAAGGTTTAAGTTAGCTAAAGGCTTTCGGGCAAAATCCCTGTATCTCTGATACAGGGATTATAAGTTTAAAATTGCTAAGGATTAATTATGAACAAAGGAACACAAAACATACTGCTGGCATGGCTGTTGATTGGTGTGGTCTTCCTGGTCATGTATAGTTCTATGAGTTACATCTGGACTGCACTAGAGGTTGCTAAATAATTTTGACTACTATTGATGGCAACAATAAGCTTGGTAGCAAGAATGCAAAAACGGTTCGATGGCTTTTTTTGCTTGTTTTATTTATGTTTGCTTTTGGATTTGCTCAGATACAATTGTATGGCCTGTTTTGTAAAGCAGTAGGGGTTAATTCTTTAAGCTCCAGGCAGAAGATTGATGACTATTCAAATTTAGCAATCAATAATAACAATAGTTCTAACAACATAGCACTCAATAACAATACCGGTAAAAGTACACACCTGAATAAGTCCGGAGTCAGTGCAATTGCCAATAATTCAATTGATGAGAGTCGAGTAATTACCGTACGCTTTGATGCGACGGTCAATGAAAATTTGCCATGGTCCTTTGTACCGGTTGATAAGAAAATCACAGTGCATCCAGGCGAATTAAAAAAAATAAGCTATATAGTAAAAAATCTGACTAATGAAGTCATAACCGGGCAATCTATTGCCAATGTTACACCATGGCAGGCAGAACCTTTCTTAGCAAAGCTGGAATGTTTCTGTCATACCAAACAAACATTACAGCCAGGTGAAGAGAAAGAAATGCCCTTGCTATTTACCTTGTCTGAGGACTTGCCAGATAAAATGAGAACACTGGTTGTTTCCTATACTTTTTTGAATGCTGAAAAAGCATCTGCAAAAAAATATCAGAAATAAAGTCTAGGATGTTGTGTCAGGACTATTAAAAGAACATGGGGGATTCGTTGAAAAATCTTCCACAGTCTGGAATTAGTTGTTAATTAAATTTTATCCGAAGAGGGGGATAATAGATGTCGGTACATCACCATAATGACGCTTACTTTATACCAGAGCCAAGTAAGTGGCCTATAATAGCAATGCTGTCTATATTGATAATGCTATTGGGTGCAGCCTTGTCTATACATAGTGTCGCAATAGGACCCTGGACTGCTGCAGGTGGCTTTTTACTTTTGCTTTTCCTGTTTTACGGCTGGTTCGGTGATGTGATTGATGAAAGTCTTTCAGGTTATTATAACCAACAGGTCGATCGCTCATTTCGAATTGGAATGATGTGGTTTATTTCCTCGGAACTGTTTTTCTTCCTATGCTTTTTTGGCACCCTGTTTTATGTTCGCATGTATGCGCTGCCATGGCTGAGTGGGGAAGGGTATCTGGGGTCAACCAGTTTACTTTATGAAGGGTTTCAGGCGCAATGGCCAACCAGTGGGCCCAGCAATGTTGAGTTTACCCCAATGGGGGCACTGGGGATACCGCTGATTAATACCATTTTATTATTAAGCAGTGGTGTCACCATTACCTGGGCACACCATGCACTAAAGGCAAATCATCAAAAACAATTGGTCATGGGCCTGATGGCAACCGTTGCTCTGGGTTTAATCTTCGTAGGCTTCCAGGCATATGAGTACATTCATGCGTATTCAGATCTTAATTTAACTCTCAAAACCGGAATATACGGTTCCACCTTTTATATATTGACCGGGTTTCATGGATTCCATGTAATTCTTGGGGTGAGTATGTTAATTGTTATTACTGCTCGAGCTTTGAAAGGTCACTTTACACCGGAAAGGCATTTTGCATTTGAAGCGGTGGCCTGGTATTGGCACTTTGTTGATGTGGTCTGGCTGGGTCTTTATATATTTGTATATTGGCTATAGCGATAGACTTTTTAGGTCTGTCCCAAAGGATAGACCTAATGAATTCGTGGTTGAATTAATCCTGTAAAATATCCGAAAACAAGTAAAACTATTAAAAATAGCGATAGCCCGATACGTATTTTCAGTGCGGTAACCATTTTTGTACTGTTTTTTCCTTGTTCAGTCGTCAGGAAAAATAAAGCATATCCCAAACTGATGAGAACAACGATAAAGACCAGTGCGAATACTATTTTAAACAATAGAGCCAAGGCGCTGCTTCCTTAAGTTTTAAAAAAGAGTTTATAAAAAGTCTGTAACGAAAGTTAATGACGATAATTTATAATAGGGTTAATGGCAGTGATTAATGCCAGACTTAAGTTTAGCACAGGATTGTAATGATTTTACCCTTCAGTAAAAATAAATTGTATTTTAAACCGGGAATTTTTTTAACTTTAATTTTTGTTAGTATGATTGCGCTTTTTTTTGCCCTGGGTGTCTGGCAACTGGATCGCGCAGAAGAAAAAAAAGTATTGGCGAAGCAGATTGAACAACGTTTACAGCAACCGGTGTTGACTATTGATAATGCCGATCTTGAACAATTAAAAAGAACGGACCTGGCACATAGAACGATACAATTAAAAGGGAAATTTGATACCCGGGAACAGTTTTTTGTTGATAACAAAAAATATAATGGGCGAGCTGGTTATCATGTCATCACGCCATTTGAAATTGAAAACACCCGGCAGCGTATTTTAGTTAATAGAGGCTGGGTAAGCTCTGGAAACAGTCGGGAGATTCTTCCGGAAGTTAAAACGCCAGCAGAAATAATTACTGTGAATGGGCGTTTAAGTCAACCTGTCATGGCTAAATTCAGACCTGGAATATCCCAGCCTGCAGATGCTTTGGGCGGTGTCTGGCTTTATATAGATATAAACTTCTTTAACAGTTTATCAGGTGTACCGCTGGTTCCCTATGTTTTGTTATTGAATCAAGAAACACCGTATGGTTATGTTCGAGAATGGCCTGAATTTAAAGCAAACACAGAAATGCATTTTGGTTATGCCTTGCAATGGTTTGCTTTTTCCTTTTTTTCACTGCTGGCTTACCTGGCAATTGGTATAAAGAAATATGAGTAAAATGTCTGAAAAAGAACCTGTAAATAAAAGTAATATAATAACCTTCTGGATGATAGTTCTTATGTTCGCACTACCACCAGTGGTCGCTTATTTTATGTACTTTACTGGCATAATGCCTGATGCCAGAATGAATAATGGCACCTTGATTGAACCTGAAGAGTTGCCTGAACTGGCACTAAAAACAAACAATGGTCAAACGTTTGATATTAGTGCTAATAAGGGTAAATGGACTTTGCTAATGCTTGCAGATTCATCATGCGATGATTTATGCAAAAAAAATATCTATCTAATGCGTCAGGTTCGTACATCACTAGGCAAAGACAGCCATAATACTGAACGTCTGCTTATTATGACTGATACAGTGATGCCTGAAAATTTAACTGAATTTTTACGTGACTATCCTGCTATGCCGGTTGTAACTGGCAGCCAGTCAGATATGCAAACACTGAATATATTTTTTACCTCAATCATCG
>Ga0316204_10011475_pt1 | contig 11076 bp, 6 predicted proteins | sample 6monrhotite_MG_2_FD_205661 | JGI IMG/M metagenome (GOLD analysis project Ga0316204, IMG submission 205661) | Microbial mat bacterial communities from mineral coupon in-situ incubated in ocean water Damariscotta River, Maine, United States -... | ecosystem: Environmental > Aquatic > Marine >...
TGTAGCTGGGAAACGCAGCCATGAGCAGAGAGGTCGCGAACAATGCGCAGGCTTGGATATAAAAAGTCCCCGATAAGATTCCGCCCTTGATTAAGAAAGTGCTTCCTGCAATCAGTCCAAGACAGGGGGAAAGTTCAAGTGGACCAAGTCCCAAAAACATCTCGATGGGAAACAGTCCAGCTACACAAATCATGCTGCTGGCCCAGACATGGGCAATTTGCCGCTCGACAAACGTCACCGGTCCCATTCGGCGTCGAAGGTACCAAAACACCACGGCCCATGCCCCCAGTCCAGCAATCCATAAAATCGGATACTGGTAAACACCTTTGACCTCGGCCAATTGAAGAATATTGGTCGCAAAACTAGCGATCAGCAGAACCAAGCTATGCCACATCCACAACAAACCCCAATTCTCAAGCACGTGAGCGTTATGAGTTTCGCGAAACATGCGGGCCAGCAAATGCGAAATTCTGCCGCTACGAGCAGAAATCGGTTCGTCTTTGAGAAACGCATTCAGATCGGCAGCCAAATCATACCCGGTTTCGTAACGTAATTCTGGCGGTTTCTGCAGACACCGCAGTGTGATCATCTCAAGATCGTGATCGGTGTTTCGATTCAGAATTCGAGGCGGTATCGGATCTTGCTCCATCACCATTAACAGTGTGTCCATCGGCGATGAGGCTTGAAAGGGCGGACGTCCGGTGAGCATATGATAGAGGATCGAACCCAAGCTATAAATGTCGCTCGTTGGCCCAATCTCAATCCGTGATCCGGCCGCTTGTTCCGGTGACATGTAGGATGGCGTCCCGATTACCGCTCCCGTCAACGTCATGTTGTTGAGCGTAATCGACCGATTCGAGGGCACTTGTTTCGCCAATCCAAAGTCGGTGATCTTTGCATCACCGTTTTCCGCGATCAGGATGTTCGATGGTTTCAAATCCCGATGCAAAACCCCTTGCTCATGGGCGTAGGCGATCGCCCGAGAAATTTGCAGAAGAATTTTTGTTGCTCGGCGAGGAGGAAGCGGTCCATTGGCAAGCTCTTGCAGTAACGTTTTCCCTGCGATGTACTCCATGCAAAAAAACATTTTACCGTCGTGCTGACCAACTTCGTAAACGGAGACGATTGATTTATGTTGGAGCTTGGCCGCCGCGTGAGCTTCCGCCATGAACCGCTGCCGATCGTCAGGTGACGCCAACTCACCCTGCAAGATCATCTTCATTGCAACGATTCGATTCAGTCTCAAATGCCGAGCCTTAAAAACGACCCCCATACCTCCGCGACCGATTTCCTCGATCAATTCAAATTCGCCGAACTGATGGGGGCATTCGATCAAATTGTCTGCATCAGGATCCTGATCTCCCCAGCTCTCCGATCCGTCAGATGGTTTCTTAACCGCAGTCTCCGTCACAACGATAGCGGCAAAAAGCTGGCGTAACTCGACAGAGATCAATGGGTTAAATCGACAATACTCATTGATGTCGACATGCTCGCCGCGGCTCTGACGATCGGTGATTTCCGATAGAACCGAGGCCAACAACTCTTCCTCTTCGCTGAACGATTCATTTTCGGTCAATTGCATATCATTCACCGGATCCGCGTTCGATTGTGGAGCACCTGCAAAGTGGCGATTCGCGGAGTGATTGCTGGAGGGGCTGTCATCGCGATTTCGTCCCTTGTTCCTGAATCGTGCGTGCCCCGTAGTTGATTCAACATTTAAAGAAGACGAGTCCTCGAATGGATCAGAAAAATGGTTTTCTCGGCTAGTGTTTCGATTCCCCCGGTGGTTGTCGTCCATCGTTTTCGATCACTATGGTTCATGTAAACTACTGGTCATAAAAATTGGCAGCCAGACCGTCATCGCCCTCGCCGACCAAGCTCTCCTTCAAACGACGAATCGCTCGAAGATATCTCATGCTCGCAGCCGGTTCGGTTAAATTAAGGGCCTCTGCAACCTCTTGATTAGACAGCTGCTCGTAAAGTCGCATGATGATTATTTCTGCATCACGTTCGTCGAGTTTCGCGATGGATGCTTCGACCTGTTTTGCAATTTCTTTTTGCGTTGCAGCTGCCGCCGGTGTCAAACGCGAATCACGCAGCTGGTTGGCCAGCAAAATCGAGCTCTTGTCACCACCTGAAGGTGTAGCCAAAGGTTGCTCACGATCGATGCTTCGCTTCGCTGAAACACGATGCCGGCGATGAGTATCAATGATTCGGTCTCTTGCGATGTGCCTTAACCAAAGATGAAATGACATTTTCGGTTGCTCGAGATAGGTCGCCAAACGACGATTTGCCTCAATCAAGACATCCTGCACAACATCACTAACATCTACCCGTCTCATCAATTTTTGATCCATACGCAATCGCACCATTCGTCGGAGTGCGTTTCGATGCCGCTCCATCAATTGATTGATTGCATCTTTATCCCCATCAGCAGCATTGTGCAGTAACTCTTGAGTCTGGTCGGATTCAGGCCACATGGCGGTTTGGTGTTTTCCTATCGGAAGAATGTTCTATAGATAGATCTACGTTGATTCTACCAAAATGGATGCTTCGGTCTTGTGAAACAGTGATTTTCCAAGCGTTTCAGGTTGTTTTACTTTTAATAATTCGCAATCAGGCGGAAAAACCTTGATTTGGTGTCACGCCATTTTCACGCAAAACCCCTCCGATATCGCGTTATCAAACCAACCTAAACCCAGCCCTCCACTGAACCGAGCAGACCTCCGACTTAATGAATCACTCATGCCAGCCGAGTGCCGCCTGCCCCCCGACTCCGATCTTTCCCGACTCCGATCTTTCCCGACTCCGATCTTTCCCGACTCCGATCTTTCCCGCTTACCGCACCCAACTGCCGTCTGGGAAATACAATCGACTAAACGGTTGTCGCAACCTCTTCTTCTCGAGTGATCTCAAATCCCAAATCCTCGATCATTCGGTAGTCAGATTCTGGGGGCTGGCCTTTGGTTGTCAGATAATCGCCTACGAACATTGAATTGGCGGCATAGAGCCCTAACGGCTGCAGGCTTCGCAAATGAATTTCCCGGCCACCCGAAATCCGAATTTCACTTGAAGGATTCACAAAACGGAACATCGCCAAAACCTTCAGGCAAAAGTTCGGCGTGAGGTAACTAATATTCTGCAATGGCGTTCCCTCGATCGCATTTAAAAAGTTTACCGGAATCGATTCCGCTTTGAGCTCTTTCAATTCGAATGCCATGTCGACGATGTCAGATTTTTTTTCTCCCATGCCCACAATTCCCCCCGAGCAGATTTCCATACCCGCGTTTCGGACGGCACCTAACGTATCTTTGCGATCATCATAGGAATGAGTTGAACAAATCGATTTGTAGAAATCGGCACTGGTGTTCAAGTTATGATTCACCCGATCAACACCACATTTTTTCAACCGGTCGGCTTGGTCTTGAGTTAGCAATCCGAGACAAGCACAAATTTTCAGATCGTACTTCTCTTTAATCTCGGGAATGATTTCTTCGACGGCTTTCATTTCACGTTCGTTCGGACCTCGCGCAGAAATGACCATACAATACGTTTTCGATTGCCGCTCTGCTGCCACGCGGGCACCATCAAGTAGCGATTCACGATCAAGGATATTGTATTTCTCAACGGGCGCGTCGGAGACCTTTGATTGCGAACAGTAACCACAATCCTCTGGGCACAATCCACTCTTGGCGTTCATCAAAAAGTAAAGCTGAACCGTTTTGCCGAAGTATTTTTGTCGAATCTTAAAAGCACCTGCCAAGAGATCCAAAATCTGATCGTCGGGAGTCTTCAATATCAGTTCAGCAGCCGACTTCGACATGACTTCCCCAGCAATCACTCGATCCGCAATTTCAGAAAAACAGATTGTTTCTTCAGCTTGGATTTCGATGACTTTTCCCGCTGCCAAATTTTCTTCAGCTTGTTTTTCTGTTGCGTCGACTGTCGCCATTTGTGTCGTTTCCAAATAAAGTGTTGTTCAGCTGTCTTTAATTCCGCTGATGTCGAAGTTGATACCAAAGCCTAATGTCGCAGTTTCATTTCGGCGGTCGGTGCCGAACATGACAAAAACATCCATTCGCATCACGAACTCGGAGGTTCTTCCGACCGTAATACAGCTTCGGGTTGGTTCCCCAACCAGCAGTTAGTCCCGAAAAATGACTCGAGCCGGACGAGTCGAAACATTTCAGACAAAAGATGATAACATGGAGTGTCGGTTTTCGTCGATGACCAATCTGGGCGTTCTATGACGAGGCCGGCAGCAATTCACTCTGTTTTATTTCTGAGATTCGGCAGGACGTTTTTTCAACCCATGAATCATATTGTTCGAGTCGGACAGTTTGGTCACGTCGGGCGTTTCCGCTCGCCGATCAAATTGAATTTAGATTATGGCTGCAAAGTTGTTTGCCGAACCGATCGCGGTTTGGAAATCGGCGAATACCTTGAGTCCTTTGGCCATTTTGAAGCAGGTGAATCGGATGGTGATTTGCTACGCAGGGTTACGCAACAAGACGAACTGCTCGCCGAACGCCTTGAAAAAAACAAGCAATCAGCGATTTTGGATTGCCAAAAAATCATTGAGGAAAAGCATCTTCCTGTCGTTTTGATGGATGCGGATCAAACGTTTGATGGCAAGCACTTGTACTTTTACTTCCTAGGCGAGATCACGCCTGAAGTTGAATCACTGACGCAAACCCTGGCAGAAACCTATGATTCAACGGTGAAGTTTTCCGAATTTGCTGAAACGCTTGCCAACGGCTGTGGCCCAGATTGCGGAACGAAAGACGCAGCAAACGGCTGTGGAAAGAGTGGAGGCTGTGCAACTTGCAGCCTGAAGGACGGCTGCAAGCCATAACGCTGCAAACTCACGACGTTGCAAACTTACGACGTTGCAAACTTACGACGTTGCAAACTTACGACGTTGCAAACTCACGACGTTGCAAACTCACGACGTTGCAAACTCACGACGGTGAGATCCAAGACGCATTGACTGGCGCCCACCGTCTCTCTGATTACGAAGAAGCTCGCGCGCGTCGTTGCACCGCTCGGGCGTAGATGGGCTTTACGTTTTCTTTTCCCAGTAAATCCCCCAATCGATCTCGCAGTTCGGGCTGTAAATCCACCGAAGATTTATGCGACTTGACCTGAACGGTATTTCCATCATTCATCATGATCGCGAAAGTGATTTCCTTGCCACCGGGGTACCCGCGAAGGATCTCGTGAATTTGCCCAAAGATTTTTTCATCGTGTTCTTTTTCCAGCACGCGAATCGTTAGTCCTGTCGTGTTCCGCTCCTGCATTTGGTCGATTGGGCAAGCATCTTTGACAACAAGATTGGCCTCATCTCCACCACGCTTGTCAACCTTGCCGCTCAAGATCAAAACGGCATCCGGCTGAAACAGGTGTCCAATTTTTTCAAATTCGGTAGGCCAACAAATGCACCGCACCGCGCCCTCGACATCTTCCAGATCAAACATCACATACCGCGTGTTGGCACCGGGTTCGCGAGCCCGTTTCACATTCGAAAACTTTAACGATGACAACATGCCACCAAGCGTAACGTCCGCCCGATCTTTCATGTCCACCAACCCGGCAGAAGTATGCGAACAATGCATTTCCAACGCGGATTTGTATTCCGCCAACGGGTGACTGGTCAAATAAAAACCCAATACCTCTTTTTCGGCCAGCGCCTTTTCCCGGTCCAACAAATCTGGGAGGTCAGGTATCTCGACCTTTGCAATTACCTTTTCCTCTTCGTCACCAAACCCTCCAAAAAGGCTTTTCTGACCACTCAATTTATCGGCAATCGCAGCCGCTCCGGCTTGAATCGCCCGATCCAAAACCGAAGCCAATTGGGCTCGATTGAATCCGAACGAATCCATCGCACCAGCTTTGATCAGCGTTTCCAGCGTCGAACGATTGCATTTTGACGACTCGACTCGCTCGCACAAATCAAAAAGATCCTTAAACGGGCCGTTTGTTTTTCTTTCCTCAACAAGCGCTTCGGCCGCCGCACCACCGCAGCCTTTGATTGCTGACAACCCAAAGAAAATCTTGCCGCCGCCCACCGAAAAATCGGATTCGGATGTATTAACGCACGGCGCCACGACCTCAATATTCATGCGGTCGCAATCTTCCATGTGTTCGACCAAAGCGTCTTTACGGATGAAGTTTCGGTTGGGAATATCGCCTGACAGTAGCGCTGCCATGAACTCAACCGAGTAATGAGCCTTCAAATATGCGGTTTGATAAGCGATCAATGCGTAGGCGGTCGAGTGACTTTTATTGAAACCATAGCCAGCGAACTTCAGGATCATATTCCAAAAGTTTTCAGCCTCTTTTTTGTCGAGCCCATTGCGGACCGCTCCCTCAATAAACGCCTCGTAGTTCTGCGAGATCAGCTTCTCTTTTTTCTTTGAAATCGCTTTAATACAGGTGTACGCACTAGCAAGCGGAATGTCGCCCATACGATTTAAGATCCGCATCACCTGCTCCTGGTAGACCATCACTCCGTTGGTCTCTTCCAGAATTTCTTCCAGAACTTTATGGCCGTATTCTGGCGTCGAGCGTTTGTGCTTCACATCGATGTATTGCTGGACCATTCCTCCCTCAAGCGGTCCGGGACGATAGAGCGCCGCTGTTGCAATGATGTCGTTGAAGTGATCAGGCTTCATCTTCTGCAGCAGGTCACGAATTCCTCCGCTCTCCAACTGAAAAACGCCTTTTGTCTCACCTCTCTGCAAGAGTGCGAACGTTTCTTTATCATCCAAAGGAAATTTGAGTGGATCGATCCGATTGCCGGTGGTCTGCTCGATCATGTTGACCGCCTTGGACAAAACCGTGAGGTTTTTCAGGCCCAAGAAGTCCATCTTCAACAGTCCAGCAGCCTCGACGTCATTCATCGACCATTGCGTGATCACGTCTTCCTTGCCACTGACTCGCCCCAGAGGAACGTATTCGGTGAGCGGTTTGTCACCGATGACCACTGCGGCAGCATGGGTTCCAACGTTTCGTGCCAGACCCTCAATTTTTTTTGCGAGATCCAAAAGCTCACGAATTTCAGGATCATTCTGATAAGTCGTATTTAGCTCTTCACTTTTTTCGATCGCCTTTTCAATCGAAATCCCAAGCTCATCCGGAACCATGCCAGTGATTTGATTGACGCGTGCGAGCGGTATGCCCAAAGCGCGCCCAACATCTTTTATTGCAGCACGAGTTGCCAACGTTCCAAACGTTCCAATTTGCGCAACGCTATCTTCACCATATTTCTCCTTCACATATCGAATCACGTCGCCGCGACGATCTTTACAAAAATCGATATCGATATCGGGCGCTTCCAAACGATTTTCGTCGAGAAATCTTTCGAAAAGCAAGTCGTATTTGATCGGACAAACGTGACTCATATAGAGTGCATAACAAACGATCGCACCGACACCACTTCCACGAGCCGTTGCGGGGATGTCTAACTCTCGCGAGTGGCGAACGAAATCCCAAACAATCAAAAAGTAGTTCGGAAAACCCAGCTTGCTGATCACGCCCAATTCGCGGTCAAGCCGTTTCATGACAACTTCGGAGAGTACACCGTCCTTGCACATTTCCGGATTGTCTTCGTAGCGTTCTTTAAGTCCCTTTATGCAAATTTCACGGAGCAAGTCATCGGCAGACTGACCGTTTAGTTGATCATAAACTGGAAAATGACGTTTGGTTAAATCCAAATCGATGTCAACGGTGTCCGAAATCTCTTGACTGCGTGCACATGCATCCTCGAGCCCGGGGAAATAGCCATACATATCTTCCGGGGATCGAAGGTAAAACTGGTCGTTCTCCATCTTCATGCGATTCGTGTCAGTCCGGAATTTCCCCGTGTTGATACAAAGCATGACATCTTGCGCTTCGGCGTCACCTTGATCGACGTAGTGGCAATCGCTCGTGGCAACCAATGGAATGCCGACGTCTTTGGCAATTTCAACGGCACCTTCCAATTGCATTCTCTGAATATCGATCCCGTTGTTCATGATTTCGATAAAATATCGATTGTCGAAAACGTTATGGAACCAGCCGGCAACGTCCTTTGCTTCCTTGTAAGCTTCCTCAGCACCATTCCCGCCACGTAAAATGGCTTGACTGAATTCACTTGAGACGCATCCGCTAAGGCAAATGATGCCTTCGTTGTACTCCTCGAGAAGTTGCTTATCGATCCGCGGCTTAAAGTAAAAACCCTCCAAACTTGCCGCAGAAGCCATTTTGATCAAGTTTTTGAAACCGGTTTGATTCTGACAAAGCAAAGTCAAATGGTACGCTGATTCTTTACCAGCACCTCCCCCTTTGGTTCTTCGATCGCCATGTGCAATGTAGGCTTCGTATCCAATGATCGGATTGATGTCGTTGCTTTTGCATTCACGATAGAATTCCAGGGCCCCATGCAAGTTGCCATGATCGGTTAGCGCAAGACCGTTCATGCCATGATCCTTGGCACGCCCAACGAGCTTTGGAATTGAGCTCGCTCCATCAAGCAAACTGAAATGACTGTGGCAATGAAGATGCACGAACGGCTGCGACATTTTTCAATCCATCGAAACGAAAAGTGAAAGTGGTCTGCTATTTTATGATGGGTCTGCCTTCGATTCCATCACCGCTTGACTTCTTTCGAAACTCGTCTTCAGTCCGATCGGTTGTTTCAGCCCGCACGAAGCCGACTGCCTGCGATATCATAGCCCTCGAACTGCAGACTATTTCAGGTGAATCCGAGCACCCCATTTTTTCAATTCATCTAATTGAGTGGTCTTCGCTACTTCGCTCAGCTTACAACCCTTCAAATGCAAATTCCAAAACGGTGAAAACCGGGTTTCACCGGCGGCGTCCTTCTTCGCCATCTCGACCAAAACGCTGAGATCGGTGACCTTGCTTCCTTCCATGTTGACCCGCTTCAAGTTCGTCAACGCGGTCAACGGCGAAAGGTCACTCACGTCAGTCTTTGCAATATTCAAACTGTCGAGAAATCGTAATCCGCTGATCGGCTTTAAGTCAGATATGGGATTGCCTTGCAGATACATCGACCAAGCCTTCGTGTAATTTGCGACAACCGAGATGTCGGTGATTTTATTGCCCCCGATATAGAATGACTTCATGTTGCGGAACTCCGACAACGAATCAATCTTTTCGATTTGGTTGTTTGAGAGGTCAAGATGTTGAATTTTCTTCAATGCCTTGAGTGGTGTGACATCAACGATTTTGTTGTCACTCAAAATCAGTTGCTGCAAAAGCTCTAAATCCTTCAAGGGCGAAATGTCAGCGATTTCGTTTTTCTCGAGTCGAATCGACCTGAGACTGACGCACGCTTCTAAGCCCTTCAAATTTTTGATGGCCTTACCGATCCCGCTGATCTGCGAAATGTTCTCAACATCCTTGGCGACCAAAGGAGCTGTCCCCCCCCTTTTCTCGAACACCTCTCGCCGCACGACGGCCTCTAAATTTTTGTCGGGGAATAGGTCCTCAGCGAATAGACTTGCCCGCTGTTGGGTGAGGAGTGCAAAACAAAAAAGACCAAGAATCAGATTGTAAGATTTCATTACGCGGCAATTCGTCAACAGGTGGTGGGATCGTTTGGGGGAGCAATGGCAAAACAAAATCCAAGCGTTATCCTCTTAGATTAATCTCCGTCTCCGTTTCGTTCCATCCACCAATTAAAATTCTCTACTATTTATGATTGCAGAAGTCATATCGATCGGTGACGAAATCACGTCTGGTCAACGTTTGGACACGAACAGCCAGTGGATTAGTCAGCGGCTTGGTGACCTTGGTATCCAGGTCATTTACCATTCTACCGTCGCCGATTCGTTGCCGGCCAATGTTGAAGTCTTCCAAATCGCGCTCAATCGAGCCAATCTCATTGTCTGCACGGGCGGACTCGGCCCGACCGCCGATGACCTGACCCGAGTTGCCATCGCTCAGGCTCTGGGCGTCGATTTGTATCACGACCCTGATTCATTCGAGCATATCAAGTCGTTATTTGCCAAGCGAAATCGACCGATGCCCGAACAGAACAAAATCCAAGCCGATTTTCCGAAGGGAACGATTCCGATATTCAATCGCAACGGTTCTGCACCAGGGATCTTTTTGGAAAAAGCAGATGGATTAACGTCGACTTACTTGATGGCATTTCCCGGAGTTCCTGCAGAACTCAAGGAAATGTTTAATGAGTTTGCGCAGCCGAAACTCTCCGAGATTCTTGGAGATGAGCGAAAGATGATTCTGCACAAGCCGATTCGGTGTTTTGGAATTGGCGAAAGTGATCTCGAATCAAGATTGCCCGATTTGATCAAACGTGGCCGAGATCCTCAAGTCGGAATCACTGCAAGTGCTGCGACGATTACGTTGCGGATTTCGGCAGAAGGAAAAACTACGACAGAGTGCCACGCAAAAATCAAAGAGACCGAAAAAGTAATTCGTGCGAATTTGGGTGAGATCGTTTTTGGTGTCGACGATGATCAACTGGAAGATGTGATAACTCGCGAACTGAGAAAACGCAATCAAACATTGGCGGTGGCGGAAGTCGGCACAGGTGGCTTTTTGTCCAATCTGTTCTCGACAGCCGATCCGAATGGTGAAGTTTTTGTCGGGGGCTGGATTGCTCGAAATACCGATGCGATCCGACGATTGAGCGAGACCGAAGTTCCGATGGAACGAACAGCGGAACAATTGGCCATCGATGTTCGTCAAAAACTTGGAAGTGATTTCGCGATTGCAATCGACGCTTTCCCGGACAATGAAACTGACGAACTGCAAATTTCGTTCGCAACAGAATTAGAGACAGTTTCTGCAAAGAAACCGTTTGCCGGGCATCCGTCGATTCTTCTTCCGCGTGCGGCCAAACAGGCCATGAATCAATTGCGACTTTGGTTGCTCAAGAACAATGATTCTTAAATCGACGCGAGTCCTAAATCGACGCGAGTCCTAAATCGACACCATGGGCTCTGTTCCCTAGTAGATCAAACGACCGATCGCCAAGGAGCAACCCTAAACAAACCAAGAAATAAAAAAAGCGGATAATCTCGGCCGCATCAATTCAGCAAAACC
>Ga0316204_10011476_pt1 | contig 11075 bp, 10 predicted proteins | sample 6monrhotite_MG_2_FD_205661 | JGI IMG/M metagenome (GOLD analysis project Ga0316204, IMG submission 205661) | Microbial mat bacterial communities from mineral coupon in-situ incubated in ocean water Damariscotta River, Maine, United States -... | ecosystem: Environmental > Aquatic > Marine >...
TGAAAATATCATTTATTCGAGAACACATCACACACCCAGAATTGACTTTTTTATTAAAAATCAGGAACAAATCCACGGACCAATAAATCGAATTCGAAAAGGGAGCGCACTTAAGTTTTTTGACTTAGTAGATGAGAACGCTCAAGTTTACATCAGGTTATGGCCGACAATGGAATGGGACATAGCAGCAGGGCATGCAATTTACGAATCAATTGGCGGCGAAGTTTTAGAATTAACTAACTTTGAACCCTTGGTTTACAACAAGAAAAACTTGAGAAATCCTCAATTCTTGGCTAAACCAAAAATTTTAAAACTCAAATAAAAATTACTCAATGAGTCAAAAAGTTGCTTTAGTAACAGGTGTCACAGGTCAAGACGGCGCATATTTAGCCGAATTACTCTTAGAGAAAGGATACATTGTTCATGGTGTTAAAAGAAGAACATCACTCTTTAATACTGATCGAATTGACCATCTATACAAAGATAAACACGAAGACCATGTAAACTTCTTTTTACACTATGGTGACCTTACCGACTCAACAAACCTTATTAGAATAGTTCAGGAAACCAAGCCAGATGAGATTTACAATCTGGCAGCTATGTCACATGTACAGGTTTCGTTCGACTTACCTGAATACACAGCAAATGCTGACGGAATTGGAACATTGAGATTATTGGAAGCTATCAGAATTCTCAACCTTGAGAAAAAAGTGAAGTTCTATCAGGCATCAACCTCTGAGCTGTATGGTAAAGTGGTAGAAACTCCTCAATCTGAAACAACTCCTTTTTATCCAAGAAGTCCATACGCGGTAGCGAAACTTTACGCTTTCTGGATAGTAAAAAATTATAGAGAAGCATACGATATGTACGCTTGTAACGGAATCCTTTTTAATCACGAAAGTCCACTTAGAGGCGAAACATTCGTTACACGAAAGATTACCAGAGCTGCTGCAAAAATCAAACTCGGTTTACAAAAGAAATTATACCTAGGAAATCTAGATGCAAAAAGAGATTGGGGACACGCTCAAGATTACGTTTACGGTATGTGGCAAATGTTGCAACAAGACAAAGCAGATGATTATGTTTTAGCCTCTGGCGAAACTCATCCGGTAAGAGAATTTGTAACAAAATCGTTCGCTCATGCTGGCATCACTATTAGATGGGAAGGAGAAGGCGTAAATGAGAAAGGATTTGATGCTGACACTAACGAAGTGCTAGTAGAAGTTGATGAAAAATATTTCAGACCAACAGAAGTTGACTTGCTTTTAGGTGATCCAACCAAGGCAAAAGAAGAGTTAGGCTGGAGCATCAAGAGAGACTTTGATCAACTCGTTAAGGAAATGATGGAAGCCGATTTGAAACTCTTTGAAAAAGACAGATATCTAAAAGAAGGTGGTCACCAAACTTTCGATTACAATGAATAAGGATTCTAAAATCTATGTTGCCGGCCATAACGGAATGGTTGGTTCTGCAATAGTTCGCTTGTTAAAAAGTGAAGGCTATCAAAACATAATAGTACGTGGCTCAAAAGAAGTTGACCTGAGAAATCAATCAGAAGTGAATGCTTTTTTTGAAACTGAAAAGCCAACTCATGTATTTTTAGCTGCCGCAAAAGTTGGAGGAATTTTAGCCAACAACACTTTCAGAGCTGAATTCTTATATGACAACTTGATGATTGCAACCAACATCATCCATGCATCACATGTTCACAAGGTTGAGAAACTATTGTTTCTAGGCTCATCTTGCATATACCCTAAACTTGCTGATCAGCCACTTAAAGAAGAGAGTTTATTAAGCGGGTTTTTAGAACCTACGAATGAGCCTTATGCAATCGCCAAAATTGCAGGAATAAAACTTTGCGAAAGCTACAGAGATCAATATGGATGTAACTTCATTTCTGCTATGCCGACAAACTTGTATGGTCCAAATGACAATTACAATCTTAAAACTTCGCACGTTCTTCCGGCAATGATAAAGAAATTTCACCTGGCGAAAAAAAAGAACTTAGGGAGCGTAGAAATCTGGGGGACAGGCTCACCTTTGCGAGAGTTCTTATACGTTGATGACTTGGCAGAAGCCTGCCTTCATCTCATGTTGAATTATAACGAAAAACAATTTGTGAACGTGGGTTCTGGCAAAGACATTTCTATCAAAGATTTAGCTTTAACCGTTAAAGAGGTTGTAGGATTTGAAGGCGATTTAACATTTGACACCTCAAAGCCTGATGGTACTCCACGAAAATTAATGGACGTTTCACATCTTAAAAATGCAGGCTGGTCGTATAAAATTGAATTGAAAGATGGTATCAAAATGGCATTTGATGATGCCCTTGAAAAAGGCCTTCTTTCTGAAGATTAGTCAACTCTTAATCCCAGATTTCATAACCTTTTGGTGAGTTTTACCGTTTAAGAACACGCATGCGCGTGAGAATTCTCATACTCCTATTACTCGGCTTTAGCTCTCAGATAGTTAAAGGGCAACTTTATTTGCCTAATCAACGATATTACAACAACTCTGCCGAGGGATACTACAGTACGAATGACTCTTTACGAAACTTTCACAACTCTCATCAGAGCATGAAACCACTGAGAGATTCTAGAACAAATACAGATTCTATTTATTACAAAGAGGGAAAACATTATTACTGGATTACTCAAAAACTATTCAAAGAGAATCTAATCATTTTTAAAGGAGAAGACTTCTGGTGCTCTGTTGACCCAATTATAGATCTTGAAGGCGGAACCGACACCCATTCTGATAGTTTAGATTTTTTATACTGGAATACCAGAGGCCTAAGGGTCCAAGCAAAATTCTTAGACAAAATTGCCTTCACCACCTCTTTTTACGAAAACCAAGCTTTGGTCCCAACGTACGTAAGTGATTTTGTAAACCAGTTTGGAGAATTTAGGCCAACCAACTTGGGATACGTACAACAACATGCGGTTATACCAGGATTTGCTAGGACAAAGCCTTTCAAAGTTGATGGCTACGACTTTGCTTTTGCCGAAGGTCAGTTTTCTTATGTCCCCAATAAATTCGTGAATTTTCAATTCGGAAACGGAAATCATTTTATTGGAAATGGATACCGATCACTCCTCCTTTCAGACTTCACGAATAACTATCCGTTCGGTAAAATCGAGACTAACCTTTGGCAGGATAGAATCCAATATACAGCAATCTATGCTATCCAACAAAACCTTTACAGACTAAGTGCTTACGAATCTGTAGAAGCAAGTTTTGAAAGAAAAATTGGGACCTATCACTACCTAGACTTTGCAATCAATGAAAAAATGAACGTTGGTTTATTTGAAGGCGCTCAATGGAGAAGAACAGATTCTACCGGCTCTCACGCACCTAATTGGCTTTTCACAAATCCAGTTCCTTTTGTAAATGGCATCATTATGAACAATGAAACAGTTGGCTATAATCACATTTTCGGATTGAACTTTGCATGGTCATTCCTCAAAAATCAAATCTATTCTCAATTTGTACTGGACAATAAAAAGTTAGGAGCCGTTCAACTGGGAATCAAATCACATGGTCAATTCATCAAAGGGCTCGACATTCAATTAGAATATAATTATGCCGCCAACAATACGTACATAGCCGATCAAAAAAGATATAACTACAGTCATAACAACCTACCCCTGGCTCATCCTCTTGCATCAGGTTTCAATGAGGCAATCATTTTCTTAAACTATGAAAAGAATGAGTTCTTTGTTTCAAACAAGACTATTTATTATAATCAAATTTTTAATGAGACTGAAGCTGACGGAACCGATATCTTAAATGATGAACTCGGTCTGCTCACTGTATTGAATGAACAAAGAAATACGATCATCAACAACCTAGAGCTTGGATACCGATTTAATAGAACAAATAATTTACAAATTGCTATTGGCTGGATGTTCAGAGAAGAATACCTGAAGGATTTCAACAATACGACTTCTTACATATATGGTGCTATAAGAACGCCATTGAGAAATAAAACATTAGACTTTTAAAAAATGAAAGATTATCATTTAGTACTGGTATTTATTACTGCCTTTAGTGTAGTCTTACTGGCAATGCCTGCCCTCATTAAGGTGGCTAAACTGAAGCATTTGGTAGATGAACCTTCTGAAGACAGAAAGGTACACACTCGTTCGGTACCGACTATTGGTGGTATAATGATTTTCTCTGCATTCATGTTTTCATGTTTACTTTGGTTTCCTGATCATGACGAAAATGCCCTTGTTGAGATCGAACAATTCAATTACTTAATGGCAAGCCTCATTCTATTGTTCTTTGTCGGGGTTAAAGATGATATTATAGGGATGTCTCCCACTAAAAAACTGATGGCACACCTAATGGTTGGATTCATTTTGGTAGTCATGGGTGACATCAGAATTACATCTTTTCATGGAATCTTAGGCATGGATATCGAATTTCCCGAATACGCAAGTTACCTCATTTCAATTTTCGTTTATATCGTGATTGTTAATGCTATCAATCTTATTGATGGTGTTGATGGATTAGCTTCAGGAGTAGGGATAATCGCCTCAATAGCATTCGGATTATGGTTTGCAACTGCCGGAGACAAACACTGGGCTTTAGTTGCCTTTTCTATGTCTGGTGCATTACTTGGTTTTCTTGTTTTCAATTTTAATCCTGCCAGAATTTTTATGGGAGACTCAGGATCATTGATTGTTGGTGCTGTCATCAGTGTACTTGCCATCAAACTTATTGAATCTGACACTTCGTTTTTAGCTGCCAAATTCAACGGAGCCTTACAAAATGTTTCTACCCCTGTACTTGCAATGACCGCTCTCGCCTATCCTCTACTTGATACACTAAGAGTTTTCACAATTAGAGCAGCAAAAGGAAAATCACCTTTAAGTGCGGATAGAAACCACCTGCATCACAACATGCTTGATAGAAACCCTCGACACAAAGTAACAGTAATAGTCATCTACCTTTTCACACTAATCATGATCAGCCAGGCTTTGTTTATTCAATTTGAAAATCCAAATATTAGCTTTTTTATAAGCGTAGGTTTCGCAATGCTATTTGTTTTTTATGTCTTCTTTATCCACCCTAAAAAGGAAAAGAAAAGTGCGTAACATTCTTATTCTCATATCATTTATTAGTGCTACAGCATTTGGTCAAATAAAAAATGGCGTCAAAGACCAATTGCTATTGGAGCTAACTCCTGTTTCTAAAAAATTCTTGAACCTAAACTATCGCTCTCAAATTGATCAAGCTGAATTGTATTTTATTGACCATAAACAAAATCACTCCTCTGTTAAGCCATTAATGCGCTTTACTAAAGATCACGATAACGGCATGTTTTTAAAGCTTCGCAAAAAGACCGATAATTTGAAAGTAAATAGAAGTAGGCTTTACCCCTTAAGTGATTTGACAGGTGGAGTTCAATCATCAAATTCTTCGAATGCAATTTTAAATGCGGGTCTTGGTGTTGGATTTGATCATTCATCCACAAATTTTTTATTCACTGCAAAGTTTCTACCATACTTTGCACAAGGAGGAGCTTTGGCAGATTCGAGCAGAACAATCCACAATCAAGATTTTGGGTCTTCAAGAAGTATGACGAACAATATGTTTTATAGAGCTGAAGTGGTTGCGGCATATCAAGCCAATAAGTTCTTCACTTTCTCAGGAGGGTACGGAAAAAATTGGTTTGGCGAGGGTTATAGATCTCTTTTACTTTCGGACAATGCGGCAGCTCATCCATTTGCAAAAATTGAAACCTCTTTTGCGGGGATAAAATATGTCAACTTATATAATGCCTGGAAAGACAATACAAACAATCCCTATGACAGATCTCAAGACATTAATAAATTCTCGAGTATCCATTATTTGTCTTGGAATATTACTCGTGAACTTAACCTATCAATATTTGAGACGGTTGTTTGGCAAGGAAAAGACACTTTAACGAATAGAGGATTTGACGTCAACTATTTGAACCCTATCGTATTTTATCGACCAGTAGAATATGGTCTTGGGTCGTCTGACAATGTATTACTTGGAGCAAACCTTTCTTATAAATTTGATGTGAAGCACAATGTGTATGCGCAGTTCGTGCTTGATGAATTCTTGCTTTCTGAAATTCAAGCCAAATCAAGATGGTGGGCCAATAAATACGGATTCCAACTTGGGTATAAAACAGCCAACCTCTTAGCTGACAACCTTTATTTTCAGATAGAATTTAACGGCGTTCGTCCATTCACTTACTCTCACAAATCATCTCAACATGCCTATGGACATCTTAACAGCTCCGTCACTCATCCCATTGGAGCCAACTTTTTTGAAATTCTGAATATTGTCTCGTACAAAAAAGACAAACATAGATTCACAAACAAAATGAACTTCATTTCCTATGGAGTTGATACTTCAGCAACAATGAGTGTAGGTCAAGACATTTTCAAATCCTACACATTAAGAGATGGTAATTATGATCATTTAATAATGCAAGGTGAGCGTCTGCAAGTTTTTAATGAATCGTTTGTATACGAATATGCACTCTGGCCAGAGATTGAAATGTACCTATTAGCGAAATATGATTGGCGTGCAGTTAACACTTCTCAAGGTATGAATCACTTTCATACTTTTAGTCTTGGTATAAAGTCTAGAATTTGGAATGCTTATAACGACTTCTAAATCAAAGCTTTTTAAAACTTATGTAATCTAGAATCATTCTATTTCTTAAGCGCGGCTCATTCATTGGATTTTTATTAACTTTGTGCCGATTTTGGACGCATTAAGTGTGCTTTATTATCCATCAGAATAATTCATGTTGGCAGAAGAAAAGACCATAGAAAAAGAAGTAAGCGTGAGCATCATGAAAGATATCGCCACCTTGATGAAATTAAGACTTTCGTTTTTAGTTGTCATTTCTGCGGTTGCATGTTTCTTTTTTATGGGTGGCGGATTAGACATACGTCTTTTCTATCTGATAGCAGGAGGTTTCTTAATTACAGGGGCATCTAACGGATTCAATCAAATCATTGAGAAAGACCTTGACAAACTGATGCCTAGAACAATGAATCGACCATTGGCTCAAGGTAGAATGTCAGTCACTGTGGCGCTTATCATTTCAATAACTGCTGGAATTGCAGGAGCCGTTTTACTATTTCAACTTAACTTTTTCTCAGGTATTTTAGGAATACTTGCCATGGTACTTTATGCTGCTATTTATACACCTATGAAGAGAATTTCGCCATGGGCAGTATTCGTAGGAGCATTTCCAGGCGCAATCCCTCCAATGATTGGAGTTGTAGCATTTACAGGAACATTTGATTTATATGCAGGAACAATGTTTTTGGTTCAATTTTTCTGGCAATTCCCACATTTCTGGGCAATCGCTTGGGTAATGGATGACGACTATGCAAAAGGCGGCTTCTCTCTATTGCCAATGAAAAGTAGAAAAAGTAAGCAATCTGCATTTTTAATTGTCTTGTACACAGCATTCATGGTTCCGGTTGGAGTTTTACCTTGGGCGTGGGGCTGGACGAATGATTGGTCATTATACATAGGAACAATAGCTGGATTATGGTTCTTTGCGGTAGCCTATCGCTTTTATTTATCATTGGATGATAAGCATGCGAGAAACTTGATGTTCGCTTCGTTCTTATATCTTCCTCTCATTCAATTTTTATACGTCTTCACTAAAATATAGCTTTGGCACAACACGAACTATCTCCCGAAATCAATGAAAAGGTTAAAAAGAACCTTTTAAAGATTTTCATTTTCACAGTGATCATGATGTTTGCTGGATTAACCAGTGCGTATCTTGTAATGCAAGGTGATAGATTTTGGGTAAATATAGAAATGCCTGACGGTTTTAAACTGGGTACTATTTCAATCTTTGTTAGTAGCGGTTTCTTATTATTAGCACGCTATTTCGTTAAAAAAGGAGCATTAAGAAATGTAAAAATGGTTTTGCTAGGCGCACTGGTGTCTGGATCATTGTTTGGCGTTTTTCAAATGCAAGGTTTCTTTGATTTGTTTGCTAGTGGAAATGCAGTAACTGGTCCTATTATGACAGCTGAAGGAAGCTACGGACAGTATTTTTCACTCACATATGAAGGTAAAAACATCACATATGATAATGATCAATTTTATCTAAAAGGTGAAGCTATTAGTGAAGAAGTTCACAACGAAATCAAGAAACTTGGTGGTGAACTAATGGAGGGAGCTCAAAGTAAAACTAAAGACTTCAACCTCACTAATTATGGCGCTACTTTGATGCTGTATCATGAAGGAACACCAGTGACTTATTCCAACAACAAACTTATGGTGGATGGAAACTCTTTTCCTGATATCAAAATGATAAGCTTAGCCAGATTTGGAGAAAATATGAAAACGGACAGAGGTGATTTCATCATGCAAGGAAAGTATGGAGAAGACTTTTGGATTTATCACAATGGAAAGAAACTTGATTACGAAAATCGTCAGTTTTATATTGACGGAAAACCACTTTCTCCAAAATTAGAAGCCGATTTATACTCTCAACAAAATTCTGCCAGCTCATTTATCTATGCTTTCACAGCAGTTCATTTAGCACATTGGGTAGGTGGTATAATCGCTCTTTTAGTAGTGTTTATCAGGGGGTTAAAAGAAAAGTATACTCAATCGAATTATTTGGGCATTTCATTAGGTTCAATCTATTGGCATTTTTTGGGTATTTTATGGCTTTATTTATACCTATTTTTAATTTATATTCATTAAACTTGCAACAAAGAAATTTGAATTATGGCAGGAGCAGCTTCTAAAGAAATCGATTCGGCTACACTTTGGGGTGGAGGATACACTTCACCATTCTCAGTAAGCTATGGAAAACTGATGATGTGGTTTTTCTTAGTGTCAGATGGTTTAACTTTTGGTGGATTATTATCCGCTTTAGGGTTCGCAAAATTCGCGAACGTCAATGACGCGACATCTCACTGGCCTACAGGTGAAGAGGTATTTACTCACCTTCCAGGAACTCACGCACATGCACCATTGATCTATGTTGCATTAATGACATTTATCCTTATTATATCTTCGGTAACAATGGTATTAGCCGTTGAAGCCGGACATAGAATGGACAAAAAAGCTGTTATCAAGTGGATGGCTTGGACTGTTGTTGGTGGTTTAATTTTCTTAGGATCTCAGGTTTGGGAGTGGTCAACTTTCATTGCTGGATATGACGGAGACATCTCAACTTGGGCCGACAATGGCACACTCTCCCACTCACCCTATGGTGGTCAGTGGGTCATGGGAGTTGATGCTCACGGTCATGAAGTAAAACAAATGGTCACTTACGGACCGACATTATATGCGAACTTCTTCTTCTTTATTACTGGATTCCACGGATTCCACGTATTCACTGGAGTATTATTTAACTTCTTAGTACTAAGAAATGTAATAAGAGGAGTTTATCACAAAAGAGGACATTACGAAATGGTTGAGAAAGTTGGTCTTTACTGGCACTTTGTCGATTTAGTATGGGTATTTGTATTTACCTTCTTCTATTTGGTATAATTAAAAAAGACTTTAAAAAACACTATCATGGTTAGAGACGATATTGTAGAATATTCATTAGATGGTCACCACTCAGAAGAGGCTGGTAAGAAGATTAGATCTAAAATCTTTAAGGTAACTGCTCTTCTTTCAATTGTAACAATTGTTGAGGTTGCAATTGGTTGGTTTTTACCACGTGCAGAAGTTGGTGGTTTAGGATCTTGGGGTTGGTTCGGTATAGAAACTACCTACATGATTTTAACTGTTCTTAAGGCAGCTTACATTATTTTAGTTTTCATGCACCTTGGTGATGAACGTAAGGCTTTAAGAAGAATGATTCTTTGGCCATACATTATATTCATCTTGTATTTGGTGTTTATTCTCGTAACTGAAGCTTATGCAGTAAATGCTGCATGGGTTGGTTAAGACTAAACTAAATCATAACACATGCCGGGTTGGAAAAGAGTAGCCACGATATTACTTATCGTACTAGGGCCTGGATGTATCATCTATTTCTTAGCAAAAGGATTAAAGAATAAGTTTGTAGAATTACCACACTTAGGGGAATACGACTATTCTTATGATGCTGACAGTAATATTGTAGATTCAACTTCATTCATTTTGCCAGAATTTGAACTGACGAAATTTGATGGGTCTGTTATAAACAGAGATTCAATAGAAGGAAAATTCATTGTTCTTAGCACAGTTCAGCAAACGTGCCCTACCATGGAAGAATGCGGAATGTCTTTTTATCATTTCAATGAATTATTCTTCAGTAAAATGGTTAAGAATCAAGGTAACTACGGAAATGTAAAAGTACTTACTATCCTTACTGACGAGAACGGATTACCCATCAATGAAGGACCCTCAGACCTTTTGTTAGAAGAGATGGAAGAATATGATTCTGACATTTGGTGGATGTGCTACGGCGATCCAGAGCCATTATTCTCATGGGACTATTATGGCAAAAACTTCATGAAGCATGAAGCCACAGCTCGTGACGGAGAGATTGGAGATTGGGCATTTGTGAACAGCCTTGTACTCATTGATTCAGAGGGAAGCGTAAGAGGAGTTTCGGGAGCAAAAAAAGATTCAGACATCCGTAATTTCTTTGACATGCTTAAACTCTTAAAGAAAGAGGATTTCGACAAACAGTGGGAAGAAAAACAGAAGAATAGTTAAGGTACATTGTTCTAATACTTCCAATGCTTTCTGAGCTTTTCTAATTCAGGATTCGCACTATACCCTAAACTCATTTGCAAGGCAGATAAACAAACATCTTCATACTTAGTTCCTTTCCAAACGCTTATTGGCACCAACTTAACTACGTCATTTTTATAGAATGAGAAATTCCCTTTGATAATCTGAATTTTAGGTGTATCGAGGAGAGAGCAATTACACATGTGTTCTCCATTTCTCCATATTTCGACCTCTTTTATTCTAGAATTTTCATCAAAGGTTTTTTGACTTTTCGCATATCCATTCACCAAACTTAACTCAAACACTTCTTGAATTGGAATTGAGTCAGCAATTAACTCACATGCCTTCTTTTCTCCTAAGCGTCCATACAT
>Ga0316204_10011477_pt1 | contig 11073 bp, 9 predicted proteins | sample 6monrhotite_MG_2_FD_205661 | JGI IMG/M metagenome (GOLD analysis project Ga0316204, IMG submission 205661) | Microbial mat bacterial communities from mineral coupon in-situ incubated in ocean water Damariscotta River, Maine, United States -... | ecosystem: Environmental > Aquatic > Marine >...
AGCACATTAAGAGCACGGATCATGAGGAAGCCTCCAGCCGTGACAAAGACGGCGCATTGGGGAATAGCGAAATATCTATGGGCCAGGACGGCGCTTCAGTCCGGATGGCGGCGCGCAATTTGGCCGAACGAGACCGAGCATTAACGTTAACCTCCTCAATGGAAGGCTCAATTGCTTTTCGAGACAGAAGCCGGAAGGACGGCTCGGGCCCCTGCTCTAATTCTGGCATGTGGCGCGAACCGCCTGCATTCAATCCGGCGCGGGCGCGCAGGAAAGTTTTGACAATGCGGTCTTCAAGAGAATGGAAAGTCACCACCACCAACCGACCCACGGGTGAAAGAAGCTGTTCGGCTGCACTCAGTGCCCTCACCAGCTCGCCGAGCTCGTCATTCACAAAAATACGCAAACCCTGAAACGACCGCGTCGCGGGATGGGTCTTTGTATGCTTGCCGCCCACCGCTTTGGCGACCACAGATGCGAGATGGTCCGTTGTCGTGAAGGGCGTTTCAACTCGCTCCCGAACGATAGCCGCAGCGACACGACGTGACTTCTTCTCTTCGCCGTAAATATAGAAGATATCGGCAAGTTCTTTTTCGGAAAGTTGCGCAATGGCGTCGGCAGCGGACGGGCCTTTATCGCTCATCCTCATATCCAAGGGGCCGGATCTAGAGAATGAAAAACCGCGTTCGGCTTGATCGAGCTGCATAGATGAAACACCAAGATCAAGCACGATACCGTCGACCTGATTACCGCCAGCCTCCGCCACAACATCACGCATGGCCGAGAATGGCGCTTCATAAAGAGCAAACCGACCGCCAGACGCCCGCGTCAAATCCTCGCCGACGGGACGCACAGCAGGATCGCGATCAATTCCAATGACCCTGCAATTGGCGGCGGACAATATGGCGCGTGTATATCCGCCCGCGCCAAACGTACCGTCGATATACATTCCGCCATCACGTGCTTCGAGCGCGACCAGTACTTCTTCCAGAAGAACGGGGATGTGGTTCATTGCCCAACCTCCGCCACACGTGCGGGACGACGTAGCTTCAGCTTGTTTTCCTGAGCAAAAGTGCGAGCGGTCATGGCGCGCTTGGAATGGCGTTCTGGATTCCAGATTTCAAACCGGCGGCCTAGCCCGACAAAAGTCACCTTCCCGTCGAGGGCAGCGTGCTCCGCCAGATCTTTTGGAAGCGTGATGCGGCCATTGGCATCAAAGGACAGTGTGCGAGCTTCGCCGAAAATGGATTGTTCCAATGCCTGACGAGCCTCGTCATAGGGGTCCATCGCCTCGATCATGTCGAGATAGTCATCCATCAAGGCCTGACCGCCACCTTCGAGCCAGGGGCCATCAAAGCTGGGCCAGACGTAAATGCCATCGAAAGGTCCGCCTGCCACATTCGAACGAAATCCAGCCGGGACCGAAACACGGCCCTTGGCATCAATTCCATTGGTGGCGGTCGACACAAACACGATGATCTCCCCTGCCCGCATACCCCTAGCGGTTAACAATGGGATAACATGGGATTTCATGGGAAACAATGGAGAAAGCCCATTTTTCGCCATTTTTTCTGTTATGGCGCAAGTAATCGCATCAATTGCTGCGGCGCAGCAAAAGAACAGATTAAGAACATATCTGTGGATAGATTGTGGAAAAGTATGATCAGGCGGCCTGTAAGCCGGGTTCTGTAACACTCTTTCCAAGTTGGAAAGAACGCGACGACCATTCATCTGCGACCCGCCTCGCGACGGGCCTGACGCGACCTACCCGGATGGCGCAGCAAGGCGTGCGTGCGGTTTAACCCGCGTCCATCCCTATTCGGTCTTGCTCCAGGTGGGGCTTGCCATGCCCCCTTCCTTACGGTCGGGGCGGTGCGCTCTTACCGCACCGTTTCACCCTTACCCGTTTTCGCCGAAGCTATAACGGGCGGTCTGTTCTCTGTGGCGCTATCCCTGGGGTCACCCCCGCCAGGCATTACCTGGCACCTTGCCTTTCCGGAGCCCGGACTTTCCTCCCTTGCGCCCTTTCGGGACATGCAAGCGCGGTCGCCCAGCCGCCTGATCGGGATCTATGTCGGTTTTTTATGCGGGGTCGTCAAGCTGGCGCGGAATGTTCAATGTCGACCGCCCTACTGTTATAGATGCCACCTGATCGATCCGCCAACGGGTTTGCTTGTCAATAATACCGTCGATCAATTCTGGTCGAAATCGTCGCTGAAACGCCTCAACAACTTTTACCATATGCTCGTCATAAGCGCGGTTTGTATTCCAAGGAAATCCGATATCGGCCAATTCTCCCTGTAAATCTGCAACCACCCCATGAACCGTTCCTTTTCTTAGAAACGATCTGCCTTTTCCCGGTGGCATGAAATCTGGCCAGATTGAACAACCTGCTGCTGCCAGTTTTTGCCAAGGGAATTTTTCGCCCGGATCCTGCTTTCGATCCGGCGCGATATCGGAGTGCCCAACCACGCGATGGGCCGGAATGGAATGGCGCGACATTATTTCTTTCGTTAACGAAATAACTGCGTTAATCTGAGTGACTAGATAGTCAGGGAGGGCATAATCATGGCCACCATTGACGATCTCGATGCCGATGGAAATCGAGTTGATGTCTGTCTCACCGGCCCACTCAGATACACCGGCATGCCACGCGCGCCTACTCTCATCCACCAGTCGGAAAATGCGCCCGTCTTCCTCGACCATGTAATGCGCACTGACTTTTGCGGCGGGGTCGCACATGCGATCTAGCGCCGCCTGCCCGCTTTCCATGCCGGTATAATGCAACACGATCAGGCTAACGGGCTTGGTTCGCGCGTTAAAATTCGGAGATGGAGCCTCGATAATGTTCAAAGCGATTCCTCACGGACCAGAGGGGCTTTCGGCAATTGCTTATTCGGTCGCGACGCGACGATACCGGCACCAATAAGCGTCAGAACGCCGCCTACCGCTAACCTCCATCCGAAGGCATCGCCCGTCAACAATACGCCCGATGCAACACCGATCAGCGGCGCAAGAAGCGTCAGCGGCGCGACCAAAGTCGTCTCATATTTCTGAAGCACGTAGTAGAAGACGCCGTGACCATAAACATTGACCAGAAGAACTGTGAAGGCGAGCGCAGCGATAAACATCCAGCCACCAGACATGACAGCTTCGGCTTGCCCGGTTTCAAATGTCGCCGTGCCAATAAACAAGATGGGCGTTGAGATGACACCGATCCATGCCTGCAGTCGCATCGGCTTCATATCGATCCGCCGGATCAAGATCATGGCAATAGACGCGACAAAGGCCGCGCCAAGGCCGTAAAGCAAACCGATGGCCAGCGTCAGCTCGGCAGGATTAGCCACGACCAGTAGCACACCTGCAATTGCCAGAGCCGTGCCTGTGCCCCTCGCCCAACCAATTTTCTCCTTCAGCCAAACGACAGACAGCAACGTCACGAAAGGCACGCCGCTTTGCAGTACCAGCGCCATTCCTGAAGGCGTCGCGGTCTCCAAGCCAATGAAGATCAAGACATATTGCAGACATCCCATGCCCATAGCGACGACAAGCAATGTGCCCCACTGTTTAGGTATAGGTCTCAAAAATGGAAAGAGAACGATCGCCAGTGCCAAAAAGCGCAAGAAAGCGAATGCGATAGGGGGAACGCCGTCAAATTCGGGCGCCCAACCCGGCACGCCTGTAATGGCAAACTTCGCAACAACGAAATTTAGGCCCCAAAACAGGCAAACAGCGATAAAAGCAGAAAGATCACGCAGGCTCATGGATGCGGATTAGACCGCATTTGAAAATTCACCAAGTGACGGAATGTTTCGAAATCAGTCGCGGTTATTCACGTCACCATCAACGGTCCAGCCAGACGGTCCTCGCTTGGCCACCAAGATCGTTTCATCTGCGTCATCAGACTGTTGATTACGACCGCGAACTTTGCGCCACAGCCACCAGGCTCCACCGGCCAGCATGGCCGCCCCGATGACGACCAAAGCAGCGGCGGCGAAGATAGCCGCGAACATCAGAATCAGACCCGCGAATGCCACCGCCAAAACCGCGGCAATCAAAGTGCGCAACCAGTTTCCAGCAGTATGCGGAAAACGGAATGTCTGTGTCTGGGTCATAGCTGCCCCTTTCGGACGTATCGATCACTCTTGGACGTATTAACGTCTTGCTTACAATTTTGGGGCCATCGCCGCTCACGTCAATGACCTATACCAATATAGTTAGAGGGATTCAGCGGCCCGTTCGTCCCTCACTGCGGCATAGGCGGCATTGATGCCGGCCATTTTTTCTACAGCAAGGCGTTGTAATTCCAGCGGAACCCCGCGAGCCATCAAGGCATCCGGATGATTGCGCGACGCCATTCTTCGATAGGCCCGTTTCAATTCTTCGTCATCCACATCCGGATCCACGTCCAGAATGACATAGGGATCACTGTCATCGACCAATCCATGTGACATGCGCATGCGCCGAAATTCGCGTTCGGAAAATCCAAAAATATCTGAGACCGCCTCAAGGTATTCCAGCTCGTCATCCGTCACTACGCCATCAGCCTTGGCGATGTGGAACAGCCCATCGAGGACGTCTTCGAGGACGGCCGGGTGCTGGCGAAAGCGGCGCGCCAAGCGAAGGGCATAGCCGTCAAACCCCAGAGTGGTTTCCTTGGCGAGGTTAAAGACGCGCGTGAGAATGTCTTCGCCGTCTGGCGGCGCTTTGAACACCTGCCGGAATGCCGCGATTTCATTGCGGGTAACCACACCATCGGCCTTCGCCATTTTCGCGCCCAAACCAATCAGGGCAATGGCGAAATCCGCATCATCGACGCGATGGCCGGGACCGCAATCTTCGCCCTCGCAATCGAAGGGATCAGGCTGCCCGGAAATGAAGTCAGTCAGCTTGCGCCAAATGCCCATGTGTCTAGTCTCCACACCTTCATGTAACGCCGCTGGCAGGGGAATAGAAGTCGTGTCAGGCACCTGGGAATTCTGGATCGATCGCGGCGGCACTTTCACAGACGTGATTGCGCGCCAACCTGATGGGGCTTTGCGCGCCATGAAACTGCTGTCGGAAAGCCCGGAATATACCGATGCAGCCTCCGAGGGCGTACGGCGAATGTTGGGGCTATCGACTTCTGATCCCATTCCGCCCGGACATGTTAACGCGGTAAAAATGGGCACAACCGTCGCGACCAACGCCTTGCTTGAACGCAAGGGCGCAGAGAACTGTTTTGTTGTCACGAGCGGTCTGGAAGACTTGCTGGTCATAGGTGATCAGACGCGCCCCGACATATTCGCGATGGCGATTGATCGACCGAGCCCACTGCATGGACAGGTCATTCCCGTCAGTGCGCGCATGGACACCGAAGGCAAAGAGACCGCACCCATAGATGAAGCTTCGATCAAGGGCGCTTTATCGGCCGCGAAGGCTGCCGGAGCACAAACCTGTGCGATCGCGTTGATGCACTCTTATGCAAATAGTTCACATGAGAAGTATATTGCTGAATTGGCCGCTGACGCTGGCTTTGAAACGGTGATTTGCTCCAGCGATGCCAGCCCTCTGGTCAAGATTGTGCCGCGTGCGTCAACTGCCGTGCTGGATGCCTATCTGACACCGGTATTGCGCGATTATGCTGGCCGCGTCGCCGCTCGACTGGACGGCGTGCCTCTATACTTCATGCAGTCTTCCGGCGGTTTGACATCTGCCGATCAATTTGCTGCACGAGATGCGGTTCTGTCAGGGCCTGCAGGCGGTGTGGCGGGTATGGCTAAAACGGCGAAGGCTGCGGGATACCCGCTCGTCATCGGCTTTGATATGGGCGGCACGTCCACCGATGTCTCTCGCTATGACGGCGATCAATACGCCCGCGTCGGTGAAGCAAAGATCGCGGGGCAGCGGCTGCGCGCACCGATGATGGCTGTGCACACCGTCGCGGCGGGCGGTGGCTCGGTCCTCAGCTTTGATGGGGAGCGCGCGAGGGTTGGTCCCGATAGCGCAGGCGCCATGCCTGGCCCCGCGGGATACGGACGCGGCGGACCTCCGGCGGTAACGGACGCTAACATTGTGCTGGGCCGCATTCAGCCTGATCATTTCCCCACGACATTCGGGACAAATTCTCAATCCTCCCTCAACCCGGACGCCAGTCGAATTGCCTTATCCAATATTGCCGGAGAGATGGGACTCTCCTCAGCCGAAGACGCCGCCGAAGGCTTCCTGGCTGTCGCAGTTGAGAACATGGCCCAGGCCATCAAACAGATATCTATTGGTGAAGGCGTGGATCCTGCGCGCTACGCCTTGTCTGCCTTCGGTGGCGCGGGCGGCCAACATGCCTGCAAAGTCGCCGAAACCATCGGCATGAAGACGGTTCTCATCCATCCCTATGCCGGGCTGTTGTCTGCTTTGGGCATTGGATTGGCCGAGCTGCGGGAAACCCGAGAGGCGGCAATTGAGGCCGACTTCACTACAGCTTTCAATCGGGCTGCCGATAGTGCGACGGCGCTAGGTGAGGACGCAAAGGCCGTGCTTGCTTCGCAGGGAGCCGCACGAGCGGACATTCGGGTTCAACACTCTATCCGCCTTCGCGTGGCGGGTTCGGATACCGCCATTCCGGTGCCGCTTTCGGACTTTGGCACGGTGCTGGAAGCCTTCAAAGTCGCACACCTCCGGCTGTTCGGTTTTGTGCCCGACGATGGCCTCGTCATAGAATCGGTCGCTGCCGAGGCCGAGGCCGAACCTCCGGGTGCCCGCGGTTGGGTTATCGATTTACCGGACAGTGGCGAAACTCCCGCACCGCTGGAAAACCGCCGCGTTTATCACGATGGCCACTGGCAGGATTGGCCAGTCTATCGATTGAATGAAATGGGAACAGGAGCCGAATTGGCGGGGCCGGCTTTGATCGTTGAACCCAATTCTACAATTGATGTCGATCCGGGCTGGAACGCAAAACGGCTGGCGGACGGAATGATGGTTCTGGAATTTGAAGGCCTCGATAAATCCGAAAATGAGAGTACTGCTCTCGACCCCATCAGGCTGGAACTCTTCAACAAACGCTTCATGTCGGTGGCAGAGCAAATGGGCGTTGCGCTGGAGCGGACGGCCCATTCTGTGAATATGAAGGAGCGGCTGGATTTCTCCTGCGCGGTGTTCGATGCCGACGGGGGATTGGTCGCAAACGCGCCGCACATGCCGGTTCATCTCGGCTCCATGTCGGCCAGCGTCCAGGCGGCCGCAACCGCCAACCCCAACCTAGGTCCCGGCGACGCGGTGGCCGTGAACGCGCCCTATGAGGGCGGCACGCACTTGCCAGATATTACTGTCGTTGTGCCGGTTCATGACGAGATAACTGGTAAGCGGATTTTCTATGTCGCGGCGCGCGGACATCATGCTGACGTTGGCGGCATCGCCCCAGGTTCGATGCCGCCCTTCTCAACTTCGATCGACGAAGAGGGCATATCATTCGCTAACGAAATAATTATGCAAAACGGACGTCTTTTGATCGATGATGTTCGTGAAACTTTGACCAAGGGTAGATGGCCTGCGCGAAATCCCGATCAAAATATTGCTGACCTCAAGGCTCAACTTGCTGCCTGCGCCAAGGGAGCCGCTGAATTAAAACGCATGATCGCCGAGCACGGTGAACCGGTTGTCGCCGCCTATATGGGCCATGTACAGGACAACGCCGAACGCGCCGTGCGCCGGGTGATCGACGCATTGGAGGGTGGAAAAGCGACCATCCGGATGGATGATGCCGCAGAAATATGCGTCGCCATCCGTGTCAATAAAGTCGATCGCACTGCGGTGGTTGATTTCTCGGGTACGAGTGCGCAATTGGCCAATAATTTCAATGCGCCATCAAGCGTCGCGCGCGCCGCCGTACTCTATGTTTTCCGCTGTCTGGTGGGCGACCAAATTCCGCTCAATGAGGGGTGCCTCAAACCATTGGAGTTGATTATTCCCGATGGCTGCCTGCTGAATCCCAAACATCCTGCGGCAGTGGTAGCGGGGAATGTCGAAACCAGTCAGATGGTGGTTGATGCCCTTTTTGCGGCAACGGGCAGAATGGCGGCGGCCCAAGGCACAATGAACAATCTGACCTTCGGAAATGACCGCCATCAATATTATGAAACGATCTGCGGTGGATCGGGCGCGGGCATTGGTCCCGACGGCGAGGGATTTGTCGGCACTGATGCCGTTCACACCCACATGACCAATTCGCGGATGACGGATCCCGAAGTGCTGGAACGGCGTTACCCCGTGCGTGTGATCCATCACCGTATACGTGATGGCTCTGGCGGGGATGGTACTCATCGCGGTGGCAGAGGCTCGGTGCGCTGTCTGGAATTTCTTGAAGCCATGGATGTCGCATTGTTATCGTCACATCGCAAAGAACCACCCAAGGGTCTGGCCGGTGGCAATGATGCGCTTTGTGGTGCCCAGCGTGTCGTTCGGGCTAATGGCGATGTCGAAGAGCTTGAGGGCCTGTTTTCCATTCAAGTTGGACCGGGTGATCGCATCGAAATCGAAACGCCAGGCGGCGGCGGCTATGGCTCGCGCTCCTAGGGCGGGCCTCATTGATTTCCAGTATAAATACATAAAATAAAAGATGTTTAATGCGGTGAACCGGTTCGGTTCAACCCCCGTAAACTCCTATGTCTTGCTCGAAAAGATCAAGGCAGGGGCGGCATCCTCCGCCCCGTCCCCCCCGTCTCAGGAGTGACACAATATGCGTAATTTCCTTCTTTCAATTGCTGCGACCGCCGTTCTGGCGGCACCAGCCCTCGCTGGTGATTTGACTGCAACAGAGATCAAATCCGTAAAAATAGACCATCATGCAGAAATGCAGGGCGACATTGTCGAAACCGCTATTGCTGCAGGTTCCTTCACAACTCTGGTCGCAGCCGTACAGGCGGCTGGCCTTGTCGAAACCTTGCAAGGTGACGGACCGTTCACGGTTTTTGCACCGACAGACGACGCCTTTGCTGCACTGGGCGCAGATACGATCAACTCGCTTTTGTTGCCGGAAAACCGAGATCAACTGATCTCCATCCTGACCTATCACGTTGTACCGGGTGAATATTTTGCAGGTGATCTGGCCGGCCAATCACTGTCTGTTGCTTCGGTCCAGGGCGACACGATCGACATCAACGCAACCGGCAACTCGGTCATGATTGATGGCGCTACTGTTGTTTCTGCAGACGTCGATGCATCCAATGGCGTCATTCACGTCATCAATGAAGTGATCATGCCCAATATGCACTAGAGGCTGATCGCAGAAAGACAGAGCGCGGCCGTCCCTTCCCTGTCCCTTAGGCCCGCTCTTGATATCCGCCCGCAGACGTGTCCCGTCTGCGGGCGGTCTTTTATGTGGCTATAGAATTTCGTCTTCGTCGAAGAGCGGGTGACCATCGAAGGCTTGTTCCAATTCTGTATGCCCATCTTCGGTCAGCGGCTTGATAATTTCGGCAATGTGAAAGAGCGCATCGCCCTCATTCATGATCGGCAAGACCGTCCGGCCGATGATGATCCCGGTCGTGGGTGATTTTACCTCGACCTCCTCATCGCCCAGCGGAGCGGACAGGGCCGCAATAATCTCGCCTTCTTCCACCCATGCGCCTATCGTTTTGAAAGCCCGCAGGACGCCTCCCATCGGCGCCCGAACCCATTCCGAAGACTGGCTGATATCCGATGTCAACGGCGAACGAATGCCCTTGGCTTGCCGGATCATACCGATCTGGCGCAACACACGCAGTATGCCCGTTACGCCAATACGAAGCGCCGTCTCATCAAATCTCAGCGCTTCGCCGCACTCGTAGACCAGCACATCCTTGCCTTGCTCTCTTGCGGCATGACGAAGTGAGCCCTCGCGCAGTTTTGACACCATGATGACGGGTGGCGCGAAGGCTTTGGCCAACTCCATCGCCTGTTTGGAGCCGCCATCGATGCGTATCTGGGGGAGGTTCACGCGGTGTTCGGCCGCCGAATGCAAGTCGATTCCGACTTCGCAGCGGGCAACGATTTCCGTCATGAACAGCTTTGCGAGCCGAGCTGCCAACGACCCTTTTGACGCGCCCGGAAAGGACCGATTCAGATCGCGGCGGTCGGGCAAATATCGGGTATGATTGATGAAGCCAAAAGCGTTCACGATCGGCACACAGATCAGCGTTCCGGCCAGCGTATTCAATTGCTTGGCCCGAATTAGACGTCGGATGATCTCCACGCCGATGATTTCATCGCCGTGAATAGCGCCGGAGATAAAAACCGTCGGGCCCGGTTTTTTACCGTGCATGACCATCACCGTCATGGTGACGGGCGTATGATCCGACATCACAGCAACTGGCAATTCAATTTTAGTGCGCGTGCCAGGCGCTATTATATGCCCGGCAAACTCAAGTGGAGGCTGGTTCACCCGGTTCCCTTTGTCTTGGTCTTGCCCGGCTTGGCTGTTTTTTCGATCAATTCGATAATCTGACCGGCGACGTCGAGTCCGGTTGCGCCTTCAATACCTTCCAGGCCCGGCGAGGAATTCACCTCCATCACAACGGGGCCGTGATTGGCACGAAGCAAATCTACGCCGGATACGTGTAGGCCCATAATTTTGGCTGCACGAACAGCGGTGGCGCGCTCTTCAGGGGTAATCTTGATTTTGGTTGCCGATCCGCCGCGATGCAAATTGGAGCGAAATTCACCTTCTCCGCCCTGGCGCTTCATGGCGGCCACGACTTTGCCGCCGACGACGATGGTGCGGATATCGGCACCACCAGCTTCCTTGATGTATTCTTGAACCAGAATATTCACCTTGGCACCGCGAAAGGCCTCGATCACAGATTTGGCTGATCGGCGGGTTTCCGCGAGCACGACACCGACGCCCTGCGTGCCTTCCAGAAGTTTGATGACAACAGGCTCACCGCCAACCATATCTAGCAACGCATCCAGCTGGCGCGTGTCATGCGCGAAAGCAGTGACCGGGAGGCCGACGCCGGCACGCGACAGGAGTTGCAAAGAACGCAGCTTGTCGCGTGAGCGGGTGATGGCAACAGACTCAGCCAATGACCAAGCGCCCGTCATTTCAAACTGGCGAACAAC
>Ga0316204_10011478_pt1 | contig 11073 bp, 9 predicted proteins | sample 6monrhotite_MG_2_FD_205661 | JGI IMG/M metagenome (GOLD analysis project Ga0316204, IMG submission 205661) | Microbial mat bacterial communities from mineral coupon in-situ incubated in ocean water Damariscotta River, Maine, United States -... | ecosystem: Environmental > Aquatic > Marine >...
CGACGCATTCACGTTTCACCGATGAGATTTTATCGGCTTTGGAAGTTGAGGCGGACCTACGATCTCTGCCAGCACCGCGAAATGCTAACGATCCGGACGAGATCCAGTCTTGGCGTGCCAGCGCGGCTGAGCGGATGTCGGCGCTGACCGTCAAAGCCGAAAAAGACAAAACTCTTAGATCGAAACTGGTCCAAGCTGCCGGGTCAGAATACGAATCCCTGATCGACGATGCTGCTTGCCTTCTGTCTTACGATCATGACCTGACGGAAGCGTTAGAGCCCTTTGCCGAAACCATAAGTGACTTCACGCCTGAGCTCGTTACGGCTGCGCGGGATGCATATGAGTGCATTTGCAATGACGCACCTGAAGCCAGTCTATGGTTTCTCAAAATACTGACGGCCCGTCTGACCAAAACGTCTCAGATTTTCCGTGTGGTGGAGAAAATTGGGCGTCGCAGTGACGACGCGTTGGTTTCTAAAACCGACCTTGCGGATGTTGGTGATCTGGTGTTGGAAAATGCAGATTTTTATGCCGGTCAATTCGACCGCGTACCGACCACGTTGGATGAAGCCAATGCTGCCGGACTCGCATTGGAAGAGTTTGTCAAAGTTTCGGTGGGGATGACACGGGAGTTTGGTATTCGAAAAGATGGACTTTGGGGCAAGAGGCTTTTTGCGATACGTGCCAAGGCATCGAACGCACTCGACCAATTTTTCAAGCAGTTCGAAAAAGAGTTTTCTCGGGCCTTACCAAAAATAGGAAAAGGTCATCGCGGGCTGGCGAAGCCCGGATCAATGCCAAGCGAAGACCGTATTTTGAAAACAGAAGCCGAGTTGAGATTGCTCGGACTGGCGGCTGAATGGGCGTCACAAGCCGCTGTGGGTAGCGCTCAAAAACACGCCGCTGACCATGTTCGACAAGAGCTGGATGATGCAGCGCGCGCCTTCCTGGAAATCCTTCGGGCGGCTGAGGGAGAAGATGCTGAGCAGGCTTCCGCTGCCCTCGCTTTGATCGTTCGCTATATGCACGCCTTTATGGACGACCAGAATGCGAATTTAATTCAGCGGCGGAGTGTCGCGGTTCGGGCCAACGCCGCTTGATGCGGCTTGCCTAAAAAGCCAGTCCTGCCTATCTCGGCGACATGGAAAATAACTCTCCAGACAAAACGATAGCGATGGAAGCTCGCGCGGCCTCGGCTGAGAAGCTCTTTTCTCCCAGTGCGGCACGAAATTCCGAGGCTATTGCGAACGTTCTTAACCCACATTTGATTGCTGGTGCTCGGGTTCTCGAAATCGGATCGGGAACAGGTGAACACGGCGAGACGGTTTGTAACAAACGCCATGATATTCAGTGGACTCCCAGCGATCCAGATGCGACCTCCCGTCAAAGTCAGGCTGCGCGTGCCCAAGAGATAGGGGCGATGCAGTCGCCTCTTGATATAGATGTGTCCAAACCCGGATGGGCGAAACAACATTCAAAAATTGATGTGGTGGTATGTTGCAATGTGATCCACATTTCGCCGTGGGTGACGGCACAAGGTTTGGCTGAAGGCGCTGCCGAAATTTTAACCCCGGAGGGACGGATTTTTCTATATGGACCGTTTCTCGAAGGTCAGGACAGCGCGCCATCCAATCTGGTTTTTGATGCCAATCTAAAATCCAGAAATCCGGAATGGGGCGTGAGGCAGCTGGAGCAGGTCATTGCTCTGTTTGCCGGACAAGGATTTCAGTTGGAGGACCGCATCGACATGCCCGCTTGCAATCTGTCTTTGATTTTCCGCAGGTCAGGCGAATGATTGCACTCGCCGTAACCCTTGCCTTTCTGGGCTTTGCGATGGCCGCGTTTGTCGTGGCGCCGGTTGCGCGAGTAAATCCGCGTTGGCTTGCACCGGCCACCGTATCTTTGGTTATTGCCGTTGCGGGCGCGACCTATCTTATGGGCGCTCAACCGCAATTGGCCGGCGCGGCTTACCAGCAAGTTGCGGAAACGCGGATGGCAACCGATCCTGCTGAACTCGATCCGGGCGCCCGGATGGAAAGACTCCGTGATCTGATCCGCGCTGACGAGACGGATGCCATAGCCTGGGCTCAGTTGGGCCGTATGCTTGCCCGCTCGGAAAGAGAGCTGGAAGGCATCAATGCATTCCAACAATCGCTTCGGCTCGAGCTCAATGCCCGAACGCTGTCTGATCTTGCTCAAACCTTTATGAATTTGAATGATGGCCGCGTCACCGACGAGGCCCGCGCTGCATTTATAGAGGCTCGTCGGCTGGATCCCGATATGCCGGAGCCCGATTTTTTCCTCGGCCTTGGCGACTTTCAATCCGGTGATGTTGATCAAGCAGAAACACGCTGGCTTGATTTGCTCGAACGGTTGGATGATTCCGACACCTATAAAATTTTGATCGCCGAACAAGTTTTTCAACTTTTGTCTCAGCCTCAGGTGAATGCCGACGCGGTCGAGGCGGCTGCAGCATCCGAGAACTTTGATCCTCGTGTTCGCATCGCGGAGATGGTCCAGCGACTTGAAGGACGCGTTTCTGATGGAAATGGCACTTTTTCCGATTATTTGCGTTTGATCCGTGTTCGCGGAATGGTTGGCGATAATGAAGGTGGGATGGCAGCTCTGGTCGCTGCGCGTGATCGCTTTTCTGATCGCGCCGGTGCAATGGTGATACTCGATCTTTTGGTCGCTGCCCTGCAGGCTGATGAAGGACAAGGTGAATGAGAGCTCGATCCCAACGATTGATCATGGTGTCCGTGGCGGCTGTCGTACTGGTGGCCGCAATTGGTTTGGCACTATTCGCGCTCCGGGATGCCATTGTCTTATTCTACAGCCCCAGCGAAGTAGCCGCCGCGCACCCCGGTTATGGTGAACGCATTCGTATTGGTGGTCTTGTGGAAGATGGCAGTGTTGAACGCCCGGCTGATGGTGGTGCCAACTTTGTAGTGACAGACGGTGCGGCAACGATCCGCGTGATTTATGCCGGATCACTCCCCGATCTGTTCCGCGAAGGGCAGGGCGTTGTTGTCGAAGGTGCGTTCCTCCATTCTGGAGAGTTTGAAGCCAGCTCTGTTCTCGCCAAGCACGATGAAACCTATATGCCGCCTGAAGTCGCTGAGGCGCTGCGTGAAAGCGGTGTCTGGCAAGGAGGGGGCGAAGAGGAATGATTGCCGAAATTGGCCGTTACCTGATCGCTCTGGGGCTTGCATTCTCGCTGCTACAGATCGCTGCCGGTTGGCATGCGGCATCGGCGAAATCTCAAATGGCTGCGAATCTGGCTGCGCGTTCGGCCTACACGGCACTGGCTGGCGTTGTCGTCGCCTTTGCCTTGCTGATCGTTCTGTTTTTGCAATCGGACTTCTCGGTTGCCTATGTCGCTAACCACTCGCACGTTGATAAGCCACTTTTTTATAAAGTGGCTGCGACTTGGGGCGGGCATGAAGGTTCGATGCTGCTGTGGTGTGCCTTGCTGGTGGGAGTCGGGGCAGCACTTGCGCGTTTTGCGCTGAAGCAGGATGAACAGCTAAGAAATCGCGCCGTGTCCATACAGGGGCTGCTTCAGGTTTTATTTCTCGGATTTTTGGCATTTGCATCTAACCCGTTCGACCGGCTGTTGGATATTCCGATTCAGGGGGCGGGCCTTAATCCAATTCTCCAGGACCCGGCTCTCGCAATCCATCCACCAACGCTCTACATCGGCTATGTCGGCCTCTCGGCGGCTTTCTCTCTAGCCGCTGCTGGTCTGATAGAGGGACGCGGCGGACGCGCCATTGCGACGGCACTGCGACCCTGGGCACTGATTGCGTGGACGGCTCTCACGGCCGGTATCGCATTGGGGGCCTGGTGGGCCTATTATGAGCTCGGTTGGGGCGGATGGTGGTTCTGGGATCCGGTTGAGAATGCCAGCTTCATGCCTTGGCTTATTGCGGCGGCACTGATCCACTCATCTATAGCGACGGAAAAGTCCGGCAATTTTGCGGGTTGGACGGCCTTTCTGGCCATCATGGCATTCTCGATGTCGACCATGGGGGCATTCCTCGTGCGCTCCGGTGTTCTCACCTCGGTTCACGCGTTTGCGCTTGATCCGGAGCGAGGGCTTTGGATCCTTGCCATCATGACCATTCTTGCAGGGGGGGGGCTGACGCTCTTTGCATTGCGATCAGGTCGGTTGGGTGCAGGAGATGGTTTTGCCCTGACCAGCCGGGAAGCCTTTATCGGTGTCAATAATCTGCTTTTGGCAGCGGTAGCAGGCACTGTTTTGTTTGGAACCCTTTATCCACTGATCATGACGGCCTTCGGTGTAACCGGCATTTCTGTCGGCGCGGCCTATTTCAATGCAACGGCGACGCCGTTTTTGGCTGCGTTACTTGTATTGCTTCCGCTGGCACCTTTTCTTCCATGGAAGAAAGACGGTTTTAACCGGCGATTGGCAATGCGGGCAGCAGTCTGGATCTTGCCCGGCGTATTGAGTGGTTTATGGGCATTTATGCTTGGCGCATCACCGGTTGCCATTGCTTCGGCGGCGCTAGCCGGATGGACGATTGCTGGCGTTTTTGCTGATGTCTGGCAACACCGTGTTCTACAGGAGCTTGGTGCCCGCTTCAGTCTCGCCGGCCGCATTCTGGCGCATGCGGGGGTTGTCGCGATTGCTTTGGGAGCTGTCGCGGACTCAACCGGTGCGCCTGAAACTGTGCGGGCATTGGCGGAAGGCGAACAAATTGAAATTCCAAATTACACGCTGACACTCGATGGAGTGCGTCGTGCGGATGGTCCGAATTACCTCGCCGATGAAGCGCGAATTGTGGTTGATAATGGGCGTTTGTCAGAACTTCTGCCGCAACGTCGTTTTTATTCAGCAGCAGATACAACGACGAGAGAAGTCGCCATCAACTCCGGTTTCGGCGGCGACCTTTATGTCTCTCTCGGAGAGCCGCGCGCGCGCGAAAATGGCGATATTGCTTATGAAGTTCGCGTGTCATTCAATCCGATGGTCTGGCTGCTCGGCCTTGGTGCGCTATTGATTGTGTTGGGCGGGTTGATGGCATCTCTGGGGCGAGCCCTATCTGTGAAACGACTGGAGGCTGGCTGATGTTGAAACTGATTTCGCTCGTCTTGCTGGTTCAGTCGGTTGAGCTCACTCCAGCGGAGGAATTAGAGGCCGCGCATTTGATGCAGGAAATTCGCTGTGTCGTTTGTGAAGGCCAATCCATAGCTGATTCCGATGCGGCATTGGCGCAAGATATGCGACTATTTGTGCGCACGCAGATATCGCTAGGCGCGGCACCGGAATCCGTGCGTATTGCCTTGGCACAGCGTTATGGTGACGAGGTTTTGATGCGTCCACGGCTGTCGACTCGCACGGCCCCTCTCTATCTCGTGCCGCTTATGCTTTTGTTGATCGGAGCTGCTTTGGTCGGCGTCGCTTCACGGAAGCGTTGACGAAAGCGTTATACCGGTTTGACTTGCAGATAGACGTGATTGCGCCCAAATCCCTCTTCAGGACCGAGGAGATGGGCATGCCGAAATCAGAAAAAATTGAATTCAAGGGCGCGTTGGGAGATACGTTGGCGGCCAGGTTGGACCTGCCAAACGGCAGACCACGGGCTTATGCGTTGTTCGCCCATTGTTTTTCGTGCTCCAAAGATATTCAAGCGGCCTCGCGGATTGCACGGCGTTTGGCGCGGGATGGCATTGCTGTTCTGCGTTTTGATTTTACCGGTCTTGGCCAGTCAGAAGGTGATTTCGCCAATACGAATTTCTCGTCCAACATCGACGATCTTGTAAAAGCTGCAGAGCATCTGACTGACCACTACTCAGCGCCAGCCATATTGATCGGTCATAGTCTGGGAGGCGCGGCAGTGATTGCCGCGACCCATCGCATCCCTTCGGTCAAAGCTGTTGTCACGATTGGTGCACCGGCCGATGCCGAGCATGTTGCACATCAATTCGCTGAATCGGTGGGTGAAATCGCAGCAAAGGGCGAGGCGTGCGTATCACTCGCCGGGCGCCCCTTTACCATCAAGAAGCAATTCCTTGACGATATTTCGGGGCATACGCTGGAACATGCCGTGCGCGATTTGAAGCGCCCCATTCTTATTTGCCATTCTCCCATTGACCAGTCTGTTGGCGTCGATAATGCCACCCGATTATTTGTGGCTGCCAAGCACCCCAAGAGCTTTCTTAGCTTGGATGATGCTGATCATTTACTCACACGCGAAGCGGATGCCCGACACGTCGCCGATGTAATCTCTGCATGGGCAGAAAAGTATGCTGCACCTGGCCCATTACCCGCACCACCTAAACCGGTGAAGGACGGTGTGGTGGTACAAGAAACGGGTTTGGGAAAATTTCAGAACTGGGTGGTGAATCAAGACTTCTCGATGCTAGCCGATGAGCCGGCTTCGGTCGGCGGAGATGATTCTGGCATGACGCCCTATGGCTATGTCTCGGCAGGGCTGGCGGCGTGTACATCCATGACAATTCGAATGTATGCCCGGCACAAGAAGCTGCCTTTGGACCGTGTGACCGTGACCGTCGTACACGGAAAGAGCCACGTTGAAGACTGTGAGAGTTGCGAAAATGGCAAAGTAGTGAAGATCGACGTTTTCGATAAAACCATTCGGCTCGAGGGTGCGCTGGATGATGCACAGCGCCAACGACTGTTGGAGATTGCAGATCGCTGTCCGGTTCATAAAACACTGCATTCCGAAGTTAAAGTGCGGTCGCGGCTTGTGGATTAAGTTCGCCCAACCACCATTCGTAATGTTTTCGTAAGAAAGTGGACATCTGGACGAAAACCGTGATGCTCCAGACTTAACGTCAGAAATTCAAATCTGTGAGAGGACTGAATTCATATGTTTTCCAGACTTCGCCAACTATCGATCGTTCCGGCCGCTATTGCGGTTATGGCTCTGACCGGCCCGGCTGCTTTCGCTCAAACCGATGATGCGCCTCGATTTGAGGCCGCCATTCCATCTGGTGCGCCGATGTCGTTTGCCGATTTGATTGAGGACGTCAGCCCGTCCGTCGTTTCCATCAATGCGCGGATTACGGCACCGATGGCCCCCCAAGTCGAAGGGGCACCGAATCTGGAAGACATGCCTCCGCAATTTCGCGAATGGTTTGAGCGGCAATTTCAAGTGCCAGATCAACCGCAACAGCGTGAGGGTCGGTCGTTGGGCTCGGGTTTCTTCGTGTCTGCTGAAGGACATGTCGTCACGAATAACCATGTTGTTGAAAATGCCACCCAGATCACGGTTTCGCTTTCAAATGGCGAAGAATACCCTGCCGAGGTGATCGGTACCGATCCTTTGACGGATATCGCACTGTTATTGGTAGAAACCGAAGACGAGATAGATTTTTCGTTTGTCGTGTTGGACCGAAACCCGACCATTCGGGTTGGTGATTGGGTTGTGGCTGTCGGTAATCCGTTTGGTTTGGGCGGGACGGCGACGGCAGGTATTGTTTCGGCTACGGGCCGCGAATTGCCGTCCAGCGTCTACAATAACTTTCTGCAAGTGGACGCCCCCATCAACCGCGGAAACTCTGGCGGCCCGACGTTTAACCTCGACGGTGAAGTTATTGGCGTGAACTCCCAGATTTTTTCGCCTTCGGGCGGAAATGTCGGCATTGGGTTTGCCATTCCATCGGATGTTGCGGCCAATATTGTTGATCAATTGCAGGCTGATGGCCGCGTTGCGCGCGGTTGGCTCGGCGTTCAAATTCAAAATGTGACGGATGATATCGCTGAGGGGCTCGGCCTGGGCGAGCAACGAGGCGCTATTGTTTCATCCATCGTCGCAGGTGGACCCGCGGATCGCGCGGGATTTGAACGTACAGATGTCATCAGTGCGGTGAATGGGCAAGACATTGATAGCTCTGCTGAGCTTACCCGAATTGTTGGCAGTATTGGTGCCGGGACCGAAGTGGTTTTCAACGTCATCCGCGACGACGATAATATTGTCGTTCGCGCTACGCTGGGTGATCGCCCAGAGGAAACCGATCTGAATGCGATGCAGGAACGTGGCACATCAGAACCCGTCGTGACCTTTTTCGGAATGGAAATCAGTCCGATTGATGACGACCTGGCTAGCCGTCTTGGAATAGAAGCTGGTTCGGGTTTGGTCGTCACCGACCTTATGCCGGGCAGCGAAGCGGCCCAAAAAGGTCTCCGCCCGGGAGACGTCATCATTGAGGCCGGTGGTGAAGGTCTCGTCGATACCGATGATTTTCAGGATGTCATAGATGAAGCCAGCGATGATGGCCGTACGGCCATTCTTCTCCTTGTTCAGAATGGATCCGGTCAACGCTATGTCGCGCTGACGCTGGATCGCGTTTGATTTAATTGCCAGAAAGGTTGGAAAAATGCGTATTCTGATTATCGAAGACGACCGTGAAGCGGCCAACTATATCCGCAAGGGTCTCAAAGAATCCGGCCATGTGGTCGATCATGCTGCCGATGGTGAGGAAGGCCTCGCCATGGGTCGTTCGGCCGAATATGACATTCTGGTCGTGGATCGAATGTTGCCAAAACTCGATGGGCTCTCCGTTATTGAATCTCTGCGCGATGAGGGCGTGTCTTCACCCGTTTTGATCCTGTCTGCGCTTGGTGAAGTTGATCATCGCGTTGAAGGCTTGAAGGCTGGTGGAGATGATTACCTGGTCAAACCTTATGCCTTTGCAGAGCTGCTCGCGCGAATAGAAGCGCTGGCTCGCCGCCGTGATCCTGACGCTGTTCGTACAAAGCTTGTTGTCGGCGATATGGAAATGGACCTGCTGGCGCGAACCGTTGTTCGTGGCGGCGAGGCTATTCTGCTTCAGCCGCGTGAATTCAGACTGCTCGAATTCCTTATGAAACATTCGGGGCAGGTCGTTACGCGGACCATGTTATTGGAAAAAGTCTGGGACTATCACTTTGACCCTCAGACCAATGTTATCGACGTTCATATCTCGCGCCTTCGATCCAAAATCGACAAACCGTTTGATGAAGCATTGCTTCACACGGTTCGCGGGGCAGGGTATCGCCTTCAGGCCTGAGCTAGGAGGGCGAGGTCATGAAGCGGCGAATGCCGTCATTCGTTAGAACGACAGCTTTTCGCCTGACGCTCCTGTCGGCGGGCCTGTTTGCCTTGTCGAGTTTTCTCATTCTCGCCTTCGTATATGCGGCATCGGCCGGCGCGGCGATGCGGCGCACGGATGCCGTTATTCTGGATGAATTCGCTGCCGTTGAACGCAGGTTCGAAGAATCCGGAATAGACGGTGTCAATCGATACATCTTGCAGCGAACGGTCGGCGGTAGTGATTTTCTGTACCTACTGATCAATCCGAACGGGCGATTGCTATCTGGCAATCTGAACGGAATGCCGGATTCGCTTCCCGATGATTCGGGTTGGATGGACTTCGTTTACGGTCGTGCGCCTGTCGACGACGAAGCTGACGACCGCGATAGCCGACGTGCTCGGGCCCGGCTTGTGGAAATCGGTGATGGGTATTCAGTTTTTATCGGCGTCGATTTTGAAGACGAAGACCGATTAATTGGAAGATTACTGCGCGCGATTCTTATCGCTTCGGGACTCGTTATCGCACTTGGTATTGCATCTGGCGTCGTCGTAAGTCGACGGTTTTCTCGGCGTCTTGATGCCATCAATGCCGTTTCCAGAACGGTGATGGGGGGCGACCTCTCCCATCGCGCGCCGCGGAATGGTTCAGGTGATGAGCTCGATGAATTGTCGTCAAATTTCAATGCCATGCTGGAGCGCCTGGAAGAGTTGATGCAGCGAATGCGCAATGTCGGAGACTCCATTGCTCACGATTTGCGGTCACCACTGACGCGCATGCGCAATCGTATGGAAGATGCACTCAGAGCTGATGGTGATCGACAGAGTCGTCAGGCGGCTTTGGAGCAGGCTCTGAACGATTCAGATGAATTATTGGGCGTTTTCAATGCGATATTGAGCATCTCTCGTATTGAGGCGGGTGAACGCCGCGATTCGTTTGAGCGTTTTGATCCTGCGCCGGTGGTTTTCGATATGGGCGAACTCTATGAGCCTGTCTGCGAGGATAGCGAACACAGTTTCGGTATGCAGGTTGATCCGGGCATGAATGTTCGCGGTGATCGCAGCCTGCTTTCGCAAGGCATAGCCAATATGCTGGACAACGCTATCAAATATACGCCGGCAGGCGGTGCCATTCAGCTCCGCCTTCGACGGTGTAGCGACGGGCGTTCGGAGCTTTCGGTCACAGACACGGGGCCAGGAATTCCTGAAGCCGACCGCGTTCGGGTCACACAAAGATTTGTCCGACTTGAGAAGTCGCGAAACCAGCCGGGTTCTGGACTGGGATTAAGCCTCGTGAAGGCGATTGCTGATGTGCATGGCGCAGAACTACGTCTGGACGACGGTGCTGGCGGCGTCGATGGCCACGGACCGGGCTTGCGGATCGCGATAATTTTCCCGACTGCCGAATAGAAAACTTGAAATTCAGCGCGAAGCAGTAAGGCTTCATACTATGTCCCTTGCTGAGACCATTTTCGCACTCAGAAACTTTGACGCCTCAGGCTTCAAATTGATGGAGCGTCCTTGCGAATATCCCGCGACGCTTTCAATTGATGACGCCCATTTTCTGGATCATGTTTTCTATCATTCGCCCTACCTCGCTCGGTTGGCGAGGTCGCGTTCTGAACTGCTAAAACAATTGGCCGAACAGAGCGCCGACCATGTGCTGAACTCCTTAACCGAGCAGGTCCTGAATTTGGCCCGCGAATCTGCATCGGACGAAGCACTTGCATCTGGGCTTCGAGGCTTGAAAGGCGATGCACATTTCGCTCTTGGACTGGCTGAAATTTCAGGAGCGCTTCCGGTGATGGAGGCTGCGTCTCTCCTGTCCGACTTTGCTGATGCCTGCGTGAGCGCTGGGCTGGCGGGACTTGTCCGGCTAGGCGCGGAGATGGGTAAATTCGACCGTTGGAGCGATCCAGCCAATCCGGTTCCAGGTGTTTTTGTGCTCGCGCTCGGAAAGCTCGGTGCGAGCGAGTTGAACTTCTCCAGCGATATTGATCTGGTAGCGCTCTAT
>Ga0316204_10011479_pt1 | contig 11072 bp, 7 predicted proteins | sample 6monrhotite_MG_2_FD_205661 | JGI IMG/M metagenome (GOLD analysis project Ga0316204, IMG submission 205661) | Microbial mat bacterial communities from mineral coupon in-situ incubated in ocean water Damariscotta River, Maine, United States -... | ecosystem: Environmental > Aquatic > Marine >...
GTCTTCCTGAATTTGTGTTTCGAGTGCGTCGGGACGCATTTCACCTACTTCGTTAACGGCTATATAGCGCACTTGTGCTCTTCCAATGCCTGCGAAGGCTGCATTTTTTGAGGTGGAATAGTGGGATTCGGTTGAGGTGTATGCAATTAGTTTTTGAGAAACTCCCTGAGTCTTAATATCCGAATTATAGGCGTCGCGGGCCATCAATAAAGCTATAAAATTACTCATAGAGCCACCTGCAGAAAAAGTTCCGTCGCTATCTTCTCCATAACCAATAAGGCTGCACACCTTATGTAATATTTCTTTTTCTACGCCTACTTGAGGTCCTGCAACTTTATAGGTGTACATACTATTATTCAGCAGAACAGCCAATAAATCTCCTAAAGTTGCCTTGGGGTTTCGTCCGCCAAACAATTGATTAAAAAATAACTTGGTCGCCGTTCGAGGAGTGCTTAAAACTAATTTCTCCAAAACCTCCTCAAAAGCCGCGTCTGTTGTGGGGCTATCTGCGAGGGAAATATCTAGGTCTTGATATAAGGTTGCTGCAGGTATAGGATTAGCTACAGGTTCGTTGGCTTCAGCATCAAATAGTTTCTCCGCCAATCGATTAAATAATTGTAGCTCTGTATTCATAGTGTTTTATTTTCTGAAATGTAACTTAGTTATTTGTAATAGTCGTGGCATTTGCCATTCCCATACCAATAATTCGATCGAATCTACCACCTAGGTCTCGGTAGTAAACGATCACAGTGTATTCGTTTTCGGTTTGCCAATAATTTCCGCTAACCGCACCAGGGTCGATGCTACCATCACGATCTACTAAAACGTACTTATAATTGTAGAATCCTTGTTTGAAAAGGCGAGAGTTTCTGTACGTGTCGCTTTCGGTGTCGTATCGCATATAGGTCGTCTCGTCGATGGTCCAATTATTGAAATTACCATAGATATGAAGTTCCTTGTCTCCAATATCATCATAATACTGTAGATTAAAATGTACCTGTGTGTAATCTGCTTCGATGGTAACGTCATTCACATCAATATTGCGAATTACAAAGTTCCCATTCACATCGGGATTATAGGTGTATGGTCGATCTTTACGGGTGATATTGGTAAATAAATAAGTATTGTACAAATCTTGTAAGTCGACCCGTCTAATTCCATTAACAGCAGATCTAATGTCTTTGGTGTCAAACCCGAGGTATTCATTGCCTCCCCAAAACGAAGCCTCTTGGTCGTATCTATAAATAAGCTCGTTTCCTAAAGTGTACTGTGGTTTTAAATTGGTGATAGCCGTCTTTAAATTACTGTTTTGCAGCACTAAGGTCTTTACATTTTGCTTGGGATTAATCAATATTTTTTGTCCTGAAGCAACAGTGAATTGGACCACTTGTTTTTCTTCTATGAATTTCAGATTTCTTGACCTTTTTACTTCAACTCGAACACCTACCTGATTTTCGATTACCATAAATTTACGGGTAAATACTAGGTAGCCATCATCATCAAAAATGCTGAGGAGGTAATTTCCGCTTTTTGAAATTGAACGTGTTTCTCTATTTGGAATGGTGACTGTATAATGTGAAAATAACTGTAATGTGCTCAGAGAATTTTCGTAAGTCTCAATTCGCACATCATCAAAGCCGCTAAGATATTCACCTTTGGACAAGTCGCTTTCAGTCCAATCAAAATTACAATGAGTAATGGTATAATAGTAATCGGCTTCGTTTCCTATGATATCATCAAAAGACAATTGAAGGGGTTCGCCGAGACGAATAATAGGAAGCTGACTCTGTTGTGTGCCACCGCGAAATTGGATGGTTCGGATGTTTTCGGGTTCAATTTTTTCCTGAACCTGAGCGAAAAGTGAAGGTAATGTCAGGATCGTAAAAAGAAAACAAACAATTTTTTTAATCATAAAAGTTGATTTGTGGTGTAAAGATAATCAAATTTTGTGCCTAAATGGAGTCGAAGAATCTTGCGCTTTGGGCTTTTCAAAATTATTTCCATTCTATTATGAAAAGCAGGTTTTAGTTTGTAAATTTGCAGTCGCAAAATCTGAATATTCAGTATTCAGGTTTAACGAGAACTTTAACACATACATCCTATGTCAAAAGACATTAAGATTAAAAAAGGTCTTACCATTAATTTAAAAGGCGAAGCGGACAAAACTCTTTCCAAAGCACCGCGCTCAAGAACCTTCGCTATTAGACCTTCAGACTTTCATTTAATCACTCCAAAAATGGTGGTTAAGGAAGGTGCAAAAGTACAAGCCGGTGATACCTTGTTTTATTCAAAATCAAATGATGCAATCAAATTTGCATCTCCTGTGAGTGGAACACTATCGGCTATTGAAAGAGGGGCGAAACGCGTAATTACTAAGATACTAGTTGAAGCCGATCAAGAAGATAGTTACAAGGATTTTGGAGTCATGGACGTGTCTAGTGCTTCTGCCGATGTTATCAAAGATCGTTTGCTTGCGTCTGGATGCTGGGCATTTGTTAAACAACGTCCTTATGATGTAATTGCAAATCCTGAAAGTACTCCAAAAGCAATTTTTGTCTCTGGCTATAGTACGGCACCTCTTGCTGCCGATCTGGATTTTTCTCTACGAGGAAAAGAAGCGGAATTGCAAGCAGCGATAACAGCGTTGAGCAAATTAACTGAAGGAGTTGTGCACGTGAGTATTGGGAAATCTGGTGCTTCTCCGCTTGAAGGCATGAAGAATTGTGTTATACACAATGTTTCTGGGCCACATCCTGCTGGAAATGTAGGTACGCAAATAGGGAAAATTGACCCTGTAAATAAAGGAGAAGTTGTTTGGACAGTAAGCGCACAAGATTTGGTGATTATAGGTGAACTATTATTAACCGGAAAATACAATGCAGAACGAGTAATTGCATTGGCAGGTTCTTCGGTGAAAGCTCCAAAATATTACACTACCAAAATAGGTGCTGAAGTTTCGACATTTGTTTATGATTCTGGTTTAACTGAAGATCATTCGCGCGTCATTAGTGGAGATGTATTAACCGGAACTCAAATTTCACCAAAATCTCATTTGGGATATTACAACAATACCGTAAGTATAATTCCAGAAGGTGACGATTATGAATTCTTTGGCTGGAATAAGCCAATTTTTAATAAAATATCGACTTCAAGAGCCCTGACTTTTTCGTGGCTCTTTCCGAAGAAAAAATTCGATTTGAATACTAATACCAATGGTGAACATCGTGCATTTGTAGTTACAGGTGGTTACGAAGAAGTGTTCCCAATGGATATTTACCCATTACAAATATTAAAGGCTTGTATGGTGAAAGATCTAGATGCGATGGAAGCATTAGGGATGTATGAAGTTGCTCCCGAAGATTTTTCTCTAACCGAATTTGTATGTGTGTCTAAACAACCACATCAGAAAATTATTCGTGAAGGTCTTGATTTAATGTATAAAGAAATAGGATAAGCTATGGGATTGAAACAAAATTTACACGCCCTTAAAGAGAAATACAAAGGGAAGAAAATGGCCCCTGCGTTCAACGCATTGCATACCTTTTTGTATTTACCAAATGAAACTACGCACGGTGGAACACATATTAAAGTAGCAGACGATTTAAAGCGCACGATGAATATTGTGATCATGTCCTTAGTGCCTTGTTTGCTTTTTGGAATCTTTAATGCCGGTTACCAACATCACATTCAAACAGGTGAGGTAACCAAGGCTCTTAGCTTTTTTAGTGGAGAGTTTTGGAACATGGGCAATTTTACCATGGGAGCGTGGAAAATTCTACCCTTGGTCGTTGTTTCCTACGGAGTAGGTCTTGCAGTAGAATTTTTATTCGCTGTTATTAAAGGTCATGAGGTAGAAGAAGGATACTTAGTTACTGGAATGCTTGTGCCGCTTATAGTGCCGGTTGATATTCCATTATGGATGTTGTCGGTTGCGGTTGTTTTTGGTGTAGTGATTGGAAAAGAAGTGTTTGGTGGAACTGGAATGAATATCTTAAATCCTGCCTTAACCATACGTGCCTTTTTATTCTTTGCTTATCCAACTTGGATGAGTGGAGATAAAGTTTGGGTGACGGGTGCAGTTGATACTGTAGGACAGCCAGACGCAATTTCGGGAGAAACTATTTTAGGAAGTTTAGCTCAAAATAAAGGCTTTATGGATATGAGTTTAATGGATCAGTTTTTAGGCTTTATTCCAGGTTCGGTAGGAGAAACATCAAAGTTGCTCATCATTATTGGTGCGCTTATCTTAATACTTACTAAAATTGGAAGTTGGAGAATTATTGTTAGTACACTGGTAGGTGCTCTAGCGATGGGGCTTATTTTTAATGGTGTTGTAGATGCAGGTTGGATTGATGAAAGCTCTAAGTTTTATGGCTTGATGAGCGTCGACTTCTGGCAACACTTGTTTATAGGAAGTATCTTGTTTGGGGCTGTCTATATGGCAACCGATCCCGTATCGGCCGCGCAAACCAATAAAGGAAAATGGATTTATGGTTTTTTAATTGGATTTATTTCTATTATGATCCGTGTGTTCAATCCAGCATATCCAGAAGGAGTGTTTTTAGCGATTTTACTAATGAATGTAATGGCACCAACCATTGATCATTACGTACTACAAGGAAACATTAAAAGAAGAGCAAAACGTCTAAAAGTTAAAACAGCTTAAGTATGGCAATTAATAAAGACTCTAATGTTTATACAATCATCTTTGCCGTAGTAATGGTGGTTGTGGTAGGTTCACTCTTGGCAGGTTTTGCAAGTGTGTTAAAGCCAAATATTAAGGCAAATGAACGGTATGAAAAGCAGCAGAATATTCTGTATGCTATGGGAATTAATGAGAATGAAGGAGCAGGAGATGTTGCTTTTATTCCAACAGATCGTGTAGAGGCCGAGTTTGCCAAGTACATTACCAAGCAGTTGGTAATTGAAGGCGATAAGGTGTCCGAAAATGACGAGGCCTACCTTATTGATATTAAAAAAGAAGCAACCAAAGCGAAGAAAGACGGATATGTACGCAAATTACCATTGTTTATCGGACAAAAAGACGGTAAGGAGATCTATGTGATGCCTGTGCGTGGAAAGGGACTTTGGGATGCGATTTGGGGCTTTGTGGCCGTAGATAAAAACATGACCGTTCAAGGTGTCTTTTTTGACCATAAAGGAGAAACTCCTGGTCTAGGTGCCGAAATCAAACAGCGTTACTTTATGGATGACTTTACGGGAGAGCAAGTGCTAGACGGAACCACCTTTAAAGGAATTAAAGTTGCCAAGGGAAATAACGATCCAAAGAACGAAATTAAAGACGACTACGAAGTTGATGCAATTGCAGGTGCGACCATCACAGGTGACGGTGTTAGTGCAATGTTGAAAAAGGATGTTGAGATGTATGTATCTTACTTCAAGAACTTATAAATAATACAGTATGGGACTTTTATCAAAAAAAGACACAAAACTTATTTTAGATCCATTAGCAGATGATAACCCAATTACGATACAAGTATTAGGGATTTGTTCTGCCTTGGCGATTACGGCGCAGTTAAAGCCATCTATCGTAATGGCCGTTTCGGTAATTTTTGTACTGGGAATAGGAAACGTAGTGATCTCTTTAATGAGAAACATTATTCCATCTAAAATCCGAATTATCGTGCAGTTAATTGTGGTTGCTACGCTAGTAATTATTGTAGACCAAGTGCTCAAAGCATTTGCCTACGAGCTCAGTAAAGAACTATCTGTATTTATTGGTTTAATTATTACCAACTGTATCATCATGGGGCGTTTCGAAGCCTTTGCACTTGGAAATGGACCCTGGCGTTCGTTTTTAGACGGAGTTGGTAATGCACTCGGATATGGAGTTATCCTAATCATTGTTGGGTTCTTTAGAGAGCTTTTAGGTTCGGGAACCTTGTTTGGTATAAAAGTACTGGGCGATTCAGTAGAAAAAACAGGCTTGTATGCCATAGGTTATGAGAACAACGGATTTATGGTGTTGCCTCCAATGGCCTTAATTGTGGTAGGTATTATCATCTGGATACAACGCAGTCGTAACAAAGCATTAATTGAAGAAAACTAGGAGACTAGCAAAAAAATAAAACTTAGAACATATGTTAGAGCATATAGAATTATTTTTCAAATCAATTTTCGTAGATAATATGGTATTTGCCTATTTCTTAGGTATGTGTTCATATTTGGCTGTATCTAAGAAAGTGAGCACTGCTGTGGGACTTGGTGCAGCTGTGATTTTTGTATTGACAGTAACGGTTCCATTAAACTGGTTTTTGGATCAGTATATTTTGCAAGAAGGGGCATTGGCGTGGTTAGATGGTAACAGAGAGACCCCAGAGTTGAGCAAGTATGCGGACTATGACCTTAGCTTCTTGTCTTTTATCCTCTTTATAGCAACCATTGCAACCATGGTGCAATTGGTGGAGATTATCGTTGAAAAGTTCTCTCCTTCGCTGTATAACTCATTAGGTATCTTTTTACCATTAATTGCGGTAAACTGTGCGATTTTAGGAGGATCTTTATTTATGCAGTCTCGAGAAATCGAAACCGCTGGATTGGCACTTAACTACGGGTTTAGTTCTGGAATTGGATGGTTTATAGCCATTGTTGCCATTGCCGCGATTCGAGAAAAAATACGATATAGTAATGTACCTGCACCCCTACGCGGATTGGGAATTACCTTTATTATTACAGGGCTAATGGCCATTGGATTTATGAGTTTTGGAGGAATGCTAACGGGAGGTGATGACGAGGCGCCGAAGCCAGAGACCAATACGGCTGTTGAGGTGCCAAAGGAAGAAAAGAAAATCGAATCAGATAATGAAACAGCGCAAGCCGTCGTTTCAGAAAACAATCAATAATATATGTTTTTATCAAGCACATTAGGAGTAGTTGTTGCAACGGTCGTTGCGTTCTTAGTACTTACGTTACTATTGGTAGCATTGTTGTTATTTACCAAACAAAAACTATCTCCATCCGGTCCGGTGAAGATCACCATTAATGACGAAAAAACAATAGAAGTTGAAAGTGGAGGAACCTTGCTTTCTACCTTAGGAAACAACAAGATCTTCTTGCCATCAGCTTGTGGTGGTGGTGGAACATGTATTCAATGTGAGTGCCATGTCTTAGAAGGAGGAGGAGAGGCTCTACCTACAGAAACACCTCACTTTAGTAGAAAAGAGCTAAAGGAAGGTGCTCGTTTGTCTTGTCAGGTAAAAGTTAAGCAGGATATGAATATTCATATTCCAGAAGAGGTCTTCGGAATTAAGAAATGGGAAGCTACTGTGGTGCGTAACTATAACGTGGCATCTTTTATCAAGGAGTTTGTAGTAGAAATTCCTGAGGATATGAATTACAAAGCGGGTGGATATATTCAGATTGAAATTCCCGAATGTGAGATAAACTATAGCGATATAGACATTACAGCACACCCCGAAGAACATGAGACACCAGATAAGTTTCAAGCAGAATGGGATAAGTTTGGCCTTTGGCCGCTAAAAATGAAGAACACCGAAATTGTAGAAAGAGCATATTCTATGGCTTCTTACCCTGCTGAAGGTCGTGAGATTATGTTGAATGTTCGTATTGCTACCCCACCATGGGATCGTGCTAAGAATCAATGGATGGATGTAAATCCTGGGATTGCGTCTTCGTATATTTTTAATTTGAAAAAAGGAGATAAGTGTACCATTTCTGGACCTTATGGTGAGTTCTTTATCAACCCTTCAGAAAGTGAAATGCTCTACGTAGGCGGAGGGGCCGGAATGGCACCAATGCGTTCGCATCTATACCATTTGTTCAACACGTTGAAGACAGGGCGCACAGTTACGTATTGGTACGGAGGTCGTTCGAAACGAGAATTGTTCTATATCGAGCATTTCAGAAAATTGGAACGTGAATTCTCAAACTTTAAATTTTACATGGCCTTATCTGAACCACTTCCTGAAGATAATTGGAAGGTGAAAGAAGGAATAGGTGGAGAAGGAGATGGTTTTGTTGGGTTTATTCACCAAGTGGTGATCGACAACTATTTAAACCTTCATGAAGCACCTGAAGATATCGAATTGTATTTCTGTGGTCCTCCATTGATGAACCAAGCTGTTCAAAAGATGGGTGAAGATTTTGGAATTCCAGATGAAAACATCAGATTCGACGATTTTGGTGGATAACTAAAATTGAATCTAATCAATATATAACCCGCTTAATTCAATGAATTAAGCGGGTTTTTCATGAATAATTGTTAATGAAACCTACTACTTATCAGGTAGTTGATCGTCATTATTTTGCTTTACGTCGGTATTTTTGATACTTTTGTTTAGATTGATTTGCAATTAATAGATCGAAAGTCTCCCCTTTGGTTGTTGAATTTTATCACAAATCGAATTTTTTTTTCGAATAATGCATAAGGTTCTTAGCCTGATTTATTGATCATCTATAATGACATAAACGTCATAAACTGCCCAGCTTACACGCTTTTGTTTTAATAGCAAATCTAATAAACTATTGAACATCAAAATATTGTTATGAAAAAAAGAGTTACGTTATCGCTCCTGTCTTTGGGAGTTGTTCTTGCGCTTATTGTTGGCGCAAATGTCGATTATGAAAAAAAGCTAGATATTAAAAAAAGTGATGCTGTTGTTAGTGCAGATGCTTCTAAAGAAAGGGCAAATGCAATGGTCAAACAATTAGCTATTTCGATGATTTCTTCACACTTCGATGAATCACTTAAGCAGTCTATTCAACTTTCCAGAAATGGATCGGATGAATTTATAGGGTTTCCGGCGACTTGTTTTGCTCCGGATACAGATCCTAAAGTCATGGAGGATTTTTACAAAAATAGAACTGCTTTGGAAAACAGTCTTGGTTTAAATCAGGATTCAGATAATTCGAGATTTAACCTAGGGAATCGTTGGTTTACGACGGCTTCAGATGGTGGTGGGCTCGGTCAAGGTGATTTCACAACACTTACTTGGAGCTATGTCCCCGATGGAACACCTATTGGAAATGGTGGTTGTGGAGTACCAGGAGAATCGACAGATAACAGTGATTTTATAGCCTTTTTTAATAGTATTTATGGAGGGCCAACGATCGCAGGTGATTTTACCACGGCTCCCTGGCATGCTGTATTTGTTAGTATGTTTGATTCATGGTCTGCGGCGTGCGGCATTACTTTTGTCTATGAGCCTAATGATGACGGAGCAATAGTTGTTCTAGGTGGAGCAGGAGCAATAGGTGTTCGAGGAGATTTTCGTATTTCTGGGCACTTAGTAGATGGAAACAGTAATGTATTAGCTTGTAATTATTTCCCGCAAAATGGAGATATGATTATCGATACAGGTGATAATTTTTACAACAACAACCCTGGTTTAGGAACTACCAATGTATTAACCCATGAAATTGGTCACGGTTTAGGACTTCAACATGTTTGTCCAGTTGAACAAACCAAGTTGATGGAACCTTTTGTTACGACGGCATTTGCTGGCCCCCAAGAAGATGATGTTTTAGCGACTAATAGACACTATGGAGATCCGGAAGGTGATAACAATAGTTCTGGTACGGCAGTTTCACTTGGGAATAGTCCAAATCCGACCTCTTATAGCAGTTTGCAGCGAAGTGTTGATGACAATTCGGAAGTAGATTTCTATTCTTTTACGGTGAGTGAAGCTTCTATACTTTCTGGAACCTTAACACCAACTGGAACCGAATATTTGGACGGTGTGCAGTTGAGTAACGGAAATTGCACAGCTGGGACCCTTTTTGATGCGTTGAGTGTTTCGGATATACAATTTGAAATATTGAGTACCAATGGCACAACAGTGCTTGCTACAGGAAATGCCAATGGGGCGGGAATCGCCGAAACTGTTGCAAATGTAAATTTACCAAACGCTGGCACCTATTTTGTTAGAGTTCAGCAACAAGGAGCAGCAGTAGATAATGTTCAAATGTACAATTTGAACATCTCTTTGGTGGCTGCGGTTATGACACCTGAAATTTCTTTCGCCACTACCGTTGGTAATGCAGCCGAGGATACGGATTGTGCGTTTACTGACTACGATGTTATATTAAATATTGGCGCTGCTGCGGATGCAGATGCTGTCGTTACTTTTAGTATCGATGGTGGTTCTACTGCTGTTCAAGGTTTGGATTTTGACCTTTTAACTTCTAGTGTTACATTTCTATCTGGTGATCCTGCTTCTCAAACCATGACATTACGTGTGTATCACGATGCTTTTGTTGAAGGTGATGATACGATTATAGTAAATACTTCATTAAATGCCAATGGTGGTAATGCAACTTTAAGTGCCACGTCCAATACTTTTACATTTACTATTACCAATGACGATGTTGCTCCTGTAGCAAGTATGGATAGTAATTTGTTTGCTGAAGATTTTGAAGATCTTACCGGTTGGATTAATGCAGATGAAGACGGTGATGGGAACTTATGGCAGCCAATTACGTTTACCAGTGGAGGGTTTACTGGTTTTGCAGGTCAATTTATAGGTTCAGAAACGAACTTGACTTTTTTAGGTGGAACGGGAAGTGCTAATGCAAATAATTATTTTATTAGCCCTTCTATTACTATCCCCGCCAATACGACTAATACTGAGTTTAATTTTGCTGTAGGTGGATTTAACTCTACCGAACACTATGCATTGTATTGGGCAACCGATATTACGCCTGTAAGTGACATTAACTCAAGTATAATTTTAGAAGAGCGCGATGCATTTGTTGGAGACGGTGAGATTCGTTCTTTAGATAGAACTGATTTGGCTGGTCAGACAGGTCACTTTGTGATTCGTCACTTTAATTCTTCAGCCAATGACGGTTTGTTGTTGTTTGATGCTTTGTCTATCGATATTACTACTTCTAATGGAGTACAAACTGCTTTGAATACAGGTACGACTAATGAGTTCGATTTTGAAAACACAGGATTGGCTTATGCGTATGATACGGCTACTGGATTGGTAATGGCAAACATGACCAATAACAATAGTTTCGATTATGGATGTACTGCTGTAAATGTTAGTAGAGCTGGAACTGGAGCCCAAGGGTACAACGGAAGTAGTTTG